>JAEEGL013469813.1_pt1 | contig 38073 bp, 31 predicted proteins | sample 9134231 | NCBI WGS metagenome assembly JAEEGL01 (sample SAMN16246548, study PRJNA631951) | gut metagenome | biome: gut microbiome; feature: rumen; material: fiber-attached | host: Bos | place: Iran: Karaj | collected 2018-10
CCCTGAGCGGTCTCCGGACGGAGGTAGATCTCCGCCTTCTTGTCCTCGGTAACGCCCATGAAAGTCTTGAACATGAGGTTGAACTGGCGGATGCCGGTGAAGTTCTCCTTGCCGCAGTCCGGGCACTTGATGTGATGCTCGGTGACGAAGGCCTCCATCTGCTCGTTGCTCCAGCCGTCCACTCCGCCGTCCAGCTCTATGCCGTTCTCCTTGCAGAAGTCCTCTATAAGCTTATCGGCTCTGAATCTGGAATGGCACTCCTTGCAGTCCATCAGAGGATCGGAGAATCCGCCCACGTGGCCGGAAGCCACCCAGGTCTGCGGGTTCATCAGGATGGCAGCGTCCAGTCCCACGTTGTACGGGGACTCCTGGACGAACTTCTTCCACCAGGCCCTCTTGATGTTGTTCTTAAGCTCCACGCCTATCGGGCCGTAGTCCCACGCGTTTGCCAGGCCGCCGTAGATCTCGGAGCCCGGGTACAGGAATCCTCTGCCCTTGCAAAGAGCAACTATTGTGTCCATTGTAAATTCTTTAGCCATTTTTCCACCTATTTACGTAATATGCTATTCTGTTACTTCCGTATTATCTGCCTCTTCAGCCACGGTGCCCATGGAAGGCTCTTCAGCGCCTGCGTCTATGCCTCCGGTCTTCTTTCCGAAGCGGTCCGCAAGGTCGTCCTTCTTATCCCTGGCTGCCTCGTAAAGCTCCGCGCCCTTGTCCTTGGCGGCTTCGTAAAGCACGGAACCCTTATCTTTTGCGGCTTCGTAGATCACCGATCCCTTTTCCTTGGCGACATTGTAGATCTCCGTGCCCTTCACCTTAGCGGCGGCGTACAGGTCGGTACCCTTGTCTATCATCTCGTCCACGACCACTCCGCCCTTTTCCTTAACGGTCTCGAAAGCGGCGCTTGTCTTTTCGCTTACATCCACAACGCTTCCGTCTTCTTTAACGAGTTCCACTCTGCACTTGGTGAACGCTGCCGCGACTGCGGACGCTACGGCTCCCCAGGGGAACAGAACGGTACCGGCAACTCCGAATATTACCGGCAGGTTAAGAACTACGTCGTCGCCGTGGTAGATCCTGATCTTGGTGACGTTGCCCTTGCGGACTAGCTCCTTGACGTTGTCCACGACCTTGTTGACGGCCTTCTTATCTCTGGACGAGAACTCGTGATCTATGTTCTCCTCCACGTAGATTATTGCGTCCACTACGTTCCCGTTGGCGAATTCCAGAGCTTCCTTGGCTTCCTTGTAGCTTACTCCGGTGCGGTCCTTGACTAATTCGATCTTTTCCAGCGTGATCTCCATGGTTTTTCTCCCTTCATATTATGAGCGATTCGCTCTTGAGGCTGTCTATCCCAAGATGATAGGAATAGTGCGCCTTTACCATCTTTGTTATCTTATTCTTGAGCGGGTCCGGGACCGAAAGCTTCTCCAGAGCCCGCAGCGGGTGCGTCTGTATGAAATCGACGATCTTTATTATATCATCGCCCACTTCGAATATCAACGGATTTAGCTCCGCGGAAGGCCCCGCGCAGTCCTCGCAGACGGCGCCTCCGTCAGGTACGGATATGCGGGTCAGGCCCTCGGTCTTTCCGCATTTTACGCAGCTTTTTACGTTTATGCCGCTGCCGAACAGTTCCAGCGCCTTTATTCGGAAAGCAAGGAACAGCGTGCCGCAGTCGCTCCTGCGCTTTTCGAGCATGGACAGATACTCCGAAAGAAGATTGTACATGCCCGGCGACGGCTGCTCGTCCTCCAGCATCCTGTCCGTAAGTTCCAGGGCTCCGGCGGCGCAGGTGTACTTGTCAATGTCCTCTCCGAGAAGGTAGTGGCTCTCTATGGTCTCCGCCCCGTTTATGCTGTAGGAATCGCGGCCCTTGAAAAGCTCGTAGCGGCCTCTGGTGAAGGGCCTCAGCGCCAGCGCGGTCTTGTTCTTTCCGCCCTCTGTGATGCTGGTCCCGGCTGAGATCCTGCCGTATTTCTGCGTAAGCAAAACTATCATGCGCCTGCCGTACGCGGTCTTGATCTGCCTTATTACTATGCCTTCAGCCTCTGTTATCATCAGCCTCTTTCCGTCATTTCCGTTTCCGGATCCGCGCCGCTTCCGGCGTCAGTCCTTCTTATACCCGAAATTGCTTATCGCTACGGACGAGTCGCGCCAGCCTTCCTTGACTTTTACAAAGAGCTCCAGGTAGACCTTTGTGCCTGTAAGGGCCTCTATCTCCTGGCGCGCGGCCTTTCCTATTCCTTTTATCTTGCGGCCTTCCTTACCTATTATCATGCCCTTGTGGGACTTCCGCTCGCAGTAGATGGCAGCGTAGATCCTGGTAAGGCCTTCCAGTTCCTCGTACTTTTCTATCTCCACTGCCGTGCCGTGCGGGATCTCCTCGTCCAGGTAGAGCAGCAGCTTTTCGCGTATTATCTCGCTTGCCAGGAACCTCTCCGGATGGTCCGTCACCATGTCCGGCGGGAAGTACATAGGACCTTCGCCGGCGAGTTCTTCCAGTTTGGACAGCACTACGTCCGTGTTGACCGACTTTACGGCGCTGGTGCCCACAATGAAGTCGAACAGCCCCATGGCGTCGTAGGTCTTGTATATCTTTTCGAAAACGTCCGGGCCTATCTTGTCCGTCTTGTTTATTACAAGTATCTTCGGCGTATCGACCTTTTTCAGAAGGTCGACTATCAGGGCGTCGCCGCCGTTCTCCTCGTACGGGCTGTCCACAAGGAAAAGCACCGCGTCCGCTTCCTTAAGCGTGGCGACCGCGGTATCGGTCATGTAGCTGCCCAGTTTGTTCTTGGGCTTGTGTATGCCCGGGGTGTCTATGAACACCAGCTGGCAGACGGGCTGACCGCCCTCGGATCTTGTATAAATGCCCCGCACCGCGTTCCTGGTGGTCTGGGGCTTGGGGCTGGTTATCGCTATCTTTTCGCCGAGCATCGCGTTCAGAAGCGTGGACTTTCCGACGTTCGGCCTTCCTACTATTCCTACGAAAGCGCTCTTCATCTTTCAAGTCCCAGGAGGCTCATTACTTCCTCCTCCCTTGCCCTCATGTCGGCCTTGTCTTCTTCAGTCTCGTGGTCGTACCCAAGCAGGTGGAACACGCTGTGCGTGAAGAGATATATTATCTCCCTTTCGATGCTGTGGCCGTATTCCTTTGCCTGCGCCTCGCAGACCTCCTCGCAGATGACCACGTCTCCGAGGGCAAGCTCTTCGCCCTCTTCAAGCTCGTCCGGCTCCGGAATGCAGCCGCTTTCGTACAGCGGAAAACTGAGCACGTCCGTTACCTTGTCCACTCCGCGGTACTCCTTGTTGAGCTTCTTTATCTCTGCCTTATCCACAAAACTGACCGATATGCTGGCGGTCTGCGGGTCTATGCCCTCGCCTTCCAGCGCCGCGACAGCCGCGGCTTCCATCTCAGCTGCCGTGGCATCGTCCGGTCTTACGTCCTCGTCGAAATATATAGTCATTGATCCTCCGACCACTCCGGGTGTTTAGAAATGTATCTGTCGTATGCGTTAACTATGCGGCGCACCAGCGGGTGGCGCACCACGTCGGAATCCGTAAGGGTGCAGAACGCTATGCCTTCCACGCCTTTAAGGATGTTGACAGCGTCCACCAGTCCCGAGCGCTTTCCGCGCGGCAGGTCCACCTGGGTTATGTCTCCGGTAACGATGACCTTTGAACCGAAGCCCATCCTCGTAAGGAACATCTTCATCTGCTCCTTGGTGGCGTTCTGCGCTTCGTCCAGGATTATGAACGCGTTGTCCAGCGTGCGGCCCCTCATGTATGCCAGCGGGACCACCTCTATGGTCTCCTTTTCCTTAAGGCGCAGCGTCGCCTCGCGGCCGAGTATGTCGTAGAGCGCGTCGTACAGAGGCCTCAGATAAGGATCCACCTTCTCCTGAAGGTCTCCGGGCAGGAATCCCAGGCGCTCTCCGGCTTCCACGGCGGGCCTTGCCAGAATGATCTTCTCCACGTCCTTGTTCTTAAGGGCATTGATCGCCATGGCTACCGCTATGTACGTTTTTCCCGTGCCCGCGGGACCTATTCCGAAGGTTATGTCGTTCTTCTTTATGGCGTCGACGTAGTTCTTCTGACCTATCGTCTTGGCCTTGAGGGGCTTGCCGCGGAAGGTGAAGCATATCACGTCGCGCGACACGTTGGAGTCCGTGTACGAAACGCCTTCGCCCGCCAGCGTGATGATGTATCCGACCTTCTGATCGTCCAGTATCTGGCCGTTCTCGGCGGTCTTGAAAAGCTCGTTGATTATGAACGCCGCCTTATCCGCCTGCTCGCCGTTTACGATTATCTGGTCGCCCCTGTAGGTGATGCTGCAGCCCGTTGCTTTTTCAACGGTCTCCAGGTTATGGTCGAAGGCTCCGAACACTTCGGAGAACTCGACCGCTCCGCTTGGATTGATCCTTATTTCGCTCAAGTTTTCCTCCTTACTTCCTTTGATTTGAGTGTACCATAAAACCTTGCTTACTGCACCTGAAAAATAATGGCGGAACGTTTGAAAAACGCTTGCGCGCGCAGGCCGAAGTATGTATAATGTTGCTGTTCGTTCAGAACAGGAAAGGCAGGTGAGACCGTTGGCACAGGTAACTGTAAAAGAGGGTGAAAACCTGGAGAGTGCTCTTAAGAGATTCAAGCGTTCCTGCGCTAGAGACGGCATCATGGCCGAACTCAGGAAAAGGGAATGCTACGAGAAGCCCAGCGTTCGTGAAAAGAAGAAGTCCGAGGCTGCTCGCAAGAAGGCTAATAAGAGATACTAAAAAGAAATCCGGAGCCGCAAGGTTCCGGATCTTTTTATGCTTTTTTTCCGGCCGATGGATGTCTTCAGGCCTTTGCGGCATCAGCCCGGGGGCCACGCCATGGCGCGCTTTCCCAGAAGGTGCACGTGAAGATGAGGCACGGTCTGTCCTCCGTCCGAGCCGGTGTTGATGACTACCCTGTAGCCGTTCTCCAGCTTAAGGATGGCCGCTATCTCCTTGATCTTAAGCATTATGTGAGCGAGCAGCTCCGCGTCTTCCTCCGTGGTCTGATCCAGCGACTGGATGTGCTTCTTGGGCACGATCAGAACGTGCTCGGGGGCCTGAGGCTCCAGATCCCTGAACGCCGCGATCTTGTCGTCTTCGTATACCATGTTCGTAGGTATCCCGCCGTTCGCTATCTTGCAGAATATGCAGTCCGACATTTGCTCTCCTTTCCGCGCGTCCGCGGCGCAGTCCGCAATGCAGTCGCTTTCCGGACTCGTTCCGGTGCGCCCGAAAACGCCGTCTTTATATGTCTTTTCAATCGTAACATCCACGAAAGTACTTGTCAAATCCGGTTCCGCCGGAGCCTCGAACCAGACGTTGCAGTAATTCGACGCTCTGCCTCTCCACATACCGTCTCCGCAGCATTCCTCCGGAAGCACCCTCTGGACCGTTCCGGCAAGGCCTTCGCGGAAGCGCAGCGACGCGGCGTCCCCTGCCTTTATCAGCCTTGCTACCCTTTCCTTCCGGACGTTTACAGGGACCTTGCCCGGCATCGACGCCGCGGGAGTTCCGGGCCTTTCGGAATACGGGAAGGCGTGTACGTGCAGGAAGCCGCATTCGTCCACAAGACGCAGCGACTCTTCGAAGTCCTCCTCCTTCTCGCCGGGGAAACCCGTTATTATGTCCGTAGTAATGCCGTAGTCCTTATCGAAGGACTTCAGCGTACGTACCATCTGAAGGTAATCCGCGCGGGTGTAGTGCCTGTTCATGGACGCGATCACGCTGTCCGATCCGCTCTGGACGGACAGGTGCGCGTGGTGCGCAAGCTTATCGTACTTCAGAAGCGACGCCAGGTAATCCTTATCGACCACCGTGGGTTCCAGAGAGTTCAGCCTTATCCTGAAGTCCCCGGGAAGGTCGTTCAGAAGCTTTACCACTATTTCTATGCCGCGCACGTTTTCCTTGTCCGCGGCAGACCATTCCATATCGTTTTTAAAGCCGTTTTCGAGCCCGTAGAGAGCCGTATTGATGCCTGCCAGCACTATTTCACGGCAGCCGCTTTTAAGGAGCTCTACGGCCTCTTTTTCGATGCTTCTGGGGCTTCTGGACCTTATCGGTCCGCGGGCGTGCGGGATGATGCAGTAGGAGCAGAAACGGTTGCAGCCTTCCTGTATCTTGATCAGCGCCCTGCGGCTCCCGAGCATGCTTACCACTGTCCCGATGTCGTTGTATCCGGTCTCCAGGACCGGGCATCCGGACGGTCCGGACGGTCTTAACGGCGCGCCGTTTTCATCCTTTTCGGTCAGCTTGTCTATCCTTCCGCGGTCCGCAAGGAACTGCTCCACCAGTCCGACCGCCGACAGTTTGTCCTCCGTTCCGAGAACTATGTCCGCCTCGCCAAGCTCCTCCGTTTCCCCGGGGCAGGTCTGCGGATAGCAGCCCATGAGGACAGTCACCGCCTGCGGATTCCTGCGCTTCATCCTGCGCAGATACTGGCGCGACTTTCTGTCCGCCTCGCGCGTTACGCTGCAGGAATTGACGACGTATACGTCCGCCTCTTCATCTTCGGAAACAAGCAAATAGCCATGGCGCAAAAACTCCTGCGCCACGGCCTCCGTCTCGTATTGATTCACTTTGCAGCCTAAGGTATAGAAAGCTGCCTTCATATGTACGTTTTCCTTTATCCGTCCGACGTATGCGTCCGCTTATTCGAAGAAGTCTTTTACCTTTTGGGACCATCCGCCCTTCTTCTTGCCGGCCGGCGGCTGCTCCACGACAGGAGCTTCGCCGAAGTTCCTCAGCATGTCCTTCTGGGCGTCGGTCAGGTTGGTAGGCACCACGACCTTTACTTCTATGAGTATGTCTCCGGGCCTGCCGGTGCGGACGTTCTTAACTCCCTTGCCGCGCATGCGAAGCGTAGTTCCGGGCTGTGTTCCCGCCGGGATCTTGCAGACCAGCGACTCCCTGAGGCCCTTGATCGTGACCTCGTCGCCGAGCGCTGCCTGCGTAAAGTTGATGGGCAGAGTCATGTACAGATCGTCGCCCTTGCGGGTGAACGTGTCGTGCTTTCCGATGTTAAGAACGATGTACAGATCGCCCGCCGGACCGCCGTTGGTACCGGGCTCGCCCTGTCCCCTTAACGTAAGCACGGGGCTGTTGGCTCCGCCGCCTATGCCTGCAGGGATGTCCACCGTAAGTTCCACGGTCTTCCTTATTATTCCGCTGCCTCCGCAGGTAGGACAAGGCGTGTCTATCACCTGCCCGGTCCCGCCGCATGTTGAACAGGTCCTCATGGTGCGCATGGGACCGAGTATGGTCTGCTGTACGCTCTCCACCTGGCCTCTGCCTCCGCAGGTGGGACAGGTGTGCTTGGAGGTGCCGTTCTTGGCGCCCGTGCCCTTGCAGTCCGGGCACTGGACGTTCTTGGTAAGGCGTATCTTCTTCTTGGCGCCGAACACAGCCTCCTCGAAGGTGATGTTCATGCGCTGCTGGATGTCCGCGCCTTCCCTGGGACCGTTGTAATTCGAGGCGTAACCGCCTCCGAAGCCTCCTCCGGAGAACATGTTGAACAGGTCCTCGAACCCGCCGAATCCGCCTGCTCCGCCGAATCCGCCGAAACCGTCGAACCCTGCTCCTCCCGCGCCGCCGAAGCCCGCGTTGGGATCCACTCCCGCGAATCCAAAGCGGTCGTACTTATTCTTCTTGTCCGGATCGGACAGCACGGAATAGGCCTCGTTTACCTCCTTGAACTTCTCCTCGGCGTCCTTGTCGCCCTGGTTTCTGTCCGGATGGTACTTCATGGCCATCTTGCGGAACGCTGATTTTATTTCCTCATCCGAGGCTCCCTTCTTTATTCCGAGGACCTCGTAGTAATCTCTTTTATCTGCCATTAGTTTATGCGATGCTCCCGCTCAACTGCCAAGACCGCCCCTTGATCAAAGGAGCGGTCCGGCACGTTAAAGCCTTTGTTTATTTGTCGTCGTCAACGACCTCGAAGTCCGCGTCTACGACGTCGTCGCCCTTGGGTCCGGAGCTCTGTCCTCCGGCGTTCTGGTTGAATCCACCCTGGCCGCCGAATCCGGCTCCCGGGTTGAATCCCGCGCCGGGGTTGAATCCGGCTCCGCCCATGTTATTGGGGTCGAATCCGCCCTGCGGTCCCGCGCCCTGCTGACCGGCCTGGCCGGCTGCCTGCTCGTAGAGCTTGGCGCTTATGGTGTGATACTGCTCGGTAAGAGCATCTATCTTAGCCTTGATCTCGGACGCGGTACCTGCGTTCATGGCGCTCTCCAGTTCGTTCCTGGCGGTCATGATCTTGTTCTTCTCGTCCTCGGAGAGCTTGCCCTCCAGGTCCTTAAGGTTCTTGTCGGTCTCGTAGATCAGGGTCTCCGCCTGGTTCCTGGCCTCGGTAGCTTCCTTGCGCTCCTTGTCCTGAGCCGCGTACTGCTCCGCTTCCTTTACCTTGCGCTTAATCTCTTCCTCGGACAGCTTGCTGGAGGAAGTTATCGTAATGTTCTGGCTCTTGCCGGTGCCCAGATCCTTAGCGGATACGTTGACTATGCCGTTGGCGTCGATGTCGAACGTTACCTCAATCTGAGGAACGCCTCTCCTGGCCGGCGGAATGCCTGTCAGCTGGAAGCGGCCAAGCGTGATGTTGTCCGCAGCCATCGGACGTTCGCCCTGCATTACGTGTATGTCTACAGCAGTCTGGTTGTCCGCCGCGGTGGAGAATATCTGGCTCTTCTTGGTCGGGATGGTAGTGTTCCTCTCGATCAGTCTGGTGGCTACGCCGCCCAGTGTCTCTATGGACAGAGACAGCGGAGTAACATCCAGAAGCAGGATGTCGTTGACCTCGCCGGTCAGAACGCCTGCCTGGATAGCGGCGCCTACCGCTACGCACTCATCCGGGTTGATGCCCTTGAACGGCTCCTTGCCGGTGACCTGCTTAACAGCTTCCTGGACCGCCGGGATACGGGTGGATCCGCCTACCAGGATGACCTTGTTAAGGTCCGCCGTGGTAACGTTTGCGTCCGCCATGGCCTTTCTCATAGGCTCTATGGTGCGCTGTACAAGGTGAGCGGTCAGCTGGTCGAACTTGGCTCTGGAAAGATCCATGTTCAGGTGCAGCGGGCCTGCCTGATTTACCGTAATGAACGGCAGGTTGATATTGGTGGTCTGGCTGGAGGACAGCTCCTTCTTTGCCTTCTCGGCGGCTTCCTTAAGACGCTGCATGGCCATGCGGTCGTTTCTGAGGTCTACGCCGTTCTCCTTGGCGAACTCGTCCGCCATCCAGTTCATTATTACGTTATCGAAGTCGTCGCCGCCCAGCTTGGTGTCGCCGTTGGTGGACAGTACTTCGAATACGCCGTCACCCAGCTGCAGTATGGATACATCGAACGTACCGCCGCCCAGGTCGTATACCAGGACCTTGTGGGAGCTGGTATCCTTGTCCAGACCGTACGCAAGAGCTGCCGCCGTCGGCTCGTTTACTATTCTCTTAACGTCCAGACCCGCTATCTTGCCGGCGTCCTTGGTAGCCTGCTTCTGGCTGTCGGAGAAGTAAGCCGGTACGGTTATTACAGCCTCGGTGACGGGCTGTCCCAGATAGCTCTCCGCGTCCGCCTTAAGCTTTGCGAGGATCATAGCGGAGATGTCCTGCGGGGTGTACGTTTTTCCGTCGATGCTGACGGTGTAGGACGAACCCATGTGCCTCTTTATGGAAGCTATGGTCCTGTCCGGGTTGGTTATTGCCTGACGCTTCGCGGTCTCGCCTACAAGACGCTCGCCGCCTTTTGTGAATCCGACAACGGACGGTGTGGTCCTGTTGCCTTCCGCGTTGGTGATGACTACGGGTTCGCCGCCCTCGAGCACCGCAACGCAGCTGTTGGTAGTACCAAGATCTATTCCTATTACTTTACCCATCGTTATTTCCTCCTGAGTATCGATATTATTAACCACTTATATCTGCTTGTGTTTTCGGGATCCTGCCGCTCGGTATCCCTCCCCTGCGGCCCTAAGCCTCGGGCAGGGGATCCGCCTCACGTCACCCCTCAAACACGATATTAACTGTTTACTGGCTTACCGCTACCATGGCCGGCCTTATTACCTTGCCGTTAAGCGTGTAGCCTTTCTGCATGACCCTTGTTACGATGCCGCTCTCGGTGCCTTCGACGGCCTCCGTCATTACGGCGTTGTGGAAGTTGGGATCGAACGGCTCGCCCAGAGCCTTTATCTCTTCCACGTTGTTCTTTTCCAGAACGCCCTTCAGCTGGACCAGGATCAGTTCCATGCCGTCCGCGAACTTGTCGCCTTCCGGCTTGGCGTCCATGGCGCGCTCGAAGTTATCGATAACGTCCAGAAGACCTTTTGCGAACTTCTCGCCAGCGTAAGCGTACAGATCGGATTTTTCCTTTTCCGTGCGGCGCTTGTAGTTGCTGAATTCCGCGAAGAGCCTCTGGTATCTTTCGGATTCGACCTGCTCGGCCGTCTGTTCCGGGTTCTTCCCGGCTTCCGGTTTTTCTTCAGGCTTTTCGCTTTCCGCCTTTTCTCCGGATGACTCTTCGCCTGCCGGCTGTTCCGCGGTATCCTCTTCCGGGACCTCCTGATCCTTCAGTTCCTCTTCTGCTTTTTCTTTTACTTCTTCGTTACTTGTCATTATTCTCTGCCTCCGCAGACTCCTCTGCCGTCTCCTCCGGAGCCGGTATCTCGAAAGTCTGGCTCAGATTATCTGTTATATACTTGATCACCGAAGTGACTTCGCCGTATTTCATGCGCTTGGGCCCTATTACGCCCAGCCTTCCGACCAGTTTTCCGTTCACCTTGTAATCCGCCGTTACCAGCGCGAAATCCTTAAGGTCTTCGGAGTTCTCGTCGCCTATCGTTATCGCCAGGCCCTGGTCTCTGTTGACCAGAACGTTGGTGAACTGTTCCTTGTTGGTGACCGCCTCCAGGAAGTTCCTGGCCTTGGACACGTCGCTGTACTCCGGCAGCCTGAATATGTTGCTGTAGCCGTCCATGTAGAGGTCCACGTTCAGCATCTTCTCCAGCGTCTTCATGAAGCTGGGGACCACGCTTCCGGCAAGACCCGCCAGCGCCTGCATGTCGCTTTCGAACATGGCCGCTATGTTTTCCGTAAGCACTGCGCTTACCGCCTTGCCCTTGAAGTTGTGAGTCATCACCTTGCTCATAAGAGTAAGGTTCTCCTCCGTATACGGGCTGTTCATGCGTATGGCGGAGTTGGTGACCTTGCCGTCCTCGCAGACTATCATCAGGACCACCGATGTTTCGTCCACCGGCAGGAAATTGATGTAACTGATCTTGCTCTCGCTGCGGTTGGGCGTTATGGCGAAGCTTACCAGATTGGTCATCTCCGACAGCAGCTGCGCCGCGTGTTCCACGGTCTGGTCCAGCTCGTCCGCGTCCTTGTGCAGCCTCTCCGAGATCTCCTGCTTGTTGACCTCCGGCAGATCGCTGCCCTTCATCAGCTGGTCGACGTACAGCCTGTACGCCTTGTCCGACGGCACCCTGCCCGCCGACGTGTGCGGATGGGTAAGGTAGCCCATCTCCTCCAAGTCCGACATCTCGTTTCTGATAGTCGCCGGACTTAAGTCAATGTCCGGACGCTTAGACAACGTCCGGCTTCCTATAGGCTCCGACGTGGATATGAAATCCGACACGATAGCCTGCAAGATCTTTAGTTTTCTTTCGTTAAGATCCATTGTCTTTACCGTTCAGATCCGCTCGATCTGTTGTTTCGCTCCTTGTTAGCACTCTGAGCGAAGGAGTGCTAACAACTGACTATAATATAATCCCCTGCCGACTTTTTGTCAACAGGGGAATTGTGAAATTGCTGTGTAGTTACGTATTAGAATCCGACGCTTTGTTAAGTGTTGCTGGATAACGCCGGATCACCGGTCTACAGAGCACAAACCACCGAAATAATATACATCCTATTATTGTTTATCAGTTGCATCCTGTGCTGCCTGACCGTAGATAAACTCTTTTATTGCTTCACTGTTCTTTTTCAGATCTGGAAGAACAACGGATCTTGTGCCGTCAATCATAGCGTATTTCCAACCACCGTCTACAGGAATGCGCAAAGTCTCTCTTATGGAATAGTTGCTGCCTCCCACTTGGGTAATGAGACCAAGTATCGTAGCGTTACTCATGTCCGTTGCAAAGCACGGAAGTATCTTATCTGCCAAAGAAAGAATGTCCTTGAGAGGCAGTTTCTTAATCTTATCAAATGCGGCTATCAAGACCTTGCGCTGCCGTTCGGTGCGCTCAAAATCGCCCTGACCCACGTTGCGCGTTCTGGCATACGCCAGAGTCTGCTCCGGATCCAGAGAGTTAACGCCCTCCTTAAGATGCCAGTGGAAGCTACTGTACGTAGGCTCCGTGTTAAGATAGTTGGCCTCCTGCTTTGTCAAAGCTATGTCCAGATTTCCCACTGCCGTCATGGCTTCTATGAACGACTCGAAGTTTACCGCTACGTTTCCGTCGAGATGTACGCCGAAGTTCTTTTCTATCACTTCATCCAGAAGCGACATTCCGCCGAATATGTATGCCGCGTTGAGTCTGTTGTTGCTGTAACCCGGAATCTGCACATACATGTCGCGCATAAGGGAAGTAAGTTTGATATCCTTTGTCTTTGTGTTTACACTACAGATTATCATAGTGTCGGATCTGCCACGGGAGTTATCTGCATTCAGATCGTAGCCTATCAGAAGTATGTTCTTTACGTCCGATTCTTTGAACGTATCTATGTCGTCTCCGTTAAGGTCTACGTCGTTAGCGTTTATGGCCTCTCCGCCGTTGTTCTCACCCGGATCGAAGGTCTCTTCATTCCTGTCGATGCGGTTCTCATTTCCGATACGTTTTATCAGATTCAGTTTTCCGCTTATTAAAAACCAGCCGACAAGACCTACGATCGCTATTACAGCAACAAGGCTGATAACTACTTTGGACGCTGTTGACTTTTTCTTTTTTGCTGCACACATTTTTATTGTATCTCCCTGCCCCCTTTTACTGACAAGTTCATTTATTATACACTTACCGCAATGTAAAGTCCATAAGGACAGCGTGAATAAAAAGTGAAAGAGTAAAATTTTATACATATGCAGCAGATCGGGCCCCGCATCCCCGAGATGCAAATGATTGCAACGCTTTATGGACATGTGTCGCATTTATTCCGATCGATTGACGCTCGTGATTTTCCTTTGATATAATAAATAATAATTCGTATTTACACAGTCCCGATCGACCGTTAACGCTTTTCTTTTTCGGACGGACAAGTATGGGCTTTACGGAGATAACATTTCTGTTCATATTTCTGCCCGCGTCGATCCTGCTCTATCTGGCGGCGGACCGGCTGTTTAAGAATGTAAAGATCAGCAATGCGGTCCTATCCGTATTAAGTCTGGCATTCTGCTTCTGGACAGACAAAAACTTACTTATCTTTTTGGCAGCGCTGATAATCTTTGTGTATCTGGCCGGCCTTATTCTGAAAACAAACACCAGACAGACGCCCGGACACAAAAGAGTTGCTGCCGCTGTTCCTGTCATCGTGCTGACGGCTGTCCTCCTTTTCTTTAAGTATGCGGCGATCATCTCATCCTGGATAAACAAAGCTGCAGGCAAAGGCATCTTGAATGCAGCAGACATCATCGTACCTGCCGGGATCTCGTTCATAATATTCGGATCGGTTTCTTACCTTATAGATATTTACCGCGGCGACGCTCCTGCAGGTACGCTTCTGCAATGCTGCACTTTCATATCGATGTTCCCCAAGCTGATATCAGGCCCGATCGTCCTCTGGAAAGACATGCGCAGCCAACTATCGGAACGAAGAAGCACCGCCGAACAGACAGCATACGGCATGGACCGCATAATAATAGGATTAGCTAAGAAAGCTATACTCGCGGACACTTTCGGCGCACAGATAGCATCCATCAACAGCGGGATAGCGGGGTCCGGAGCAGATGTTCCGACCATGTGGCTAAGAGCTCTGCTGTATTTCTTTCAATTATATCTGGACTTCTCGGGCTACTCCGACATAGCCATCGGACTTTGCAGCATCTTCGGATTCAGGCTCAAGGAGAACTTCGATCATCCGTATCTGTCCTTTTCCGTTACGGAATTCTGGCGCAGATGGCATATTTCGCTCGGGACCTGGTTCCGCGAATACATATATATACCGCTTGGCGGAAACAGACGGGGAAGCGTCAGCCTTCATCTTATGATAGTTTTCCTGCTCACAGGCATATGGCACGGCAACGGGCTGCAGTTCCTTGTCTGGGGCGCGGTCCACGGGATCCTGGTCACAGCCGAACGCAAGATCCGGGATCACGAATGGTACAAAAGGATCCCCAAGGCTTTAAAATGGGCGCTTACTGCCCTTTTCGTGCTCCTGGCATGGGTGCTGTTCATGTCAAAAGACCTGCAGTCGGCCGCACAAACATATTCCGGCATGTTCGTCCCCATGTCCCCCGGCGGCGTCGGACTAAGCTGGAGATATTATCTTACAAACAGAACGCTGCTGTTCCTTGCAATAGCTGCCGCATCGGAGATAGCAGCAGCATCCGGCTTGCGCAGCAGGCTTAGCCGCCTGTTAGATACGGACGCCGGGACCATCGTAAAACGTATACTTCTGATCATCCTGTTCATGATAGATATTCTTTACATAGTAAACTCCACCTACAGTCCGTTTATATATTTCCGTTTTTAATGCAGGGGCGGCAGACATGAAGAAGATAACGAACATCATATACATTCTGTGCTTCCTGCTGATCCTGGCGGTCCCTCTGTGCTTTACCGAGACAGCGGAAAACGTCCGGTCCGAGTACGACAACAGACTTCTGGCCGAGCTGCCGGAAGCCGGCGATGCAGACTATACGGACCGTTTCGAATCATATCTACGGGACAGAATAGGATTCCGCAGCAGAATGATGGACGCATACCAGATCCTTAACGACAGTATCGCTGGAGAACTCACCCACCCCATCTATACTTACGGGAAGCAGGGATACGTCTTCTTCAGGATGCACGATACTATCCGCTACGGCTGGTATCACAAGACCTTTGCGGATGCCGTCCTTAAGATGAAGGAGTACTGCAATTCCAGAGGCGCGGAATTTTATTTCGTATTCGATCCGGAGAAGATATCCGTTTACAGGCAGTATCTTCCTGAGGGAGTAAACTACGACGACCAATGGGCGGACGAACTTCTGGAATACATGGAGAGCCTCGGAATAAAATGCGTAGACAATAAAACGCTTCTGACGGAACTCAGCAAGGAAGAGCAAGTATTTAATGTAAAGTACGATGCCGGCCACTGGAACGATCTCGGATGTTTCTATGCTACGAACAACCTCTGGAGGACCATACACCGGGATTTCCCGGAAGTTACGGAATATAAAATAGAAGAATTTGACACCGGTACAGGTATAGGGAAATATCTGGCTTCTTCTCATTTCCCTGTTAACGAGGAGGTCCCTTCTTACAGGCTGAAGGCCGGATGGGACGATATTTCATATCAGTACAACGCACTGGATCTTAATAGGAACTATAGTTATTTCCGTTACTATGTGAACAACGCTCCGGGCTCCGAAGCCCTGCCGAGGATGCTTGTATTCCAGGGCAGCTATTACAACCGCAGTCCGCAGTTTCTGGCGGGAAGAGCAAAAGAGTATATAGGAGTACACGATTACCAGAACGTGCTGGACCTTGACTATTATTTCAACATCTTCCATCCGGATCTGGTCGTATTCGAGGCCGCGGAATATACTTTCTCCGACACCTATTTTGACAGCTCAAGAATGGCCGGTCTGGAATATGCACCAAGCCTTGCCGGGCCCGGGGAAGACAGTTCGACAGCCGCCGCATCGGCGATGGAAAAAGCGGAAAGGTACGAGCCGGCAGAAGGATCCGACCTGTTCGTTCTTCCGAGGGGCGGGTTCGACAAGGTGTATACGGAAGCTGATCTCGCATCGGCAAGATTCGTCTATCTGCTGACCGAAGGCGGCATTTTCGACATAAAAAAAGACAGATACGGAGTTTTCAGCGCTGGCGTTCCGCACGGGTCCGTGTCGGGATCGCCTTACATATACTTTGTCGATGCAGCAGGCAGTTCATACTATTTTGCAGTAAAAATACAGAACGCGTCGGCATTAGCCGGACAGAAAGATGGCTTCTCCTATTCCGAAGGCGCAAGCTACGATGCCCAGGAGTCCCGCTACGAGTTCACCACAAACATAAAAGGCAACCGATTCAGCATGGTCAACATGCAGTTGCTGGATGCTGAATGGAATTATCTGGATGCTGTCACTTCTGCCTACTGGCAGGGGACATTCAGCGGTGTCTACACGCACGACAGACCGACAGGCAATTACATTATACGTCTGAAAGGCAATACAAACATAAAAGACGAAGGCATAGATGCCTCCGTCTATCTGGTAAATGGTTCGAAATATTACTATTCCTTCGATGTTTCGCTGCTCTCAAAGAAGAAGGTCGCGATAAAGGACTATATCTTCTTCGGGCCCTGCCCTTAAGATCAGCCCTGACGGTCAGCAACCCAAATCCTTAAGGACCGCTATTGTGCGCGCCATTCCGGTCTTTATGTCGTATGCAGGCTTCCAGCCCAGCTTCATTAGTTTGTGTCCGTCCAGCCTTGCTTTGGTAGCTTTACTGTATCCGGCTGCTTCAACGGCATCGGGTATCTCGAACACGACTTTTCTTCCGCTTATTCCGGCAAGAACTGCGGCAAGATCCTTAAGCATTATGTCGCTGTGCTCTTCGGCTATGTTGTATGCTTCTCCGTTGCCGCCCTTTAGGAGTACCGTAAGAAGACCGCTTACTGCATCCGCCATGTAGGTATAGCTGTAGAACTGCGTTCCTGCGGACTTGAGCACTATATCCTCTCCGGCGATGCATTTTTTGATGAACTGGCTTATTGCCTTCGTATCCGACATCTGCATGGTGGGACCGTAAGATCTGGTAAATCTGGGGATCACCACATTCAGCCCTTTCTGCGCTTTATAAGCCTGGCAGAGAGCCTCGCCGCAGCGCTTGCTCTCAGGATAGCCTGCTCTCATGGTATTGGAGTCGATGTATCCGCAGTAGCCCTCGTCAAACAGTTCGACATCACCGCGGTTCTCGCCGTAGATCTCGTTGGAGGAAGCAAAAGCAAAACGTTCCGCATCATGTCCGGCAGCAAAGTCCAGCATGTTCTGCAGACCTATGATGTTGGTGGTTATTGTACCGATCGGATCCGTGGAATACTGTACCGGATGGGTATTGGATGCAAGGTGGAGAACGAAGTCCACTGTTCCTATGTCCTCGCATTCCAGCGGCTGATTTACATCATACGGGCGGAAGATAAGATGATTATCTTCTGCGTGCCTGCTGAACCTGCTCATCGCTTTGGCCTTGTTTCTCCCCAGAGCATATACAGTGCAGTTCAGCCCTTCGGAGGCGTCCTTTTCGAGCAGCACGTCCACGAGAAAACTGCCTAAAAGTCCTGTAGCCCCTGAAAGCATAAGGCTTTTATCCTTCAGCTTTTCCCAGGGAAGGTCCAGTCCGCAGACGTTCCGGACATCTTCCATATAAAGAGCATTGTCGTAAAGACTCATTTCGTTATCCTCTACTTCAGCCAGTTATCTTTATCCGATTTAAGATATGCCTTAAACATCTCCAGGTCGTCTTTGGTGGTAAGCTTTATGTTCTTGTCCGACCCGGCTGCGAAATACAAACGCACGCCCAGTTCTACCATCATCGTATTGGTATAGTGCGATCCGTAGATGCCTATGCCCTTTTCGTACGCTTCATGATATTTGGAATCCAGAAGATCGAATCTGTAAGCCTGCGGAGTGGATACTCTGCGGAGCGTCTCCCTTGGTATGAACTTCGTTGTGCTTATCTCGTCATCGATCACGAATATCTGCTCGTTGTACGGAAGCGATGTTACAGCGTTCCCGTATTCCTGCGCCTTGCGTATCACATCGGTCAGGACAGTCTCATCGACCAGCGGCCTTATTCCGTCGTGTATTACTATGATGTCGCCGTCGGCAGCCTTCCCTTCCAGGTTGTATACTCCGTTGCGGATGGATTCCTGTCCGGTAGATCCGCCGGAAACGATCCACTTAAGCTTATCGATGTTGAACTGTTTTGCATAAGCGCGGAGAATGTCATGCCAGCCGTCAAGGCAGACTACCTCTATGGCATCGATCATCGGATGTTTCTGAAAGCCTTCCAGTGTGTAGATCAGTATGGGCTTGTCATATACGTTTATGAACTGCTTAGGTATGTCCTGCCCCATTCTGGTACCGGATCCGCCGGCAATTATTACTGCAATAGTCATTACGACTGCTCCTTTCCCTTTAACATGCTGCGCACTATTTCTATGTGACGCTTTATTTTCCTGCCTTCAAAGGCATAATTTACTATCAGGAACAACAAGATGCTGACGACGAACATTATCAGTCCGCTTACAAAGAACCCGCCCCATGTCGACGCTGTAACTCCGATCTTGATCGAGATGAAAACTATCAGAGCCATAACGACAGCGTTTCTAATCAGCCTTGTAAAAGTGATCTTAAGTACTTCGTGCTCAAAGAACCTTTTGCTGTATACGATCGAATCTATCGTCCTGTATGCGTAAGAGCATATGGTGCCTATCACCGCGCCGGCTATGCCGTATCTGAATATGAGGGCAAGCGTAACACCCAGGTTTATCACTGCTTCGGCAAATGCTCTCCACTGGGTCTGTTTATAATGGCCTGCCGCGCATATTATGGAGAGTGCAGGGATCCTTATGTTCTGTATCAGTCCCATCATTACGAACAGGCCGGCAAGCCCGCGGCGTACGTATTCAGCATCGCTTACGGAAGCCGTGTAGATGCCCACGAAAGGCAGCAGAAGCACATACATGCAGGTGTAGACAGTAAAGATCAGAACGAAGTACAAAAACTCGAAACTGTCGAACGTATCCCTTAATTCATCCTTCCTGTCCATTACCAGCAGTTTGCCGAACGTGGGCGTGATCGCACCTGACAGCGAATTGGCCAGTGAGGTAAACATGTTGGCTGCCAGAGCATACACATAATAAACGCTCGCCTCTGTAAGAGATCTGGAACCCAGGCATATCGTAATAAGGATCATGTCCGTATTATTGCAGACCACGCCAACTACCTGGTGGAACAAGGCGTTCCATCTCTGCGGCAGCGCGTTCTTTTCCGTCTTTACATTGAAACGGATGTTATCATAGTGTCTGCGAACATACAAAACGATAAACACTGTCCTGCATGCATATATTACGGTAGCGACCAGTTTTACGAGCACTACGTTCTGACCGGCAAGCATGAGCACTATAGAAACGGCTATGTTAAGGATAGTCCCGATGCTCTGGATGTTGTTTAAGACGAATATCCTCTGGTCCGCGGAAAGAAGCACTCTGTACTTTCCGAGAATGAAATAATCGATAAGATTGCTTCCGGCAAGAACTATGATCATCAGTACCGTCGTCGTACGGTCGGCCTGATCCCCTATTATTGCCGGATACAGCAATAATAGCAGAGCTAGAAGAATAACATACAGTATGCCCGACTGAAGATAGAACCTTTTAGCCGCACTGAGGATGTAGTTGCGTCCCTGTTCGTCCTTCTGTTCTAGAGGCTTGTATAATTCCACTATGGCAGCTGCGCTTATACCTGATTCCACGAGCGCCAGATACGAAAGGAACTGCGTTATGGAAGACACCATGCCGTTGATCGCGGAACCATAGCAGGAAATGAAATAGTGAGGCAGTATGATGCCGGACAGGGCCGTTACCACCTGAAGAACTATGCTGGATATTAAATTATTGATCGTTCTTTTCGATGTCATACTGCTTTCAGGCAGTTGCCGCCTCGTCTAAGAGATCCAGCAGCTCACTGCTTTTTATCTCGTCCATCTTTCTGGCAAAAAGGCATCCGGAACTGATAAGAAAATCGAAGTCCGCACCCGTCCAGACATATGGGTTGCCTCTTTTCCAGTCTATTGCTCTTTTAATTGCTATCTCCGATTTATTTACGGTCCCCATATCGCTGCAGGTCTGGCTGCAGAGCGCAGAATCGGAAAGGCCGTTCTCCTTCTGGTAGATGCGGAACAATGTCTGGAAAAACATCTCGTCCGCGCAGAAAGTGTTTCTGTATGTCTTTTTCCATGCCGGCCAGTTTTTTACCATCCAGCAGGCAAAAGCTCCGGTAATGTCGAAAAAGGCAGATCCGAAACCTGCTTCTTCGGGTATCTTCCTGTATATTTTCAGCATTACCTGAACTTTATTCAGGGCTCTCTGAACGTAATACAGAAGACCGCCGTCCCTGCCCACCTTTTCCTGGAATGGATACCACAGAGCAAGTCTGTCGAGATGACGTGCAGTTTCATCATCTTTATAAGATATGTAATTCACTTCCGGGGTCTCATCGTAGGACCTGAGTATCTCTTCTGTTCCGCATAGCGGATAATCCTGACCGGAAATGTAATGATAGTAACTGTAGCTCCCGTTTTCACACGCGTGCTGCAGCAGGATCATTTCTGCTTTTATTGCACTGAATGCGCCCCAGGAAACACGTATCCTGCGCGTCAGAAACAGGTTGGAATGCATCAGCTCCGGCAGGTCCTCCGCAGACAGAGGCGACTTTTTGTCCAGATGCAGATAGATATCCACCCTTTCGTTGTCCAGCCGTTTAAGCAGCCTTGCAAGGAGATCCTTCTGGGTATGAGCCATTATGAGGAAAGCATGTCTTCCGGCGTTTGCTTCGTTTTCCATGTTCATCCTCCCAACCTGTCTATCAGACTGCACCATTTATCCATTATCGAGTGTTTTCTGAACTGATCAATGTTGTCGTAAGCATGATCAGACAAACGCTTCCTCAGTCCTGTATCGTCCATCAGTTTTTCGATCTTCTCCGCCATGGCACCGGTATCGTAAGGTGTTATCAGATAGCCGTCGACCCCGTCCTGAATTATCTCTCCGGGGCCGGTTATTATGTCGAAACTTACAAGCGGAAGCTTATAGCTCTTTGCCTCGAGCAGCACCAGCGGAAGGCCCTCTCTGTAGGACGGCAGCACCAGCAGCGCCGCATGGGCATATTCGTAAGTAAGATCTCTCTTTTCTCCTGCAAGGATCAGCTGTCCGCCGAGCTGCCTGCACTCCACTTCGCGGCTGATCTCATCAAATGTATCGCCGTTTCCGTATACCTCCCATTTCCAGTCCGTATGCCCGGGCAATATCTTTTCGGCAACATCCACCATCAGATCGTATCCTTTTTCCTTGCCGAAGCGTCCTACCGACAATATGGTCTTCGAGCGTTCGTCGTATACGGCATCCGGATCGTAGAGCTGTTCCTCGATCCAATTGTATATGCAGGAGATCTTGCTCTCTTTTATATGAAAATGTTCCATGTAGTCCCTGCGGGAACGCTCCGTCAGGACCACTGTATGATCGCACAGCAGCGTGGATATTCTTCTTATCGTCCTGATGTCCTTATCCTTGTACTGGCTCATGAACGATCCGTGGTCGCAGAACACCATTTTAGTCTTTACGAACGGACTTACGGGAGAACAGAGCATCCCGCTGTAATTCCCTTCAATTAAAGCGACATCGATCCTGCCTTGTTTAAGGAACTTTCTCAGCGCGCCGAAAGTGCAGCGCGCCTGAGTCCTGAGCCTGTCGGCCGGTACGTTAAGAGAGGCAGTTCTGACATTCTCTGCGAATACGTACGCAGGGTGTGCCTCGGCGCTCATTAACGACAAAAGAGTAACATCATAGAAGGCCGACAGTTCGTTGGCAACGTTGACAGCGACCTTTTCCGCTCCTCCGAGTATGGATATGTCGTAGACTATGACAGCCAGTTTCTTACGCATTTTTCCTCTTAGTGCTGCTGGAGCGGTACTTGACGCGTCCGCTCAGGAACCATGACAATACGATTATTACCAGGAAAAGGAATATGGAATATATCCTGAATATGCCTCCTATGAAGGCATCGAAACTCCCTCTGGGCGCAAGGAACAGATAGTACATCATTGCCAATGCTATTCCGCCCAGAAGTTTGTTTCCTTTCTCCAGTCTGCTTATCTTGCTTAGCGCAAACCCGTAGAACAGACTTCCGAGCGCTACTCCCACGGCGCCGAAATCATGGAACAGTTCCGCAATGTACGAACTGCCCGTACCCATTCCGCTTAGGTATCCGTTTCCGTAAGCTATCCACGAAAGCCTCGCGGAAAGATCGTGACCGGCCATTGCCCTCGCTATGGAGTTGCCGGAGAAGGTCTCGATGCCGAACAATGCTCTGGAAATGAAATTCTCGAACACTGCGGAATACGTGCCGCTCAGAGACACAAGGTGCATGTCCTCGAGCTGTTCGGCATTATAGATCGTACGCCTTATGGTATTGATGCTGCCTCCCTGCTGGTCGAAGAATGTTATTACTGTCTCTCCGGTGCTCTTAAAATCGAAAGCCTTTCCCTGCCTTATCGAATCGTAGGCGGTGAAAAGTATCATGAGAACGGGTATGGCGATTATTACATAGGCATAGTATCTTTTCTTGATCCAGCCTTTTTCCTTCCTGTTGCGTATGAACATGTAGGAGAGCACGAACATGCTTATGCCTATGAACGGATACCTCTGTCCGGTAAATACTGTAAGGACTCCGTATATCTCGTAAAGTATAAGCGCGCGCATGGAAGCTTTTTTCGACGGGAACGTTGCAAGGTAGAGGCTCAGCGCTACCGGAGCGAAAGATGCGAAATAGCTTACGAACGTCGGGACACCCGCGCCTCCGGCCTGTGTGGTGTAGGACGCCAGATAGCCCACTCTGCGCACGTAAAGAACGTGAATTATCACAGAAGCCACGGAAAATACGTAGCATACATAGAACATTATCTTGCATGCAATGGAATAATTGCGGCCGTAATCCGGAGAATCCAGAAACGACTTCCATCTGGACGTGCCTTCGGATATCCTGACCTTGTACGAACCTATTCTGGACCCAATGCACAGGCAGACCAGCGCGGTTATGAGCAGTACGTAAGTCTGATCGTTAGTCACATCCAGATATGTGTATACTTCTTTTCTCTCAAACAAAGAATAGACCACCTGGCGGCCCAGAAGAAAAACGAAGAAGCTGATCATGAAGCAGAAGAACGCTATGTTGTCACCGAGATTTGCCAGATAGACAACGAACGCGGCAGCCCAGATCAGTAGGCACACCGTAAGCAAGGTGTCGAAATGATACGTTAAAGACAGTACCAGCACTAATACTGTTACTATTGCAGCTGCCGCTATTGTCTTTGCGTGTACCTTCAGTGAACTCATCTATCACCCTTTGCCCGGGGACGGCGTGGAATAATTCTTTTTAATATACTTGAGCGCGAGGCTCTCATACGCTCTGCAGCTGATCATAAGCACCAGAGCAGCTATCTTTCTTGCTTTTCTGAAGTACGGGTTGAATACGACGCGGAAAGTGTTCCTCTTCAGAAAACGCATCATCTCTTTTTTCTCTTTCCGGTCTGCTTCCGTAAGCGTATCGGACTGGAGCATGTATTCCAGGACCCAGTAATACGACCAGAGATACCTGTACTCCGCGGCTTTGCGCAGCTGCGGATAAGCCGCGACTACCAGTTCCATGTTGTTTTTATTAGCCTCTATGAGGCTCTTGACTGCAGGTCTGTACCTTTTAGTCGTAATGCTGTTCTCCCTGTGGATATAGTGGTATTTCGGCTTAAGATCGTAGACGACCTTTTTTGCTCGCATGATCACGGGAACGGTGGTGTGCGCATCTTCATAAAGCTTGCCTACAGGGAATCTTACTTCGTCGAACAGTTTCTTCTTGTATATCTTATTGACCGCGCTTACAGGGACCTGCGTCAGTTCCAGCCTTACGGCATCGAAGGTGTCTGCGGCGCAGCGACCTATGCGGTCTTCTGTAACAGTTACCTTCTCGGTGTAGTGCTGGTAGAAACCGCATACGGAAACATCTGCGTCCGCTTTTACAAGAGCGTCATACAAAGTTTCGATCATGTCCTTATCGACATAATCATCACTGTCTATGAATGCTATGAGGTCTGCTCGGGCGGCGTCTATCCCGTGATTCCTGGCGTCGCTCAGTCCGCCGTTCTTTTTGTGGATCACCCGTACTCTGGGATCCGCCTCGGCGTATCCGTCGCACATGCGTCCGCAGTTGTCGGGAGACCCGTCATCGACAAGAATGATCTCTATGTCGCGCATGGTCTGCGAAAGCAGTGACTGCACGCATTTATCCAGATATTCTTCGACCTCGTAGACCGGAACTATTATGGAAACGAGTGGTCTATGCATCTTCCGCTCCACTTTATACACTCAACGCCCGGAAACGGCCTCGCCGGATCCGTTCTTGCAATAATATACGCCTTTATATTCCCGGTACGACCTTTCGGTATCGATGAATACCGCATAGTGGCCCGGGACCTGCTTTTCTTTCGGGGGAGGCGTCATGTAGTCTCCGAAAGCGATCTTTAGATACTGATCGTACCCCACGGGAATAGGCATCTCGGTGTCTTCGAAAACATGATAAACAGCTTCCGCAAAGCATTCTTTAGGATATCTGTTCTTAAGATAATGGGGACCGGCACAGATCTCAGTAATGGCGTCGCAGTCGCGAATGCTGTACTTGGTCATATGCCTTTCCGCTGCCCTCCAGATCTTATATCTGGTCTTAGGACTCCTTACTAAGGACAGCCCTATCCTGCCGGCAAACGCCGCAAGACCGCCGTGGTTCTCCGGCACAAGCTGAGCACAGTACAGCTGATAGATCAGCGCCCAGAACACCTGGATCTTGCGTTTGAGGCCGCTGTTGGGATATCCGTCCAGAGGGAATATGTCCAGAGCCAGACCGTGAGGTATGTCCATGTCTTTCTGGCTGGGCTTGATCATGGTAGTGTTCTTGTCTCTGAGAGTGATGTACATACTGTGATCGTTGTATTCTTCGGTAGGATACAGAAGTACGTATCTGTTAGTATCCTTCCACAGTATTTTAAGCTTTTCGTAGTCGTCACGCGGCATGAAGAAATCCAGGTCGTCGTCCCATGGGATAAAACCGTTATGCCTTACAGCGCCTATGCAGCCTCCTCCGCAGAAATAGCAAAGCAGGCCGTTGTCACTGCAGAAGTCCGAAAAGACTTTTGCAAGTTCCAGGCAACGCTTCTGTACGTTTTTCAGTAATTCATCAGTGTAGATCTGCATTATCTGTATGTTTTGCGGGATCGCACCGCAGCGGGATCAGTATTCCCACGCTTCATATCTTCCTGTCTCAAGTATGTCCGCTATCCTTTTGCAGGCATGTCCGTCACCGTAAGGATTGCACGCCTGCGACATCTTCTTGTACGAGTCGGGATCTTCGATCAGCTCCGTAAACGCTCTATAGATGTTCTCTTCACCGGTGCCGACCAGTTTAAGAGTGCCTGCATCGACTCCTTCCGGTCTTTCCGTCGTATCTCTCATAACCAGAACCGGAACGCCGTAGGACGGACATTCTTCCTGGATGCCTCCCGAATCCGTAAGGCACAGGAAGCTTCTTGCTTCAAAATTATGGCAGTCGAACACCTCTATGGGCTCGATTATGTGTATCCTGTCGCATCCGCCGAGCTCCTCTGCCGCGGCCTGCCTTACCAGAGGATTCATGTGAATCGGGTATACCGCCCTGCAGTCATCATGTTCGTCCAGAACGCGCCTTATGGCCCTGAACATGTGATGCATCGGCTCTCCGAGGTTCTCTCTTCTGTGCGCGGTAATGAATATGAGTTTGTTATCCCCCACCCACTCGAGCTCGGGATGAGTATAGTCCGCCTTAACAGTATGCTGCATAGCATCAATTACCGTATTTCCGGTAATGTATATCGAATCCGGATCTTTTCCTTCCCTTATCAGGTTCTCGGCAGCCAGCTTCGTGGGCGCAAAGTTGTATCTGCTTATTATTCCCACGGCCTGTCTGTTGAATTCTTCCGGATACGGACTGTAGATGTTGTAGGTACGCAGCCCTGCTTCAACATGGCCTACAGGGATCTTTAGGTAAAAGCAAGCGAGCGCAGTAACGAAAGTAGTCGAAGTATCCCCGTGCACAAGGACTACGTCCGGGCTTACCTTTTCCAGAACATCCTTTATGCGCTCCAGTATGCCTGCCGTGATATCGAACAGCGTCTGCTTTTCCTTCATTATGGACAGGTCGTGATCCGGAACGACGTTAAAAGTCGCAAGCACCTGATCAAGCATCTGCCGGTGCTGTCCCGTTACGCATACCACGGTTTTTATTCCGCTTCTTTTTTTAAGTTCGTTTACAAGCGGGCACATTTTTATGGCCTCGGGCCTTGTACCGAACACCAGTAATACTGTCTTCATCCATCTTCACCGTACACCGTCGCAGCTTAAACTGATCATTTGCTGCGCTCGATGCAGTTCATTATTATTTCCTGCCATTTACGGTTTATCTCATCGGTATCGAAGAGTTTGGCAGTCTGCAGAGCGTTATTCTTATACCTGCTCATCTCTTCGCTGTCCATGGTCGCGAAGAATTCGACGCCTTTGGCGTATTCTTCGGACGACCCGGCTTTAACGACTTTTCCGCAGCCGTATTTGGTTATTATCGGATACTTCCCTTCGTCTATGTTTGCGATCACAGGATTGCCGGCCGCAAGATACTCGAACAGCTTATTGGAACTGTTGCCGTACTTCTGCGTCTTTGCCGGCTTAAGATTGAGCACATTGAGATCGCTTCTAGAAAGCACGTAGGGAATGTATTTTTTATCTATGCTTCCCTTGAATACTACATTCGTTATTCCTTCGTCGGCGCAGCGCTTCGCAAGCACTTCCTTGTCCGGACCGTCGCCATAGATGATAAAACGTATCTTGTCTTTGAACCCATCCCTATTGAGACTATCCGCGCAGGATACGACCGTGCCGATATCGTTTGCGGTTCTTACGCTTCCGCAGTACATTACACGGAATTTATCATCTGTAAGATCCGGATCATCCATCTTGTAAGTCTCCAGATTGTGATAGAACTCCTTAAGATCCACTCCGATGTTTATGTAATGGAACTTGCTTTTGGGGATCTGCTTATCCCAGCCCTTGTCGATGATGTAGTCGTATGCTCCCTCCCATGTAAACACGAGCTCGTCGGACTTTTTGTACAGCCATTTTTCGTAAGCATACATCGCTTTTATGGCAGGATTGTTGTCGGAAAAATCAGCGTACTCCACTATCGACAGCGGCCAAAGGTCAACTATGCTCGTAATGTACGGAATGTTATACTTTTTGGCGATCTTGTAACCGGCAAGACATGACAGAGGCTGAGGCATTGCCGCCATGATCAGGTCAGGTCTTTCGAAATGACGATAGCACTTAAGCATGTTCAGATAGAAATCTACAAAGCTGAGAGACTCGCCTTTTCTGCTGCTGTAGGATCTGGTGCGGACATAGACGAACGGAACCCCGTCCACCATCTGCTCTTTGTATGTGCTGCCATCGGTAATGAAATTGATGTCCGTATTGTGCAGCGCGCTTCCGGCAAACACCAGAGCATCGCAGCCATGTTCGCGCAGATACTTAGCCAGGCTGTAATCCGGTATCCTCGGACAGTACGACGGTCCGCCCGCAAAAAAACTGATTATCCATATCATTGGCTTTTTCATTGGATACTACTCCTTATACTCTTTTCCCATTACTGCAAACACTGTTCTGAACATCGTTGCAATATCCCCGAAAAAGCTGAATTCCTTAATGCTTTTTAAGTTCCACTTCATCTTTTCCGGAAGGACTTTTTCTATGTAGACCTTATCCACGTCATCTGCCGCGTCCAGCAGTTTGTCCTCGTCTTTGTACCTAATGGATGCTTCGCTGGTTATTCCGGCAGGCATCAGTAGAGTGGCTCTGTATTCCAGCTCGTAGCGCTCTATGTATTTAACGGCTTCCGGCCTTGTCCCCACAAAGGACATGTTGCCGGAAATCACGTCCAGAACCTGAGGGAGCTCATCGAGCCTGTGGCCCCTGAGCTTTGATCCTACCTTCGTTATCCTGCTATCGTTTCCCACGGTAACGGTGCTTCCGATCTTGTCGGCATTGCTTACCATCGTACGGAATTTGTGGATACGGAAATGCTTTCCGTAAGCAGTCGCCCTCTCCTGCCTGTAGAACACGGGGCCTTCGGAATCCCTCTTGATCAGAATGGCGATAATGATCATTGGAATCGCGAGGATTATCAGAAGAATGACTCCGGCGACTATGTCGAACAGCCGTTTAAGTACCAGCTGACCGCGCTTTTTATTCAGTATCTCCCAGTAAGGGCGCACCTCCGGCACTCTCATGAAGTCCGGAAGATCATCCCATATTTTTAACATTCACTCGCCCCAAACTACAGTTCGTTAATTGCTCCGCGCAGCGCTTCGCATACGTATTCGACGTCTTCATCGGTAAGCAACGTGTGCAGCGGAAGCGATATCAGGTTGTGGTAGTAATCGTAGGAATTCGGGAAATCCTTTATATCCCACCCAAGCGCCTTATATGCCGTCATCATTGGGAGCGGTTTATAGTGTACGTTAGTCGCAACACCTCGTTCCGCCATCTTTTCGATTATCAGGTTCCTTGTATCAGCGTCGATCCCGGGAACACGCATAAGATACAGATGGTTGGAACTGTCCATATAAGCGGTATGATGAATCAGGTGGCTGATGCCCAGTTTATCGCATACCGCATCGTACTTGTTTATTATCTGAGTTCTGCGTTCGATCAGTCCGGGATAACGATCCAGCTGGCGAAGGCCTATCGCTGCCATTATGTCCGTCATGTTGCACTTGTACCAGGGACCGATTATATCGTATTCCCAGGCGCCGAGCTTGGTCTTTGCAAGCGCATCCTTGTTCTGTCCGTGCAGGGACAGAAGCTGGAACATCTTGTATATCTCTGCGTCTTCGACTCCGCTGACCGGAAGCCAGGTGCTGGCTCCGCCTTCTGCAGTCGTAAAGTTCTTTACTGCATGGAAGGAGAAGCTCGTAAAGTCCGCTATGGCGCCGCAGTATTTCTTTTCTCCACGGAACATCCTGGAAGCACCAAGGCTGTGAGCGCTGTCGGCAACCACTGCGACTCTTCCGAGAGCCTTCTGTATTCTGGAGGAAAGATCTCCCAATGCCGTGCCGTCGCTCTCTGCAGGTCTGAAAAGGTCCTTCTTTTTTTCGACTATTCCGAAAACTCTTTCGTAGTCGCAGACGATGCCGGCAAGATCCACCGTTACGATGGCTTTCGTTCTCTCGTTGATAAGCTTCTCCAGCGCATCGTAGTCCATTTCAGGCATGTGCGTGGCCGGATCTCCGTCCTTCCGGATGTCGGCGAATACCACCTTTGCTCCGCAGTGAAGCGCCGCCGAAGCGGATGCTGTATATGTGTATGCAGGAACTATTACCTCATCTTCCGGACCTATCCCAAGCACGCGGAGATTAAGCTCCTCCGCAGCGGTCGCCGAGTTAAGGCATACTACCCTGTTGCTGTATTTCTCTGTATTGCCGGGCTCAGTGCAGTCTATGTCGTTGCGTCCGGTCTCTATGAAGGCTGCCAGCCTTCTTTCCAGAAGCTTGGTCCTGGGACCGGTCGTTATCCAGCCGCTCTTAAGTGCCTCGCATACTTCTGCTATCTCGCTCTCACTGATATCCGGAGGGCTGAAAGGTATCGATTTTTTAATAAGTTCTGTGTTCATGTTTTATTCCTGATGAAGCCCTGTTCCTTTGGTATCTTCGTTAAGTATCCCTGCCGTCTCCGCTATGCAGTTCAGATCAGTCAGGAAGCCGCTTAAATTGCTCTCTCGCAGGGTCTTTACGTACTTACCGTCCCATCCTGCCTTTTCGACGTTATCGAGCTCTATTCCGCCGTTTAACTGCGCAAGACCTGTTATACCCGGCGTTATGTTGTTGGCGCCGTATTTCTCTCGTTCCTCTATAAGTTCCTTTGTGTTCCAGATCACAGGCCTGGGGCCGACAAGGCTCATTCTGCCGCGGAACACGTCCCAAAGCTGAGGCAGCTCGTCCAGATATGTGTTTCGGAGGAATCGACCGACACGCGTAATGTACTCTTCCTGATCCTCGAACTTTTCTATCGGAACATTCGTAGGCGCGGACTTTTTCATGGTCCTGAATTTGTGGATCTCGAAGAAATTCTTGTCTTTTCCGACTCTCTTCTGCTTAAACAGGACCGGGCCCGGATCGTCTATTTCTATGGCTACAGCGATAAGACCGAAAAGCGGAGCAAGCGCTACCAGTCCAAAGAACGAAACCACCTTGTCCAGTGCTCTTTTTCCGAAACGCTCGTAAAGCGTTGGCTCGTCGCGCTCTTGCATAAGCGCGTCTGCGTCGTCCCAGTCCGTACCTGCATATGATCCGTCCAGATATGGATTATCATCGTTTATGGATTCCGGCTCCTCGGTCGCTTTTGCAAGACGTTCCAGAAACACTGCGGCACCGGCAAGAAACAGCGCGGCGGCACCGATCTTTAATCCAATATGGTTTTTCCTGCTCTTTTTATTTTTCATTGTCTATATCTATACCGGTGTAAACATCCTTGTGTTGCGGAACTCGTCGGCGTTTCTTACGGAAGCGTTTACCACATCCGGATCCCTGTATGTCGGGACCACGGACTTGAGAGCCTCCTTAACGGAAGCGTCGCTTTCCGTAGCGAGCGCTGTCTTGAGAACTCCGAGTTTTAATCCAAGTTCGCTCATGGAAAGCGGCTTGTCGCGCTCTATGAAGATCAACTCGTTGCTGGTCTTGTCCAGGCCTTCGTCGCGCACCAGAAGTTCCTCGTAGAGCTTTTCTCCGGGGCGGAGTCCGGTCTCTATTATCTCTATGTCCTTGTACGGTTCCAGACCGGAAAGACGGATAAGGTTCTCTGCCAGATCCAGAATCTTTACAGGTTGACCCATATCCAGCACGAACAGTTCGCCGTTCTTTGCCATTACACCGGACTGCAGCACCAGGCTGGAAGCTTCTGGTATGGTCATGAAGTAGCGGATTATTCGCTTATCGGTGATGGTTATAGGACCGCCGTTTAGTATCTGCTTCTTAAAGAGCGGTATTACCGATCCGGCCGAACCAAGTACGTTGCCGAACCTGGTGGCGGAGAAGCTGGTACCGCTTCCGCTCTGGCTGTGAGCTTGGCATATCATCTCGCACATGCGCTTGGTAGCGCCCATTACGTTGGTCGGGTTGACGGCCTTATCGGTGCTGACCATCATGAAGCGCTCCGCGCCGTACTTCTCCGCGAGCTCAACAGCGTTAAGGGTACCGAAAACGTTGTTCTCCACGGCCTCAATTACGTTGTGCTCCATAAGCGGAACGTGCTTATGTGCCGCGGCATTTATTACTATGTTAGGACGGTAGTGGTCGAACACTCTTTCTAGCGCCGGTCTGTTGCAGATCGAAAGGATCTCCACCTTAAGATTGAGCTTGTTGCCATGCTCTAACCTGAGCTCTTGCTGGAGATCGTAGGCTCCGTTCTCGTAAACGTCCAGAATGATGAGCTGCCTGGGATCCATACGGGCTATCTGCCTGCAGATCTCGGATCCTATGGAACCGCCGCCGCCGGTAACGAGAGTGGTCTTGCCCTTGAAATACTCGTAAGTCTTTTCGTCCTTGATATCTATCTCTCTTCTGAACAGAAGCTCGTCTATGTCGAACTCACGCAGGGACTTTTTGCTGCCGGCGGTGCGCATGGTGGGATAGTCGTAGACCTTTACCTTGAACCCCATGCCTTTATAGCGCTCGTAAATGGCTTTCTTCTGTTCGGGCGGCTGGGAAGTTACAGCCATTACCACCTCTTGGATTTCGAGGTGCGAGAGATTTTCTATGGTTGCCTCTTCCTCGGAAAGGACCGGAACGTTAAATATGTTCTTGCCTATCTTCTCTTCGTTTACGTCCACATAGCAGCGCGGAAGATAAGCAGAAGCGGGATTCCCCAGAAGCTCGGAAGCGAGGCTGGTCCCTACCCGCCCCGCGCCTATTATTGCAATGTTGATCTTGTTGGTTCCTGCGCCTACGTCAGCGCTTAGACTGTCGCCGCTGAACAGATGATAGAGCGATCTTAGTATCTTCCCGCGCCAGTTGTCCTGATTTCCGAACTTATAGGTGTAGCGGTAGGACATCCTCATAGCAAGACACAAAAGAAGCTCTATCGTAAACAGCGATATTGAAGCGACCGCCGTCATCCTCTGCATGTTTGTAAGCCTTAGAGCTGTGAATGCAAGGAAAGCGCAGAAATCCGACAGCATCAGTTTCAGATACGACTGTATTCCCCCGTATCTCCAAACAAGACCGTAAACATGGAATATGGCCCTGAACAGCATAATGAAAGCATATGCAAGGATCAGTTGTATCCACTTGTTCTGCGTGGTCATGTAACTGGAACCCCTGTATATTACGAACAGCAATATCGACGTAGCGATGTAGATCAAAAGATCGTACAGTACCAGCGCCCACCTTATTGTTTTTTTCTGATGTATATTACCGGGGTCTTTCATTATCTATCCCTCATATCCGTTCGGATTGTTCTTCTGCCAGTTCCAGCTGTCGCGGCACATGTCCTCCAGACTTCTTTTAGCCTTCCATCCCAATATTATTTCACTTTTAGATGGATCGCTGTAAACAGTAGCTAGATCTCCGGGCCGCCTTGCAGCAATTATATACGGAACTTTTACTTTGTTTGAATTCTCAAAAGCTTTTATAATATCCAGTACTGAGTAACCGATTCCTGTACCAAGATTAAAGACTTCTTCTCCGGTGTGGATCATTGCGTACTCTACCGCCTTAACATGCCCTTCTGCCAGATCCATAACATGTATGTAGTCTCTTACACCGGTTCCATCCGGTGTATTGTAATCATTTCCAAAAACATTCAGGTGGTCTCTTCTACCAACTGCGACTTGCGATATATATGGCATTAGATTGTTTGGTATTCCGCTGGGGTCTTCACCGATAAGTCCTGATGGATGTGCTCCTATTGGGTTGAAATATCTAAGATTAACAATACTGACTTCCGGATCCGATGCTGCCCAGTCACGCAATATCTGCTCGTTCATGAACTTGGTCCAGCCATAAGGATTTGTGCAGTTCCCCGTTCGATCCGTTTCCTTAAACGGCGACGGTACGTTGCGTCCGTCATATACAGTAGCCGATGAAGAAAAGATCATCCGTTTGCATCCATGACTAGCCATCGACTCTGCCAAAACCACAGTAGAATACAGATTATTTCTGTAATACTCCAGTGGCTTTTGTGTGGACTCGCCAACAGCTTTAAATCCCGCAAAGTGTATGACACAGTCTATCTTGTGCGCCTCGAATAAACTGTCCAGCGCGCTGCCGTCGCATACGTCTGCTTTATAAAACGTAAGCGATTTTCCGGTTATCTTTTCGACCCTGCGCAGGGCTTCCTCGGAGGAGTTGGACAGATCGTCCACAGCTACTACGTTGTAGCCGTTCTCCAGAAGCACCACGCAGGTATGGGATCCTATGTATCCGGTCCCGCCAGTTACAAGTACTGTCATGCTACGCTGCCTTTCTGCTCTTGGCGGTACGCCTTGCTTTCTTTCCGTTCTTTCTCGTCTCCACAGCAAGCCCTATGATAAGGATCACTATAAGGGCTATGGCGCACAGCGGAGCCTCGCTCTTAATCAGAGCCTTTATGAAAGCACCAGATACTATCGACTTTCCATGATACTCAACCGCCGCAGCTCTGATGGATGTTGTGCTTGCGTACTCCTCGTTATACGCTTGCGCAAGCGCATCGAAGTCTGCGACGAGAGCATCGATCTTTTTTGAAGCAGCAGCTATCGACTTCTCCAAAATGGTTCCATCAACCGGCTCACCTTCCGCGTTAGCGTCAATATCCGCTATCCTGCTCTCGATGTCGTTGATCGCTATGCGGGTCTCGTTAAGTTCCTCGGCCAGTTTGGTCTTCTCGTCGACGAGCTTCTCATAGGTTTCCTTGGAATTTCCCTTTACCTCAATGACGCTGTCTCCGGAACCGAGATACAGGGTGGCGTCCTTTTCGTAGCTTTCGATTAGTTTTTCGACCCGATCCAGTTCTTGTGTTAGAGCGTTGAGTTTTCTGATCTGGATCTCATCCTCATAAACGTATTTCTGTCTTAACGTCTCGGTGTCCTTGGACAATGCGTTAAGAGTTATCATGGCCGAAAGGCTCTGCAGATCGCTGGACAGTATGGACTTGGCTCTGGTGGAGAGCGCAAGGAACGTAGTTCCGTCCTTTTCGAAAGTCTGCTTAACTTTGTAAAGCGCCTGAGAATGCTTGTCCACAAGATCGCATTTTACCGAAAGCAACGCAACTGCCTGAGCATAGTCCCTACTGTCTGTGTCGAACACTTCGCCGAGCTTATCCCATTCGACACCGGCTCCATATAGCTTTTGGTATTTTCCCGTATACTCATCTACCAGCGTTCTGAGAAGCCCGGTTAGTTCCGTTTTACTGAGCTTATTCTTGAACTCGTTGTAAATGCTGATCCCGTAAGTCGTAGGATAGTACTCGCTGAGCGATACCACACGCGTTGGATCGGATGTGAGCAACGAATCCCAGCTCTTTATCTGCTCAATTATGTTAGTCGGATAACTGCCGCGTACAGCCATGTTATCCAGGAGGTCTTCGACTGTTATCTTGTTAGAAAGACCGGACTTACCCAAAACATCTTTAAGGAAGTCTTCGCTTTGGATAACTGAAGCAGAATATGGTTGTCCATTGGGAGCCTCGCCCTTCTCTGCTCCGCTGTGGAGCAGTATGAAACCTGCTTTCGCATATTCTCTGGACGGATTGATCGCGAAGAAGTTGACCAGCGAAAGGATTAGACCGAGTATTATCGCTATTATCAGCAGATTCCATTTACCTAACTTCTTAAGCATTTTCTCTGCCCTCCTTTCTGAATTCTTCTATGAATCCGGCCGCGAACCACAAGCAGCAGGCAATCACTGCACCGGCAACACCGCCTATTACAGCTTTCTTGATGTTAGAAGAACTGAAGAAGTTTACGGACTTGGTCTGGGCCGAAGTTGTGTTCATGAAACCGTTGACTATTGTATCGCTGTTTATGAACTCTTTAGCATAATCTATGACAAGGTCGTAGACCTCAGTAGCGTTGGCGAAGACCCTGTTAAATTCCGCGTCTGCCTTTGCAAGATCCTCCGGAGAGACCTCGGCGCCGAAAGCCACGACTCTCTTTTCAAGATCGGCTATGGTCTGATCGAGCTCTGCCTGCTGGTCATAAAGATCGACTTGAGCAAGTACAAGATCGTTGTAGTAATCCGTGGTGATGGTAGCGCTCTGTTTTTCCTTTTCTTCCGAACCGGTAACAGAGATCTTTTCATTCTGATACTCGTTTATGATCTTCTGGATACTAGCTATATTGCCTTCGACCTTAGATAACTCCAGTTTAGCGTTGCGCAGCGAGTACACGAATCTGTTCAGGAGATCCACCGGCGTTTTAGATACTCCGCCGCTGATAAGAGTAGCACTAAGGTAACTTAGATCTACATCGTTGAAGGATGATATAACGTTGCTCAGATCGTTGAATGTAAGCCCGCTGCTTGCGCTCGTATAGTCCGGGTACAGCTCAGCTTTCTCATCGCAGTAATTTTTGAATGTAGTCATTACTGTCTTGATGAGATCCAGGCTCTCCAGATAGTCCAAATCTCCGGTAGCGGCGTCGCTCAGATCGCCTTCCGGCAGATCGTAATCCGCCTTGGTCTCGTAGAGATAGTTGTTGTACTCCTTTATGATGTTGTTAAGAAGATCTGATATCTCTGCTGAAGTGAGATAGATCTTTTTTGAAGAATTCTCTTCCCCAAAACCATTATTGAGAGTAACGATGTAAGTATCTTCGTACTGCAGCGCTATGCTTGTCGCTTGTCCGACGGTGCTGCCGCTTGCCTTGATCTGCTCCTGCAGAACTTCGATCCTCTGTCTTACGGCTTCGGTCAGAAGCTGCTCGATCTTAAGATTTGCTTCGACTCTGGAAACGCTTAAACTGTCCTTGAGTTTTGTTTCGTCCAACGCCGCTGAAATAACACTTGAGGAAAAGTTGAGTCTATCCGGTTTCTTCTCCTCATCAGTTTCTCCGTCGACGTTCTCGTAAGTCAGCTTAACTACTGCGCTTGCGTCAGAACTCTTCTGTGATATCTCCGCCATGAACAGAGGTACTATAAGGCCCACGATTAGAAGGATCGCGACAAGCCTTAAGAAGACCTTCTTTTTGGCGCCCATGTTGCGGAAGACGTTTACGAGAGATATCTCCCCGTCGCCTTCGCTCTGGTGGTTGACATATAGTTCCACCTTCTGGCTGGCGTCTTTTTTATCTAACTGTTCCAATACGATGTCTCCTTGTAATTCGATTCTATGATTTGCTGTTCTTTTACTGTTTCGGAAATGACCTCTTAGCGTTTTTCCCGACGCAAACATATGGTACGCCAAGGTATCATTTGTTGCATTATAACCTATATTTAAGAATAATACAACTTTATTAACTTTATTATATAGAAAACCGGGAGCGTATGCCCCCGGTATCGTTTGACATTACATTCGGCGAAAAGCGTTGGAATTTCAACGCTCACAGAAACTGCAACCGATGCGCGCAGCCTGCGGTCTTTGCCGTCGCTTTTATTTTATCTTCTTGTTGTACACGTCGTCCTTCAGGATGGCCAGGAAATCGCCCAGCTCCATGGTGCCCAGATCGCCTTCAGACCTGTGGCGCGGAGCCAGCGTGCCGGCCTCCATGTCGCGGTCTCCGACCACGATCATGTACGGGACTTTTTCCATCTGAGCGTCGCGGATCTTGCGGCCTGTCTTCTCGTTGCGCTTGTCGACTTCAACACGGTAACCCAGAGCCTCGAGCTTCTCCTTGATGCCGTCGGCGTAGCCGTACGCTCTGTCCGTTACGGGCAGGATCTTTACCTGCACCGGCGACAGCCATGTGGGGAACGCGCCCGCGAAGTGCTCCGTGATCACGCCTATGAAGCGCTCTATGGAGCCGTAGACGACTCGGTGTATCATTACCGGAGTCTGCTTCTCGGAGTTGGAATCTGTATATTCCAGATCGAACCTTCCGGGCAGCTGGTAGTCCAGCTGGATGGTGCCGCACTGCCACACTCTTCCCAGAGAGTCGGTTACGTGGAAGTCCAGTTTGGGGCCGTAGAACGCTCCGTCGCCGGGGTTGACTTCGTATGTCTTGCCTATGGACGTTATGGCGTCCGCGAGGGCCGCCTCCGCCTTCTCCCAGTCGCCGCGGGTACCGATGTGGTCCTCCGGCATAGTGGACAGAACGATCTTATACGGCAGGCCGAACACGTTGTAGACCTCGTCTATCAGCTTGGTGATGCGCACTACTTCGCCCTGGATCTGGTCCTTGGCAAGAAGTATGTGGGCATCGTCCTGAGTGAAGCACCTTACGCGGAACATTCCGTGAAGAGCGCCGGACAGCTCGTGCCTGTGCACCCTGCCAAGTTCGCCGTAGCGCAGAGGCAGATCCCTGTAGCTGTGCGGCTCAAGGGCGTATACCAGTATGGAACCGGGGCAGTTCATGGGCTTTATCGCGTAGTCCTCGTCCTCGATCACCGTGGTGTACATGTTGTCCTTGTAGTGATCCCAGTGGCCGGACGTCTCCCAGAGGGTACGCTTCATGATCTGAGGCGTGGAGATCTCCAGGTAGTCGTATTTCTTATGCATCTGCCTCCAGTAGTCGATTAGCAGGTTCTGCAGTATCATGCCCTTGGGCAGATAGAACGGGAAGCCGGGAGCCTCGTCGCGGAACATGAACAGGCCCAGTTCCTTGCCGAGCTTTCTGTGGTCTCTTCTCTTCGCCTCTTCGATGCGTTCCAGATAGGCGTCCAGCTCTTCCTTCTTGGGGAAGGCGATGCCGTAGATGCGCTGCAGCGTCTCGCGGCTGGAATCGCCTCTCCAGTACGCCGCGTTGCAGGTGAGCAGCTTGAGCGCGTTGCCCTTGATGCGTCCGGTGAAATCCAGATGGGGGCCCGCGCACAGATC
>JAEEGL016120988.1_pt1 | contig 38073 bp, 26 predicted proteins | sample 9134231 | NCBI WGS metagenome assembly JAEEGL01 (sample SAMN16246548, study PRJNA631951) | gut metagenome | biome: gut microbiome; feature: rumen; material: fiber-attached | host: Bos | place: Iran: Karaj | collected 2018-10
AGAGTCCTTGAGACAGAGAAAGAGAAAATAATTATATTTGCAAACGCAAACTTCACTAACAAAGTTTTGCACAGAAAAACATCGTCTCCGATGTCACCGTTTGGAGCGCTACGCACGTCACTGTTTGAGCGCTATGGGCATGTTATTATTAAATCAGCTCTAAAAATACTGTATCCTATAGCCATAGCTATTAGTTGAGCCAAGGTAATAACTGCAACACCTATGCAGAAATTTATGGCGCATGGATTATTGATTTTCTTATTGTAAACTGCATTGAAAATCAGAATCATAGTAAATGATGCACCCGTAATGATAGCAGAGCATATATCTCCGTTAATCAAATTTATGAATAATAGAATGAGTGTGTAGACAAACGCGGTGCTCAATATTATCCAATTAAGGCTATTGTTTTGTGACATGAATGACGCTATAAATAGCAGATAAAAGTATTTTGAAAAGACACCGATAGGCACAATGAATCCCCCAAGGTTAATGCCTATATGTAGGCCGTTTGCTTCAACCCCAAGTGGTGTGAATGGCAGGACTGCGCATAAAACAGCAAGTAGCAACCATATAAAACTAGTAGTGCTTTTTAGCCATTCAAACGCCCTTAAACAATTTACAAACTGTAAAAGCAGAATCATGCAAGCACCGGCAATAATGCTATACAAAGCAGCTTGACCAATGGTTAGAAATGATGCAATAGCAAAAATGGCTATAACTGCAAGTGTTATAAAAAACGCAGTTGGATTAGAAATTTGTTTCATGATTACTCCAGTGTGTTTGATATATAAAAATATTTGTTTGTTAAAATGGTGCGCCTTTAATTTCTATAGGCTTAGAAAACTCTTTCATGAAATATCGGGTATAGATATAGCTAAGTTTGGAGATGTCAAGCCAATTTACTATCCATAACTGCCCGTTGATTACATCGCTGTTTATGTGTTCTCGAATATGCTTTAGATGGCTTTCAATACCCCTGTATGTGCTGACATTAAGCATACGCTTAACAGAAATGGCGTCAATGTCACCATATATCTCGCATACCTCACGCTTTCTCTGAGTGCTATTGACTATAATCTCCATTTTGTCAAGCCATAAACAGACAATTATCTCCTTATAATGGGTGTTATTGTCAATCGGAATCTGGAATACACGCTGAGATTCTCCTGCAATTTGTTTGATGTCTTTTTCTAAAGTTGAAGATACCACCAATGTATTTTCAAGAGAGCCTAAGTATAGTAGTTCGTATATAGCTGGAACAGATATGTAATCCAACAGTGACACTATGGGAAATTCCGGATGTTGCAGTGACAAAGCAAGAATCTTTATATACTCGTCTTTATTAAATTTAATGACGCACTTGCTTTGAAACTCCTTGCGTATTCCGTCTATTTTATACACGCTAAAAGAGCACTTGATACTATCAGCTGAGCCATACTTACTGCGTACATAATTAACAGCGAGTTGCTCAGTCTGCTTCTTACAATATTTCTGATATTTTGAGGTGGTCATTGTTGTGCTTTGTATTTTATAGGTTCTTATAATGAATTTGGAATGGGACTTGAAATTTTAAGCGTCATGGGAACCGCATCATTACTGCTTAATGCATTACCTAAACAATCAACGCAAATTAACTTGTCATGTTCACTGATTTTGCTGCATTGCGTATGGCCGAATATCTGGATATATGCGGTGCCTTCAAACAAATTGTGCTTTTCCAGTGCCCACGGCCTCACCCATAGCGGAGACTGTGTAGGGCTATCCTGATCATAAGGGAAAGTCCCGTTAGCCTGTACAGAAAAGGCGGCTCTGTTCAAGTCCCACAGATTATTAATGTCTTGAGCAACGGCAGATGGTTCTTGCCCATCATATCTCCCGAACCATTTCATATACCAGTATCTGCTCACTCCTGCATGAGTTATCAGATATCTATCCCCAATGCTATATGCAATATCTGAAAAATAGCAACTGTTCTCTTCCAGCGCGCTCCCTATTGCGTCGGCGTGTTCATAATCAAAACGGCTGTATCTTTCCCTTAACTCATTACGCAGCAGGTAGTGCAGTTCATGGTTGCCCCATAATAGCACTGTGTTCTTAGGGTGCTGCTTTTTGTAACTCACTATCTCCGTAAAGTTACGCATACACTCTTCAAACGGTGTCCTGCGGGAATACGGGTCAAAGAAATCTCCTACAAAAACGTTGATAAGATTGTCATCAACCAGTTGTTTCCAGATGTCCCGCCCGTGAATGTCCCCAATTATATTGTGGCTACACAGCATCTTTTTCCTCGTCGTCTGTAATAATCTTAAATTCAGGTAGTGGATAATTCTTGTATTCAGGGTCAATATTACGGCACTGGTTCCAAATCTCATTTCTTGCAGCAATAGCAGGTTGGAGACAGTAGGTGTTATACAGCTCTTTGAACAATTTCAAATCTTCATCGCTCAGTTCGTCAAGATTCTGTATGTGAGGGAACAGCAGTTTGCAGTATGCTGTAGCCACCCTGCTTACGGCTTTCACGTGCCTGATATAGGCGTCATTTTTGTCAAAAGTCACTATCTTGTTGAATATCTGACCGTATGAGTTTTGAGTGCGCATAAAATGCAAGTATTCAGAGAAAAACTCGCTATCTATAGCCCACCCGTAGTATATCTGTGCATGTGTAATTTTATCAACTTTCCAACCAGCAAAGAATGCGTGGAATCTGTCTAACATTGCTGACGATGCAAACAAATCAGGCAGAATAGCCTTGAGGTCGGTTGATACAGGTTGCATATTCTCCGTTAGGGCTATGTTTCCTGCCAACCCAATTCCGCATGTTGAGGTTATTTTTATGTTGGTTAATGATGCTGTCCCCGCCTCCAAAAAGCTTTTCAAAAAGTTTTGTACTTCTCCTGTTCTGTCATCAAATGATAGGGTGGATACCTCATCAAAAATAATTAGGTCATGATTCTTAATTGGACCGTATTGTTTGGTGGCGTGGTTATATACCAATTGGGCACGAGTGCATTTACCGCTAATCATACGGCAATACTTGCTTAGGTTATTGTAGATGTGGCTTTTCCCAGTACTCTTGGGTCCTAATTCTATAAAATTAAGGGTGGCCTCTATAGCAGGTATCAGTCTGCTTATCATAGCAAACTTTGATTCGTCTGATGAAAAAGACTCATGGTTATATCCCAATGTTGATAATATAACATTTATCCACTCTTCAACAGACAGCTGTGCCCTAAGGTTTATAAAATCATCAAAATTCAGGTTTGTGTATGGCTTAAACGGACGATACTCGGTCATAAGTACATAACCTTTCTTTTTGCCTTCAGGCGGATAGTATTGCATGGTGATGTTGCCCCAGTTCTCCCCCTCAACCAAATCATCTTTATGCTCAGAAAGCACATTTTGTGAAATGTACATGTTTGAGGATATGTTCAAATCAGGTAGCAGGAATGCCACTCTGCCAGAACTTAACTCGGTCTTGATAATGAGTCGGGTGGTTATATTCACAATCTCACCATCCAACAATAGCATGTTGATATGCGCTCCAGATGTAGGCATTTTATTGGCAAGATATTCCTTAACAGCCACTGTGTCTATTTCACCATTTTCAGAGAACCTGTTTATAATAAAGTCCTTTACAAATGTGTGTAGGTTACGCCCGCTAAACAAAGCCTCAGTTTCTGCACTCTTGTTAATGGCATAATCTGTATAGATTGTGCGAATTGTGTTTGAAATGTCTTCCATAGCTGTATGATTTTAAAAGGTTAAATCTATGTTTATTTTGCCACGTTTTAAGATTGTATTATCTGCTGTGCCCCTGGGCTGTATTGTTACAGGCTTAATATTTTCAGTTTTTACACTCTCTTTATGCCTCTCATGCTGGAGTTGGGATGATTGCCTTGTTGGTTTGTCTTTTTGCTGTTTGGCTTGAATGTTGTTCTCTATGAATTCTGTTACAGCAAGAATGTTATTTGGTTCGCTGGCTCTAAATTCACCTGTCATATTTGTTGAAACAGTGAGAGTGGTGTTACGTGTAATGCGGTATTCGCCTTTCCCATTATAAATGGTTAATGTCTCTGTCCATTTAAAAATATGAAAGTGAACAAAATGTCCAGCCTTATTATATGGTGTGTGCTCATTATGTTTTGTTATTTTAGCCTCTACATTAAAAATTTTTAGCTCGTTTTCAAATGCTTCATCTCTAATATTGAGGATACATTTGAATTCTCCTAATTGGATTTTATCATGAATTGCTCCATACTTATACAGAGAACACATCATTTTCAGTATCCATCTGTAAAAGTGATGACGCCATGTCCAATCAGCCTGTCTATTAGAAATTTTCTTAGGCCTTAATATTTTTAGTAAAAAGCTCATTGATAATTATTGTTGTTGCTGTCAGTTGGCAATATCAAAATTTTTTCTTTAATGAGGTTTACTATAAGATATGTTGGTACTATGGTATATCCTGTTAATTTTGAAGTTGTTTTTTTCATGGAGAACTCACAGATCCCATTATCATGCTCCTCAAACTGAAATAGTTCTGGGTAGTCTCTTGAAATTTTGGCGGCAGCACTATCTGGACTTAGGAATATTTGTTCAAATTTTTCTTTGGCGGTTACTCCTTCTTTTGCTTTTACAGATAAACTAAATGGATTTTGTGTTGAAAATCTAAATGATGTTCCAACTTCAAACCATTCTCCGGCCCTATCATAAAATGCTTGTTTTAGAGAATCCGTATTGATTCTAATTGCAATTAATGATTCATCTATTTTTTCGTCATTTTGTATTTGTGGCTCTTTGGGCGGAGTGAATTGATAAAATGCCATAATTACTGCTATAATAATAATCAATCCACATGGTAATATACAACCTAGATGTGTCTTGTCTGATTTATCGTAATAAAACCATTCCATATTTTATTGTTTCAAATTGTTATACAAATTTAATCTTGGCTCATATATTTTTTAAATGCATCAGATTCTATGATCTCTTTGATTACATCCTTGTACAACGCCCATTGTTGAGTGCATGAAAGAGCAAAGTATATTACATAGAATTTTAACTCGTTTAGATGAGATATTCCCATCTCAGTTATATCTTGTTTGCTAATTATTACAGCAAATCGATGCCTATCAGACTGACTAGATTCGCTTATGGTACCAGTTTTGGCGTATATATAGTATTTTTCCCCAGCTTGTGTCTGAACAATAGTTTTGTTATTTTCGCGAGGGTAAATAATTCTAGAGGCAGTTCCACCGAAAAAGATATCACTCATCCCTTTAAATTGCATCTGTCTTGCATTTTTGTATTCGTCAGTTATATCTGCAAATAATTGATGTGTAAGTGGCTTATGTTTTACAATGTTCAGAGTGTAGTTATGGTCTAATGAGGCCATTCTACCGTATGATTCTGCCATTTTCCATGGAGTTATATGCCAAACTTTACTGGCACCAATAGCAGTTGAGCGAATGCCGAGTTCCATATAGTCAGATTCATCCCCACCCCTGTTATCAAATTTCGATTTTTCTACATATACATAACCATTATATCTATGCTTAAGGTCAATAATCGAATCAGCTGGACTAGTGTAATTGATTGAGCTAAATGATTGCGAATATTTATCATTGAGTAAAAACATATCAGTCATTTTTTTGTTTAATAAACTTTCTTCCTGTGCGTTTTTGCTAAAATTCGGCATATCATTAAAAATTATATTTTCCCCGGAAAGTGTCATTATTGGGAAATGTTTCCTTATGGAATCAACATTAAATGTGTTAATATTTATAACTCTAAATAAGTATTCATCACTGTCTCCGATAAATTTATCATTCACTTCAAAATTTTTTATTTGACGAGTGGAGAATGAGCCAATGTATGCCATTACTGCATTATACACATTGCTTGAACGTTTCATATACGTAATTAAGTTTACCTTATTGCCTCCATTCTCATCTGATTTTAATGGTTTAAAATCTCGATATCTAAAATTAATGTCTGCGAAACGTTTAATCTTGTAGTGCGAGTTATCTGCATCGTCTATAGCCCCGTTGTAAGAATGAATAGATAGCGTGTCCCACGGAAACTTAACGCTATAAGCAACTGAAGTCCATACCAATGGTTTTTGTGTTGACCCTGGCCCCGATTTAATATGAAGTAAGTTTTTGTTTCCAAAATGTCTTCGCTCAATATCAGAGCCATATACTCCGTACATATACAAACTGTCTCCTAGTTGTGCTATTTCTTTGTTGTTATTAGGATCATGTTTGTAGTCCCTGTCAAAGCTTGTTAATGCAATTACATCTCCATCCCCGTTAGCAACAATAACACATCCTTCTTTAATTACGTTCGTACTCTCTAATTTGTCGTAAATATTTTGATTAAGTTTTGGAGACAATGTAAGTTCAATATCAGTGTTTGAATTGTCATGAAGACTGTTTCTATTCTTAAATTTATGTTGTGCATTTAATTGTTCTGCAAAGTTTCTCACCCAAAATAGGTTAGAGCAGTCTTTTGAATAGACAAATCTTGTTTTGTTATTTACAAGTATGTTACGCGCAAGATAATCTTTATGAGGTTTAAGATTGTGAACTGCTTCTTTAATGCGAGAATCTACGTTCCTCATATCGGTAGAGTTCCATGCAAGGGCAGACAAATAGTTTTTTCTCATATCAATTTCCTGGAAGTTTGTATTTATAGATGACCTGTTATTTGTTGTGAATATGATATCGTCATCACTATGTCCTGTCCACGATTTTGGAATTTTATAGGCAGTAGCGTTATCAGTTGTGCTTGTGCCATTACTTGAAGCGGACTCTGCTAATGTTGTAATATTACCTCTCCATGGCTCATATTCACTGTCTGGAAGTTGAGTCTTATAGAACCCTTTAAATGTAAAGAGCTTTATCCGCTTAATTTGAATTGTGTCAAAAGTGCGTGATTGGTTAATACTATGAACTACAATGGTGTCAGATATAATTCTTGCATGTAAAATATTGCTGGATGAGTTGTTTGAACTTTGTTCAGCGCAAAAATTAGACCAGACTCTTTGAACCATTTTTATAGAGTCTTGCTGGCTCAATATAGAATCAACATTCATCTGTTGGTTAAAATTGGTAATAAATGTTTGTAGCTGGTTAGTGAAAAATACATTAGTTTGAGTCTTATATGCTTTACAAATATCTTCCCTCATGGCCTTTTTATCTCTAAGATTTACATTTTTTTTAGAAATGTTATTTAGGGAATCTCTTAACGATATATTGTTTTGAGCATAATCAAGTTGATAGACTCTTAATAATGGGTCAATAGTGTTGTTTATAACATCCTCTACGTGCTTGAACAGGTTGCCTGTCTCAAATAGAGTGTTATTATTTGGGATAGCATTTGCATGTGTACTGTCAGTGTCTGTAATGACGCAGAACAAAAGACAGAGTATTAAAATTAGTGTAAGTTTAGTCCCGTCTTTTTTTGCTACCTCATATCTCCACAGGTTTTCACAATTGGGGTCGTCCATGTCATCGCTATCTTCAAACAATTTGTAGAAATTTGTTTTCTCTATGAAGGCCATAGATAGCCAAATAAAAAATAGTGTAAAAAATATTACAAGAACCAATCTAGAGTTGATGCTAATTAGTGGAAAATCTTGACCTAGGAAGATGAATCGTCGTGTGTTTGTCATCCATATAAGTAATGATTCTATTGTGAAAAATAGCGGTATTTGTAGCAAAACAACACGTGCCCACCTATGGTAGACAGGTAATAGAGCTCCATATAAGGTCATACAAATAAACATCATAATAATTATTATTGGTATGTATCGCCCATGTTCTGCTATTATAAATCGTACGAGAGAAATATCCGTTAATTGTGCATTCCATGTGGCACCTATATTTGTGTGTGGAACTAGCTTAAAGTATCCACAACCTTCTTCGCCCCATATTTTTACTTTCTCTCCATGTTTTGCATACCATTTGATGATAGCGTGATTTACTGCGGCTTGCATGTATTTTATGTGGTCGGTTTCTGTTTGAATTTCTTCTAAAGATTCCTCTGGTGTCATAAAATGAACTGCAATACGTTGTTTAGTATGTTTTGAATGGGTTACATAATCTGATAGATATTTATTGGTACCTACTGATAGAATGACACTGAATAAAATCATACAAACCCAGAAAAGCCTATTTTTTATACTGGCGTTCAAAATACATTTAAATACTATGTAAAATAGAATACAACTTATCAAAGCGGTTGTCATCCATGTGCCTAATGTAGGTGTACAAATAATGTTGAATAATTTCTTGTAGAAGAATAAGAGTGCTACAAAAGATAGAAACAAGCCAAGACAGCATAGGTCTTTGAAAATACTATAGGATTCATCAGATAAATACATGGTGACATATTCATGTAAATACCATATAATACATATTATCGCAAAAGTGAGGAATATAATTCCAAAACCAGCGTCTATTATAATTGAGAATCCCACAAAAGCAAAACTCAGGAATATAATGTTGATAAGTTGTTTTGTTGGAGAACTAAACCACAGATGACTGATTTTCTGATCGGATAGTTTGTAATGTCCTAATATTCTATAATTTGACAAGGCAATCAATCCAATGTATGAAACCATAAGCCATGTTATACATATCCATGGCATTGATTTTAGAGGGATGGCAATACCAAGTGATATGACCGAAATAACAAAAGTTAACCAGTCTAAGGATGTAATAATTCTACAAATTAGAATAAACGCTTCTACTACTGTTAATGGTATATAATGTATCCAGGTTTCTGATTCCTTCAGTCTTCCCTGTAAAATCCTCAGCTCTTCGAATAATTTTTTTAGCTGTATAATAAGATTATTATAAATTCCTTGAGTTTTTTTTGTTATCAATAGTAAATATTCGTGGAATCTTGATTCCTTCAGTTTACTCCACAATGTTGTTTCTCTCAGTTTATTTTTAAGTATGATATAACCGCTGTGAGTTTTGTTTGTCACTAATAATATAAATTCATTGCATTGATCCCAATAATATATCGTTAACTTTGCAAAGAAACAGAAGATGACAAATATAACCATTAAACTTTCCAAACAAATTAAATTGTTTTCCTTCCAACTTAGCCCGTCACACCTAAATATGCTGAATTCGTGAACCCCAATATGTTCAACTGGAGGAAATACAGATACTCGCCATAGAAGAAGCCATTTTACGGAAACAAGATAAAGAGTAACCATATACGCGATCATCTCAATTAGGGTGAACGTATTTTTACTTGCGCTGTTCTCACTGCGCATAAATGAATACCCTGCGCCAAATAACATTAATATTGCAAGTGCAATCCCAAATCCTAAAATCCAAAGCTTAATGTTCGATGCTAAGTATGGGCTTGTCGATTTAAGGTCATAAAGGGATATCAGCCACCTGCCACGTCCGTTCTCAAATTCTGTGTTCTCAAAATACTCACCGCTTGTAATATTTTTTGTGGTGCCGTCGTTATAAAATAATGATTTGTATTTTCCAGATAATGATTGCGTTGTATTACTTGCTTTGTAAGTAAAGCTGATGGCGTTAAGATTATTTGTGTTGGAATAGTGACTAAATACATCAAATAGTATCACTTGATCTAAGTTTCCCAAATCATCAATTTTCGCGAAATCAGACTCCGACGTATGAATGCTTATAGTACTGTATGTAAGTGGGTCTTTGGGCTTAGGAATGTAGTGCATTTGTGGTAGTTTGTATAACAACTGCAATTTCCCATTAACTGAGTTGAAATACATCTGATTATTGGATGTCGCTTGAAATCCAATGTTGAATATGTCCCCATGTTTTAAGTGAATTGAGCTTTCGGTGTAATCATTCAATTCTCTCCAATCTCCGTTGTTTACTTTAATTGAATATATATTGTCAAGTCCCGACCTAAATGTGTTTTGCACTTCAATGCAGTAGCCTATTGAGGAATAAGTATTGTATTTATCTCTATTTTTTGTCAGTGGAAAAATTTTGGGACGAATGATATTTAGAGAAGAAAAGTCAGTGCTATCTGGGGTAACAATGCCTCTGAGAACATTATTAAGAGATAATCCATGTGTAAGAATATGATGCTCTTTTGATAACATTTTTTTACCATCACATTCAAGGTAATAGTTAGCAGAATCTTTTGATGTCTCGGTATAAAATTTATAAATATGAGCATTGCATTTGAGAAATACAGTATCACCATCATAAAAATGAAGCATACTTTCAGCATTCGCTAATACGCGTTCGTCACACTTCTCATTAGTAAAATGATTTATATAGATACTACGGGTGAAATTTTGAAGCTTTAGTATAACGTTGCTATCGGTTGCAGCCTCTATACTCAACTTTCCTAAAAGAGATTTGTCGTCCCAAAACGCATTGTTGCTATTTTCTGCTAGGTTGAAGTTATGGTCGCTTTCTATCTCTATGCCCTTTGCACTAATGACATGATGGTCCGCATTTTGATAAACCTGCGTATCTGGATAGAAATAGTTGTTCAAGGTCTTTATGGTTGCAACAGAAAGCAAGATTATCCCAACCGCTGAAAGTAGGGCGAATTCATAATTCTCCGGACCTATTACAAACAGTCCGCTATCTCGCTGTCTAGTTGATTTTGTTTGAAAATATAGAAAGTATAGACCGTTGAATATTATAACGGCTAGATATATGATTCCAAGCCAGAAAATATTCATTGATGTCTCCTTGAATATAGCAAATATGGATAACCCTAATGAAAGTATCACCAATAAGCAAAGCGCGATTTTGTGTATAACTTGTCTGTTCATTTTTATCTGCTTTAGTGTGTTATATGTGATGCGTTAAAAATATATCCGTTCAGTCTGATTTGTTGTTCTAAAACTAACAGATTTGAATTTCTTATTGCAATTAATAGTCCACGTGCCCATCTATATGTTTTGTTAGGGTTAAGGTTGGCTTCTTCTTCTTTAGTCCAGGTGTTGTGTGTAATAATGCTATTAATTATGTCTTCTATGTTTGTGCCATCTATTGTCTCATCCTCTTTGTTCTTTAAGTCGTCCTGTAATTTTTTTGTGATTTTTTGATAATTATAAATAACATTCATGGATGATATTCCCACTACAATAAGTCGTGAAATGAATTCTATGCATTGTTTATCGTTTAAATTTGCATCTTCAGGTGTCTCAAATGTTAAATAATGTATGAAATCTTCAATTTTTGCACTCTGTGTATCAAGAATAGACTTATATATATATTGTAGTGAATGTTGAGTATATGCTTCAAAAATATGTTCAATTAACAGTTCCCTATCATCTTCTAGTATGCTTTTGGGCCACGGGAAGACTTTTAGTAGTGCTTCCTTTAATTTATATAATCTTTGAAGAACTTTTTTCTCTTTGGACATATCTTGCAATTTTGAAGCAAATTGGCAGTTGCTTTGTGCAAGTTTCTGAAACTTATTATCTAGTTTTTCATATTCATTTTTTTGCTTTGTTAACTCATTACTGATATTCTCAATTTGTTTTCGTTGTTTTTTGAAAAGTATAAATATGTAGATCAATAGTATGCAGCTTACTATTAGTGTACATGTTAATATTATTATAAAAAAGTTGTCCATGATGCTATGAGATTATAGTTGTTTAATATTCCTCATAAACGTTAACTGTGTTGTGTGTTGGTGTTGATTGTTCTTTTTCGGTTTTATTGCTTACTTGCTTATGAGGTGTCGTATTCTTGTTGGGTTCTGCCTCTTCGTTAATTGTTGGTGGCATAGGTACATTTTCAGAAGCATCTATGTCAATATTTGGAAAGTTTGTGGCATCCTTTAAGGCAGTATCTTCATCAAAATCGAATCCTCGTAGTTTAAGTTCAAGACATATGTTAAGATTTTTTCTACACGTCCTAATATAAAAATTGTCGTTTACAATAAATAGTTTTTTCCTTCCCGTTCCTATAACATCTGGTATGTCGAAATACTGTCCATTATGGTAGATTCGATCTCCCTTCTTAACCAGGATGTCAAATCCATGATGAAGACCATGCGGATAGTAGTCTTCTTCTTTGAGTGCTATATTTGGACGGCTTGATATGAATGGCGATTCCTTCATTTTATTAGATATTGAAAAGACTGTTTTATTGCCAAATATTGATGCTATAATACCTTTAATAGATGTACTTTCCGATTTTTTTGCGCGTTTAATCAATGGCATGTTTGGAAGATTATAATATCTACCATCACTGGTGGCATACGCGATAAGCAACGCAATCTTTTTTGCATCTACTGATGTGGTGTTTCCTATGTCGTATATTAGCTCTGCGTTGCTATCAATAACATCATGCGCAAGTAAATCTCTGTCACGTAATAATGTAATTATATTCTCTTTGAATTTTTTACATTTGAAGGCATTACCAGAGAAAATGACCTTATGTATTTTATCTTCGTCTGAATTTATAATGTCTTTTATTAGCTTAATGATACGTTCATGTATGCAATCGATATATTTATCAATGTATCTTTTGGATGTTTCCGATATCCGCTCAGCATCTTTAGTTTTTTTGTTGATATAGTTCAATAACTCAACAATTTGAGGTTGATGCTCATCTTCGGAGAGACTCATTTTAACACAATGTTGTTTTTTATATCCTTCTACTTGTTTATGTAATTCAAACTTATGTTTTGAATCCTGGTTTATGATGTTCTCAAATATATAATCTTGTATGACACCATTATTAACATCTTTGTTTTTAGACTCTAAGAAGTCGGCAATAAGTGCACATAAATAGGCGTATGTAAGAGTGTTGCCGGCACCTAATGTACCTGTCCGATATTTACAAGTGTATCTGTTGTTCTTATAATTAATTATAGATATATCTAACGTGCTTTTCCCTGCATCGAGTAGCAGATAATTACCATCTTGAGGTGGCTCTTCCTGATGCCTCAAATATTCAAGTGCACCTATTGCTGGAGCATCACTTTCATATATAGAACGTAACTCTATTGCCGTTATATTAGAGAAGTCTTTGATAATTTCATTTATATCCTCACTTAACAATGACAAAACGCGAGCGGTTCGTTCTAACTTAAAACTGAATGGTAATAATAAATTTATTATAATGTGTCGATCTGGATTTTCATGAACTTTCTGGAATGTATTTAATATGCATCTAATGTATTGATTAACAACAGAACGAAAAAAATAGTAATCTTTAGCATCAAATAAATCTGTATCTTCATTCCGTCTACGTCCCTGTGGAATCTTTATAAGCGGTAGAATCCTAAATCCGTTGTCTTTTATTAAAGTCCCGAATGCTTCATCTTCAGTTGTAAGCGTGTAAAGACATTGTTCTGGCGTATATGCGGATTTAAGCTTTTTTGATGGATGTATAATTGAATCATCATTTTGAAATGTTGGAGAATAAAAATAAATTGATTTGAATAATTTAAAGTTGTGCTCATGAAATTGAAGTATTTTTGTTTCATCAATGTCCTTGCAACCGCAATAATAATTTGTCATGTCGTCAAATATATACTGTATGTTGTCGGGTTTGGTATTAGCGTCATCTGCATTTCTGTCATATCTTAGATATTGAGTTGAATCGGATCCGCAGTCAAGAATTATGTCGCTCACAAGATCATTCCTGCATACGTTTAAACATATTGTAAGTGTTTTTTTTGTGCCTATATGGTGAAATGTTATGTTGAATTGTGTGCTTTTAGCTTCATCTGGATTATATGATATTCTCCACTTATAGTCTGTTGAATCTTGACCGCACCTGTCTTTTTTTATCAAAAGATTGTTGTTGCTTAGTTCATTAGTTAGATATGAGGCATTGTTTTTTATGTGTTCATTCGGATCGGCAAGATAAATGTCTAAATTGATTGTTTCTGGTTCACGATTGTTTTCATTCAACTTTTGGGATGTTATTTCAATATTGTGAATATAGACATATTCCTCCCCTCTATCGGTTTGACATAGTACAGGATAGAACTCGTAAATCTCATTTTCGGAGTTAGAGTCTACAATATAGGATAGATCTTTTAGATATTTATTTTGGTTGTCGTGCTTAGGAATAATAAAATTGAACAAATTACATACTCCACCTGCTTCGTATGGAAGAATAAATGTTGGCTTCTTTGTTAATCGTTGGTTTTCTTTATCTGATTTGTTTACTAAATTTAGACAGTGCTCTATTGAATTTGAACCGATTTGAATGGGGATAACTCTGAGATTCATAGTAATATGGTTTTTTAAAAGATATAGTTTATAATTGCTTTTACAGTGTGCTGTTCTCCGTCTTTGCTATAGGTGTAACCAATATGTAGAATATCGCAGATAGCCCCTTGTGGAAGAGTCCTAATTCGTTCTTGTATCGAGTCTAATTTGCAATAGCGTCGTAGGTATGATTCATCATTGCGTTGTATTTGTACATCTGGATTATATGTTGTAAATAGTTGTGGTATATTTACGGTAACACCTAAGCGGCCTAATAATGCAATGATATTAGTAGATATGTCACCAAGTAATGTCCTGTCAAGTCCCCTACGACTAAAATCGGTGTTTATCTCAGGAGTGAAGGAAAACGCATATAATCGCAGTGTCTTGTCAATCCATTGGTTATCGCCAATGTTTTGTTCCACAATTTCATAAAGCTTGTTTGTGACTATATTTGGAATATGCAACATTTCTTCTTTAGTAATGTTATGAACGGTTACTTCTATTTCATTTATTTCATCAATTATTTTCTTGATGTTGTCGGGGATAAATCTGAATGTGTCAAATAATATTGAGTCATCAGATGTTTCGTATCTTAATTGCGTGGCAATACTTAAAATTTTTTCTAGTTTTTTCATCACAAATTGCAATGTGTCGCTGATATTTTTAATCAGTTCATTTATGATGGAATCTTTGAGCTCGTCGTGTTGTTTATAATCTTGATGAATTTTTGCTATCTCTTCTTTATGTGTTGTTTCTAATTCTTCTAATTTGCCATCTTGTTCCCTTAATAGTATTTCTCTTCCCTTTTCAATTTCATTGAAGACGCTCTTTAATCTTTCATTACCCGTTCTACTGTGAGATAACTCAAAACTATTTTTTTTGATTTCATCATCAATAGTACTGTTTATTGCTTTTAATTGACGCAGGATGCGTTCTGTTTGACGAACTATATCATCAGTATCTTCAAATTTTACCCTAATGTCATTGCTGTAAGATTGTATATTCTTTTTAAGTTCTGATAATGTGTCTTGGTATTTTCCATTATCGTTAGATAATTTATTCAATTTATTTTGTGTCTCATTTTCATTCTTTCTGATAAGTCGTACAATATCAATAGACATTGTTGTATCTGGAATAAAGATTCCTAAATCAGTGGCGAGTTGTTTAATTTCATTAAAGAGTTCTTGTTGCTCGTTTACTTCTGTTGTTTGTGTATTCTGTGGTTCGGGTTCTTGTTCTGTTATACCTTTCTTCTCGTCTGTAGTTCGGTCGTTAACTTCTGTTGTTGGCGTGTTTTGTGGCATGGGTTCTTGTCCTGTTATGTCTTCTGTCCCTTCTGTAGTTTGACCTCTCGTTCCCTTAGTAGTGTGGATGTACCCGTATCTAATAAGATATTTGACGACTACAAAACACAATATTAGAAAACATAAAACCGTACCAGATACAATTATCCACGTATAATTTTTTTCGATTGTTATGTTATGCTCTGTTGTAATGGGGCCACTATTAGTAAGTTGCGTGATGGTTAATTTTATATTTTTTATTTCAGATTGAACGAGATCATTAACTGGAATTATTTTTTCGTTGGTTTCGTTGTCTGAGAATATCCAATCTTTATCTTTGTAAACACATGTGTCGTTTATGTTATACTCGAGTTTGTATATTGCATAAGAGGGGTGTTTTGAATCCTTTTCAATAACAATCTTAGCTGCCTGTATTTTAATCCCTGTTCTCAGGGTTTTGATAGTATCGTCTATAAGATCTGTGATTGCTTCATCTTTTTGAAGAAGGGGGTTGTCTTTTATAATGTCGGCTCCATTAGAATAAATTCTTGTGATGTAATGCGGCACATTTTGATGGATCTTTGTAAAGGATACGTTTATAATCTCTTTTTTTGTGCTGGAACTGTCTTTTTTGTATCTAAAAAGACATGTGGCAAGAGTGTCATTATTCTCAATTGAATTAAGTACAATAAAATCCTCCCGATACTTCGTTTCTCGAGTAGAACCTATTTGATGAGATGTTGTGTCCTTTGTTTTGAGATCGTCTGAGTATATCTCAATATTTTTATTTGGCTCTAATGAAAAACAATGCGTCTTGAATTTTGCTGCGATATTATCTGTATTAGTATTATCTATGTAAGCTTTAATATTGATGGTTTTAATTGAATCTGTTATAAAGATTGTATAATCTTTATCTGTAATTTTTTTTATGTAATATTGCTCAGTGTTTTCGCTTTGAAAAATAAATTTGCCATTTGATGATTCATCATATTTAATGATAATTGTTGCATCAGGTTGTGGTATTGCTGCCTCTGTACTATTGGACGTTGTCGTTGCAAATATGTTGATTGTACAGAATAAAAGCGTAATTAGTGATATGTGTTGTCTGTTCTTTTTCATCTTTTTGTGATTTAGAAATTGTTTGTCTTGTCGTCAAATAGTACAGGCCAAAATCCCTTACGAATATATGCACTGTCAAAATCATCTTTGAGTGCAAGTGGAATAGGGATCTTATTAACTTCCAATTCCAAAATTTCTTTATCTTGATGCCTGCTTTGGTCATATAGGGTAAGTTTAAATTCGCATTCATCCCCTGTTCCGAGACTGTTAAAATGCTCAACTGTTATTTGGATTAGAGGAGATATCAGCCATGTCCGATCATTCTTGCAGTCTTCAGCTGTATCTGAACTATAAGACTGGACGAGTTCTATTTTTTTTATTCCATCTTTGCGTATTCGGATGGGTTTGCTTACTACTTTTCCCTTGTCATCAAATAAAGTTTCCTTGTTTATTAATGGTACGTAATAAACATCGTTGTGTATTCCTTTTGTTATCAATATTCCAAGAGAAGCGTACGTTGCCGCTTTTTCAATAAGCTCAAAGTTCTGCGATAAAACGTTGCTTGCATAAATGCTGGCTCCACGAGCAACTACGTCTTTCAGTGTAATGCTTTCTGTGTTGATATTGCTGGCCTCTTCTTCAAATCCAATTGTTCCATCTGAATTTAGATTTGCAAATAGTAAATTTTCTGGATTATTGATATGTTCCCTGATGTATGTACTAACGTTATTACGAATATCTTCTAAGGCAGTACTCCTACCTGAAAATACAACGATATCAATGTCGTGCTTAGAACTGCCAAGGAAATTGTCAAGGACATTCTTTGTAACATTTTTAATAAATTCTTCAAATCTGGGATGACGTAATATATTCTCGTTTGTCAAATCAGTAAATGATAATGTCAATCCGTCTGTTTCAATTTTAATATTTTCTTGGGTTTTGTCATGCAGTTTGCTTTTTATCTCTTTGATTCTGCGTTTGAGCGCATTCCTGGAACGAGGCTGACTTTCTGTATTTAGTAATTTCGCAAATTTTTGTTTGTTTTCTTCTGTTATGTTACTATCTTTTTGACAATAGTCTTGTAATATCTCAAGTATGACATAATCAAGGTAATTGCCAGCCATATTAACTCCAATTTTGTTCTGGATTTCAATAATGTCTTTGTGCTCTTTTTTAGAGTGCTTTAACAGTGTGATGTCTAGTGTGCCGGCCCCCATGTCATAAATTAAGATATTCTTATTTTCAGTAGCTTCAGGGTCGCTTTTCGATATAAAATAACATGCAACAGCATCACTCTCGCTTAGTGTTAAAAGCCTTTCTGGATATACAGAAGGGAAAGACTCTCGTGCTATTTGTTTTAATTTTTGAATATTTAGAGGTGTGTATGTATTTGGAATGGTTAGAATTAGATTGTTTGTCTTAAGTTCATCTATTTTATTTTTGTCTTTGTGTTTGCGACGAATAAGATGTGTGAACAGTTGTTTATAGCACAATCTAAAGATATTATCCGTATTGAATATTGCATTGGGACAGCCATTGTCATAAAAAACTTTTGCTTGCTTGTTGTTGTTATCTATGTATTCCCACTCTTTGTTATCGTCGCTTGCTTTTATTGGTAATTGTCTATATCCAATGATTGATTTTAGACATGGTATCTCTAATTCGTATTTGACTTGGTTCATTAAGGGTGATACCCAAATGGGATAAAGCTTATAGGCGTTTTGTATATCACTGTCATCTAAACTTTCTGCAATATAATCATAGTTTTGTTGTTGTCCAGTCTGTATAAAATATTTATCATTGATAAAAATACGTGAATTTATAAATGGGGCATTCTCACCATCTATCAACTCTTTTATAAATGTATCTTCAACTTTCCACCTTTCGTTAGGATCATTTGTGATTTTATCCAATATTTGATTGTTCTCTTGTAAGATTCTTATTTTATCGTTGTCAGATAGTAGAAATTTTTTTTCATATTGCAAATCACAGATGTTGAAAATTTCATTTATGTGTGTTCCTGCTACGATAGCTGATGTGCCAAAGTCAACACATAAAATTTCTGGGCGTGGCTCTTTCTTAAAAAGAATATTAAATGTTGCGTTTTTTTTCTGGCCGCCTTTAAAATCTGTAACGCCTTTTTTGATGTTGCCATTCTTGTCGCAGAAATCAAAATAATGATTTCCGCTTTCATCAGTAAAAATTGTATATTCTAATTTGAAAGAAATTTTAATAAATGTTTCTTTCTCCTTAGGATCTGGGGACGTTGCTTCTAAAATATCCTTGTGGAATATGATATTGCATGTGTGGATATTAGTATATCTTTTATTCGGGTCATTTGCCAACCGAATAATTGAGCTTGGTATGTCTCTGATTTCCAGAAATTTTTCAAGCTTGTACAATGCAGTTGTATCAGTTGACTCTCCAAATAAAATAAGACGTTTTGCATGGGACTGGTCTATATATGGCGTAACTTTTACATCCCATATATATATACCTGCATATTCTGGGTTAGGTTGTGTAGACCGATTAGAAAAAATGATTTGAAACTTATTGTCTGGAATGTATAGATTGTTTGATAGTGTGATTTTGTTGGTATCAATGGTAGTTTCTTTATCAGTCACGTAATATAGGTCTCTGTATGTTTCTCCTGGTGCTTTTAATTGGATGCGAGCCTCTGTCTTGGTGTTATCTCGGATTAATCTAAATCCACCAATATTATTTCTTGTTTCTTCTTTTTTTGTGCCATTTATTTTGGCGATGGTGGCTGAAAAATTTACATTTGTATCTTCTGTTGGATTCGCTAATTCTCCTGCTTTTACAGGAATCTTTATAGTTTCACCTGACGTTAAGCTGGATATGGTTACATTCTTAGCGCCTGTTTTCATTGTGCTAATTATGTTGCAAACATCAATGTCGAACATGCTAAATTCCTTAGATTCAAAGCTGATTTCAAGATCTGTTATATCTGGTGCAGCCTGTAATGATGAGTTGTGTGAAATTTCAAAATGCCCTAATAATATATTTGTTCGTTCTTTTATGTTCTTTAGTTCAAATTTCTCCTTGTATGTAGAATCTGGCACAAATGCTATGTTGACGTTTGGCTCGATTTTTTCCAACTTTAGTATGATATAATCTTCACGCACATCCACTAATTCTCCATCGTCAGTACCCGCTAATTCTTCTCCTTCACTATTCACTAATCCTTTTTTTGCAGAACCACTTCCAAAAATACGCTTAAACCACTTTGTTAGTTTCCCGTAATGCCTATAAATCTTTAATTTGAATGGAATGGTAATGTCTGTGGATTCCTTTATCTTAGCGTCATAATCTATTATTTCCTTAGGATCAAAGGCGAGATCAAAAAATAATTCCTTATCTCCATCAAGTGGAAAGTCACATTTGCTCTGATAACCTTTGTTTTTGAATTTACATTTGAATGGTTGGGGCTTCCCATTGGGTCCCACTAATTTATTGCTTTCACTGCTATTAAGTATGGGCTCTATTAAGGCTGTGTATTCTCCTTTGTTGCTTCTGTGGAAAATACCCAGCCATTTCTTTTCTGGGAGTTCATATTTGCCAGTGGTCTCTAAAATCTCATTGCTTTTTGGATAATTAGAAGATAAATAAACGGTAAATTTCCTGTTCTCAAGGTATAGTTCTTCTTTAAAGTCTATCTCTTCTTTACTGTCTATTGGGCTCATATCTTATTGCCTTTTTTATCATGTTTGTTAAATTTAATTAGCTTAAAATCTCCTTTGCCCGGATGATACGTTGGAGCAAAACGTATGTTTAGTATAAAAAACAATATGACTAATATGGGAAGTATTATCTCCCAAAATAAAATAGCACCATCTTGAGACTCGATAAATGATGGCCACATCCAAGTTTTAAGTGTAATCAAGTTGTAAATAAGTCGCTCTTTTTCATATTCAATAGGTATCAAGATGTTTAATCCGTTTCTTCCATACTCTTTGGGAGATTGCTCTAGTGGCGTTAATACTGTAGCATTATATACATTATCGTTTAATCTAACCCATGCGCGCATTTCAAATTTTTTTGCGGTTTTGTCATGTAAGAAATAGGTTAGAGTTGTGTCAATTTCTGTTGACTCAAGAATTATTGTCGTTAATTCTTGAGGTGTGGAGTATGTAGAGGTATCATTGTTCGTAGGAAATATTTCAATTCTTTCTATTTTGTATTGTGCGTTGTTCATCTGATTAAGATTTACAGATGCCTCGTAACTGCCATCCCTGCTTCTCTTCGCCTTTATGGTTGGATTATGGTCAATTATTAATGATAGAGAGAAATGCTGTTGTAGTGGTACGTATTCGTATAATTCAACGTACCCCGTTTTGCCATACCCGATGCTTAATTGTGTGCTTTTTATGTATCTTATAAAGTAATTTTGCTCTACCTCGTAGCATTTTTTGTATATGCTTTCATACGTAAGTTGCCCTCCAGACTGTATCTGAAATGCCTTGATTTCTTCATAGAAATCACCTCCATTGTATCTATGGTCTGTGATTAGTATTACAAATGTTCGGTTAACCGTTTTTGAACGGTCATTAAGTGCCATTAATGCGTATGGCTTTGCTACCGATACAAGTGAAAAATTATTGTTGCCACCGACTGGATCCCCAACTATATTTTCCCAGTTTCTTTTTATATATGTTCTATTTTTGTGATTTTGATATACTAGCGGGTTTGTGCCGCGGGAAAGCATATATGTTGACATGTCACGTTCGTAAGGTTTAATTGTGAACCCCACAAAAGACAAGTAGTCACCGTCTGTAATTAGGGATTTTCGGTAATATAAAGAACTGTCGGTAGGATAATTGTATAGTAACTCGCAGACGGCATTTGCTACATAACCTTCTCTAATCCATGTGTTGCAACCCGCTTTGTCAATTGCCACAATAACATGATGGCGTAGGTATGTTTCCTGTGCTGCCATAGGAGAACATAAAAGGAGCAGCACTAGCAGTTGTGCAAACAGGCGCGGTATGTATTTGCTATTAGGCACTGATTCTAAGGTGAATTATAGCTAGAAGCCAATGTGATTTTTGTTAAAAAATGACCGCTGGAAGACGGGTGCATTCAACTCGTAAAATTAATACGTTTGTTGGGTGGTGATAGCGAATGTGTGTTGACTATAATTCAACTTTTATTGAATGTTTGTTTTTATAGTGCGTGTTACGCAAATATGGCTGTTATAACATGCCAGAAATCAATGACCATGAGTTTGAATGATAAGAAGATGTTTAGCTTTGGCAGGTAGGAGAGTGTTATCAGCGCTATGTCAAAGAGCCACACTGAAATAATGTATATGAAGCTAAACCAGATGGGGTGTTTGTTTATGTCTGATTGTTGGGAACTTGTCTGTTCTTTAAAGCATATAATGTGCAGCCCTGCAGTTAACCCTATGATAACATCAATAACTGGATATAGGGTAGGCAGGCACAGACATCTCAGACCAAGTAGTGGGAATGTGTAAATGGGGAAACAGTATGGAGCTAAATCTGTCAGGAGGTGGGTGAAGTTGTTGCCATATAGCCATACAACACCTGTGCCTTGCTCTTCCACATAGATTGATTTTATGCGTTGCAAAAAAATCATTCCTGTTATCATGTGGGTTAACTCATGTGTGGCGGTTTTTATGATTTTAATGTTTTTCTCAAAAAAACGGTTCATGAGTGGAAATATAATTCCCCCGGCTAACAGCCATAGATACCATGGGTAATAGTGCACCTTTGATGATTTCATCCATTTTGCAAAAATCTCATAATGCCGTACCCAGCCAGTCCATATTTCATTGGCCCAAAATATTGACAACAGAATTAGAGCGAAAGCTATTAGTATGTATTTGTATTTTTTCATTCCATTTGCCTTTGCTCATACCCATAATACTGTGATCTGATGCAATACATAATTAAGGTTGGAATTCTGTGGTTTTGTTATTCCTTTTAATCTGTTCCAAAATTTTCTGTGCGTCTTTCTGTAGTGATGCCAATTCAACTGCAAGAGGGCTAGTTCGTAACTCAGCTGTGTTTGGACTTAAAGACCTGTGGAAAACGGGCAGTCTCATTTGTGACATCAGGTTTGCGTAAAGTCTCTTTGATATGTATAGAGGCAGGTCCTGGAATGTTAAACTTGGGTGCTCCAACATCAGTTTAAGAAGTGTTGAGTATTCCCGTCTCGTCAGTTCTGCTTTTGCAAAGCTGAAGCGTTCTACTTGCCTACGTTTAACATTAACATGGTATGCGTCCAAAAAACAGAGTATGTATTTGTGATTGCCATATTCTGTCTTTAGGTAGCTGTTGACTATTTTTCGTAGCCCTGAATCCATGATTGATGTTCCCAAAATCAGACGTTATATGTTTGAAACGCAACAAATTTAGCCAATGTTTTGCCCCCTTACATTGATTGTGTGTTGAATAGGCGTAAATGAAGGTGGATTTTATTTCAACTCCGTCTCTGCTGTTATATATTCTGGTGCAATAAACTTTGTGAGCCATATCCCATTTTGTGCTTTGTAAAATATGCCCCCGTTTTGCAGAATCTTGGCAGTCTCAATGTGTAGGATTATGGGCTCTCCGTGTCGTTCGCCAACGCTACGTGCCATATAGTGGTTTTCTGACAGGTGTACAAAATTACGGCTTTGTGGTTTTAACCCTTCCGTAAGGATCTTACTCAAATATTTTTTTGCTGTGCCATGGTAAAGTATGGCAGGTGGTGTGAGCTTTTGATATTCAATACTTACCCCATTTGAATGGCCATACAGGGCTCTGATTAGAGCCCCATCTTCTGAAAATTCAAAACGCCCTTTGGTGTCAGTGTTCACTATTTCTGTTAGCTCATTCTCTGTGAAGTTGTGCTCAGACAGCAATAACTTTACCTCCATCCAGCCCTGCTGATTGGGTAGGGTGGAGTGGCGTAATAGGTACGCAAGGCGTTTTGACTGGGTTGTTAAGTGAGCGTTGCTCATATTGTATATGATGGTTCATGTTTGTGGTTTATATCACCTGATTTTTAAATAGATACTATCCAAATGCACTTGAAATCAATCATCTTCATAGTGCGACACTGGGGTAAAATCTCCGGAGTAAACAATATTCTCATTGGGATCATATACATCTAGGACCTCCAGTTGCTCTCCATTACTCCAACCATCAGAGTATTCGTAGCGGTAGCCGTTATTGAAAAAAGTATATTTTTCTCCTAACGGAGAACTTGCATCATCAGTTACCCACTCATCGTAAGAGAAAAGAGAATTGTTATAGAGCCAGTATTGTTTAGTCCCTCCTTTTATAATGAGATCCGGTTCTCCATGCTTCTTCCCGCCATTCCAGCATTTGTACATCCATGAATTCTCACTGTGTTGCTCAATCCGTATAAAGTATTTATCATTATAATATTCTAACGGCTCATCATATTTCCTTATTTCAAAAAGTTTCCCATTCCAAATGTATTGATGATATTTCAATGGCATCCCAATCTGTGACAAACTCTTAAGAACAAATAGTTCTTTATGAAAATTATTATAGATAAATGCATGATCCTCTATATCAAAATCCTCTCCCAAATATCCTCCATTATTATTCCAAGAGAATTCCAGATTATCAGAAATACCATCTCTGCTCACAAAACATTTCTTCACTTCTTGCAGTTTGTTGTTATCAACCTTATATACATAAAGTTTATACGATTCGTGTATGCCTTGAGCAACGTGACCTTGAAATGTTCCCAAAAGATAATATTTACTTGAATCAATATGACATATACGAGTGACATATCCGTCAAGGTTGTCAAACACTTCACAGAAAACATCCTCTCCAGACCTATATTGAAGCAACGTTTTACAATCAAAGCCCAAGGAGGGGTTACCACAGAATCCGCTTCTTTCTAAGTTGTATACTCTTACATTGCCATCATCTGAGGTGGCTATACGAATATGGGACTGTTCCTCCTCAAATTCATATTCAAGCGACTGCGGATTATTTTTGATGTAATCAAGGATAGATTGCATAACCTCATCAGAATAGGTTCCATACTCAGCACCATCAAGCATTTTGTTCACTTCTTGAACAAAAGATTGCTCTTGCAGATTACGTCCGCAAGAGATAAGAGATAGGGTAACTAATAACCAGACAAATTTGATGTGCTTTAATGCATTCATATAATTTTGAACATTAGAACATAAATATGGAATCGCAAACTTACATAAAAATCTTTACTCCAACACGTTGCAGCAATGAAAAATGCATCAATATGGCATTATTTATACACCCCAAAGAGAGGATGTTAAATTCTTTTCAATCTTTATTTACTACTATTCAACATCATGGTTTTGAAACAGCTTTTTAATTCCATAACTTTGTATAATACACACCTTATCCATTCAAAAAATGAAAACCACAAAAAAATTGATAGCCTTTTTATGTGCATTCAGTGCTATCATAGTCTTTTCAGGCTGCACAAGCAATGAGGATACAGACTCCAATGAGACTTATATTATTATCAGGCAAGAGAAACTAAAAGAAAGAATATTATCGGACCCAAACACTTTTTTCCAGTCATTTAGTAGAACAGAGCAGGATAGTTCGGGATTGCACATCACTAATTCTCCAGATGGAAATCTAAAGGTTTATACTTTTGAGGATTACGATAATATAAATTATTTCCAAAATATTTACCAAACCAGACATTATAATAAAATCAAGACTTTTGATTGGAATGATGAAGCGTTCTATGTCCATTCAATCCGTCAAATTGAATCAGCAGATAATGCTATCTATCTCATTTTTTCGGGAACTGATAGATATAGTACGGTAAGTGCCTTTAAAATCAACAGGTTTGGAGAATTAATTCCAGCAAACATATTTACAAATACTGATTATGATGACAATGATGATATTGATGAAAACGCAGAGGGCACTCAAAACCTCATCACAGTTGAGAGAATCAATATTGAATCGCCCAGCTTATTTGCAAAAAATGGTTGGGATGAATGTTTTTTCTTTGACTTGACAGGGGCAGACATATATATTCCAATTATTACATGTCTTGACGAGTTCGACCCACGTTACGAATTTTATGGTGGATATATTTCATTCAAGGATTATTATAAACAACTCCATTGGAACGGAGAAAAATTTGAGTATATTAAAGAGACATACAATCCCGCATTAATAAAATTCATTGAACCAGCAGAACGCATAGCCGACGAATTCGTGTACAAAAGGTCCATCATTAGAATCGACCAAATGGGAGACAGAACATACAGATATTTGGCGTGGAAACAAGACAAGATGATTTCAAAAAAGCCAGACCTGATTATTGAAAAAGGTTGGTATCACGAAGTTGAGGGCCAATACCATTTTACAAACAAGGAATACGAGTATATCTACAATGACAAGAAAAGACGTCTAATAATATTACAGCGTCAAAAGAATGGGAAAACAAAAAAGATTGTAAATTGTGATGTGTGACGGTGATTTACAAGAAATAACCACGATGAGGCTCTAAAGGATGCAAAAGAGGTTGTTGAAACAGGTGGAGTCATTCTCAGCGTGTCGGATACAAACTAAAGGGCCTAAAATCATAACTAAAATTTATAGAAAAATACGTAAATTTGCACGTTGGAATCAAAAATCTTAGAAAAGCACAGAGAAGACATACAAGAAATTAACATAACAGCATACTATATTTCACGTTAAAGAAAAAAGCCTAGGAAACTTCATTCTTTTACGATGTGAAGGGATGGTACACATGCTAACGGGATGCCGTTGCAACCTAAGTATCTATAATACTCACCCTTGAGGTGTGGGCGTTTCTATAGATACTTCAGGTTTCTCCTAGGCTTCCTGTTAACGTGATAGAAAAGACCCACACTTTTCTTTTCTACTGAACGTCACGCAAAACATAGTAATGCACAACCACACAATTACTATGAGAGCCAAGAACAAAAAAGAGAACCCGTACTACGTGCAAATCGGTGAAGAAATAAAAAAAATATTTAATGAACGTTGTATAAATCAGGCCATGCTGGCTAGAAAGCTGGGCTGTCATAACAGTAACATAACCAAGATTTTAACACGTAGCAGCATTGACACAGAACTACTTCTTAACATATCACTCGCCATAGGAGTGAACCTATTTGAACCATACAATAACATAATTGAAGAAAGGCTTATAATGCCCAAAATGTATTTTACGGGAGTGCCCAGTGTGTTCGCAGGAGAGCACCCATCTATAAAGAAGAGTGAGGCCTCTATTAGAGGAAGAGTTGATGCTCTATGCAACAATGGGTTCACCGATTTCGTTGATCTAACAGAAAGCGATGAACTGCCACCATATAGTAAGTGGCTTAGTAATGGCTGTAACATCATAGACTTCCCAATAAAGAATCAATCTTTCCCACAAGACATAAAAAGCACTTACAACCTAATAGAATCAATAGCAGGAATCAGTGATGCCAACGACGGACGAAAAGTGTACATACATTGCTACGGAGGCGCAGGACGTACTGGAACCATTGTAGCGTGCCTGTTGTCATACCATTTCCATGACTACGACTACGATAGCGTAACGAAGAGATTTCAAACCGCATACAAAGAATACCCTAAATCATCATATCTGAGTGCTCCAGAAACAACAGAACAAGAGAATTTCATAGCAGAGTTTATAAAGTACGTCAGATTCCCTATTCTGTAGAACACAAAAACTGTCAAAACTCTTATAAATAAGAACCACTAACATAAACTATTATGCTTGGAGCTGTATTTGGAGACATCGTAGGTAGCATCTACGAACGGAGAAATGTAAAGACAAAGGATTTCCCGTTGGAGAAGTCAGGGACTCGCTATACGGACGATACTGTGATGACGCTTGCAGTAGCGAAATGGCTGCTTGAAGGCATATCACATACTGAAACGCACTTGATTCATTGCATGCAGGAACTGGGTAAAAACGACATAGGCGCTGGTTATGGTGAGAGGTTCATAGAGTGGTTGCGGTCCCCAAATCCACAGCCGTATAACAGTTGGGGTAATGGAGCGGCTATGCGTGTTAGCCCTGTATCACTATATGCAAGCAAATTGGAGGAGGCTTTGGAACTGGCAAAGATTACGGCAAATGTCACCCACAACCATCCAGAAGGCGTAAAGGGTGCATTGACTGTGGCTGAATGTGTGTTTATCCGTCGGGTTACAACTGATCTTGATGCTGCCAAAAATGAAATAAGGCGCACAATTCCAATAAAGTATGGGTACGACTTAAATAGGACACTGGACGAAATCCGCCCCACTTATTCCTTCGATGTCAGTTGCCAAGGCAGTGTACCAGAAGCCATCATAGCCTTTCTCGAGTGTACATCGTTGGAGGATTGCGTACGTAATGCCATCTCAATTGGTGGTGATTCTGACACCATTGCGGCTATCGCATGCTCAATATATGCAGCCAAGACAACATCCGAGGATAAAGAATTAATGAAGCGCTTTGAATACTATCTTCCTCAGGATCTCATGCAGATTATGGAGGCGTTTGAGAAGCAAGTCAGCCGAGACTGATTTTTTTAATCTGACAACACGTGGTTTACTGGATACTTACAAACTTGTTTGGATCTAGGCATGAACTTTTTATAAGAGCCCAGAGGACTGGAATGTTGAAAAGTTATGTATGGACCCTTACTACATGGGTTGCCTTTTGTTTGTATTTGTAGCTTATCGAGAGTGGTCGTTGCAAGAAGTATAAATACGCTCTCGCTCATTCTGATAGTCATCCCATGCTGTTCAAGCTGCGGTTGGATAAAGTATCCTTTTTTATGCTTTTCAAGTTGTCTGTCGCTATTATTACGTTAAAAATCAGATAGCTCATTTTGCAAATCACAAAATTTTATTGTAAGTTTGCGTTATAATTGCTGATACGTGTTTTATGGCAACTGCAAACAGAAAATACCCTATAGGCATCTACACTTTTGAGGAGATTGTAGGCAGTAATTATCTTTATGTAGATAAAACTGCTCACGTGTATAATATCACGCATGATTTCAAGTATGTTTTTCTGAGCCGCCCGCGCAGGTTTGGAAAGTCACTGTTAGTAGATACTCTGCAATGTTATTTTGAAGCTAGAAAGGAGTTGTTTGATGGCCTGAATTTGGCACAGATGGAGTCTGAGTGGGTGAAATACCCTGTGTTTAGGTTTGATATGAGCAGCCTCAAGAACAAGAACGTACAATATGTTGAGAGCGGTCTGGATACTCTGTTACTCAATTATGAGAAAGCGTATGGCATAGACAATCCAAGAAAAACTTTTGGGGATAGATTACAGGTTCTTATTAATGCTGCTGTTGAACAGACAGGTCAGAAGGTGGTGCTTCTTATAGATGAGTATGATTCCCCAATGCTTGAAGTATTCCATGACAAGGAGAAACTATCTGAGGTACGAGATATATTGAAAAACTTCTATGGGCCTATAAAGATTTGTGATGCTCAGTTACGTTTTGGCTTTATAACCGGTATTACCAAGTTTAGTCAGATGGGCATATTCTCAGGCATAAACAACCTCAAGGATATTAGTATGCTTGATAACTACTCTGATATATGTGGTATATCAAAAGAAGAACTGCTAAATCAGTGTAAGCCTGATATAGAGACTATGGCAGATTCAATGCGGTACACGTACTCGGATATGGCCAGCAAACTTACAGAGTATTATGACGGCTACCATTTCTCAAAATGTTCTAAAGATGTTTTTAACCCGTTCAGCTTGATTAACGCATTTAATGATAAGAGTTTGGAGTACTATTGGTTTAAGAGTGCTACGCCTACATTTCTGTTTGAGCAGATGAAACATTATGGAACGGATTTTTCATTGCTTGAGGGGAAAAAAGTAGGCATAGAAGATTTTGATGTCTCCCCGGAAAATGCTACATCGGCGTTACCTTTGCTATATCAGTCAGGCTATCTTACGATTAAAGATTATGATGCTGAATATGAAGAATTTACACTTGGTTTCCCAAACAAGGAGGTTCGGGTTGGGTTCACTAAGAGTTTCCTCCCAACTGTTGCAAACATAGATGGCGCGGAGGTTAATAAGCGCATGGTTCGTATAACTAAGGCTTTTAATAACTGCGATGTGGATAGTGCAATGCAGGAAATTAAGAGTCTTGTGGCTGAAATCCCATATCATTATAAGAATTCCACTGAGCCTAATTTCCAGACTATTATGTTCTTGATACTCACCCTGGTGGGGCAGCGTGTTAGGGTTGAGGTGGCTACTGCAGAGGGGCGTGCCGATGCCATAATTGAGACCAGCAACTATGTCTATGTTATTGAGTACAAAGTAAACCAATCTCCAGATGTTGCACTACAGCAGATTGAAGATAGAGGATATGCCACTCCATACCTCTCAGATCCACGCAAACTTGTTAGGGTAGGGATGAACTTCTCTTCCAAACTTAGAGGCCTAGAGAGCTGGAAGATGGTGTAGTATAGCACACGCTTGACGTACATCTTCCATTGTCAAACCTACCATTGGATTTGTTAGCACCAAATGATTGTGCATATCCCCAGGGAAAACATCGCAGTCATCCAAAATAACATATCTGTCAACCTCCGGGTGCTCCAACAAATACTGCTGTATTTCCTTGGCTCTTGCATTCATTCCCAAAACGGGTGTAGCGTCTTCAATTGGTGGCAAATCAGCCTCTTGGAACACGTATCGGATTCTGTTTCCTAATGTGCGCCAACTTGTTGAAAGCACTATCTTGCAGCCAGTCATAAATACAAGCTCCTTTAGGCACTGCATGTTGCCCAAATCCATAATGATATCCGATTGTTTTGAACGCCACACAGTATTCGGACACTTGTACATTGCAAGGTTATTTAAAACGCCGTCTATGTCTAAGAATAGTACATTCATTGTTGTTTATAAATTGATATGTCCTTCATTTATCTCAATTTTGGATAACCCTTAGAACTCTTTCCCTTTGTTTACAGACATCGGTCAGACATGACAGACGGAAATCAAAAGTTTGCTCAGGTGTGTTAATGACCTATGGTTTTATAAAATTATTGATTTAGGCTCAAATCACGATGTAAAAATATGCGAAAATTGCGAAACGTTTATTCGTTGTACGTCAGACAACTTTTAAGTCTCTGGCAACTTAATAATTGACTAAGTCTTAGAAAGATAAAACGTAGAATTCCCCCAAATGATAAACTCATTTATTTAATTCAGTTAATATTTTTGCAGAAAAATCATCTCTGTATTTTTCTATGACTAAATGTTTTGCATAATCTGGTAATACACGTATGCCAGCTCTGCCTCTTCCGTTAATCTTAAAATGGATGATCCCGAGTTTCTCATAAGAACTATAATGTTCTTGATGTATATGGTGACCTAATGTTTTACCTGTTTTTATAATATCCTTACCTGTTTCCATGTAAACGCATGTCATTGGTTTAGGTGATAAGCCTAAAGTGTATTTATTGTCTGTTTCGTAATGCTCTCTACAAAATGAACAGTTTGAGTTTGGACAAAATTCGTTTACCAAAACCATTAAGTTGTTATGATGCTTTAGTTCGGATAATTTCTCAAATTTGTTATTATAACGAATAGGAAGACACAATAAATTATTTCTAGAGTTCGTATTGATTTCTTCATCTGTTTCGTATACTCTGCACATACTTTGTATTATATCATATTTGGGGAAATTTGACAGTACGTATTTTTCCATATGGTCATTTGCAACTATTACAGCGTTTATATAGTCGTGTCCATATTCTAATATCTTATTTCCAACAATATCATTGAGATGACAGCTCTCCAGTAAACGATTTGTAAATGTTAAACGATAACTAATGCCCAAATTATTATAATCATTAAAGATTTTCTTGATTTCGTCAGATAATAGTTGTTCCTGTTTAAAATTTATACAGCCACCGTTCCAAATGCAACTTGAAGGACATCCATAAACGGCTTCAATCTTTAAGTCATTAATGAACCATTCGGGATGTTCTCTCATTATCTTAAATACAAGAAAATTTACTTTTCTGGTATTGGGTGAATCTGGTAATTCAAATAGTTTCATGTTATTTTGTTGTCATATCCGTTAATGATTGAAAGGAAGTCACTGTGGCTAATCTGCACAAAATCAGAATGTAGGGTGAATTTATGCATAAATATAATTTCATTAAATAGATTCGAGGATGTATATTTGCTAACAGATTCTTTTATATTTTTGGCTCGGTCCCAAAGGAACTCCCATTTAACAGGTCTCGGAATTGGACCAAATATATTCATAGCCTCGGCTTTATGTCTACAACACATGGCTTGATAACAAACGTCTATCGGTGCAGAAAGAAATATAAGCTTTCTATAATATTTGCTTAAATAAACGCTATAATGATTGAGAAAATTTTGCCAATAATTATAATTGGCAAATGTGCATTCAATTACAATGTTGCATGAAAGAGTTGTTAAAATTCTGAACAGTAATTCTGAGATGTGTGAAGTGAATTCATTTGTCTCTTGTATCAAACTACTGGTGTTTAGAGACATGTAATTAGGATGAAACTGACGATAATCATCCGGGTTGATTATAAAATAATTTTCTTGATAATATATTTTACTATAGGTACTTTTACCTACACCTGGAACACCCCCTAAACAAACAAGCGAAGGATTTTTACAAATGAATTTATTGATGTTAAATAATAGTCTGCTAAGAATTGTTTTCAACTCAACTTTCCTATCTGATATGTCACTTATAATCAGATCGATTGTATCATTTACATTATAATTTTTTTCCATAAACATTCAAGAACCATTTCTCTTGTTATACTATATAATAGATATTATCTTAAATGGCTAAATAGTGTAAAAAGGGTGGCTAAAAAGTCGAAGTCTTAATTAAAGAACATCAGTTTGGGTATCAGCGAAGAATTTCGCCTATCTTTAATATGGATTTTTTAACCACCCTCTTTGAAATTAGTCAAAACAACTTTCTGTTAGTTGTTCTGTTTGGCTATTAATACCCTCTACTGGTTTAGTGTTTTTTACTTCCATAATAAAAATTGATTAAATTTTATGACTATGTTTTAACTGTTTTTATGTAAAATTTATTTAATACGTAAGGCATTACTGACTTCATTATTTTACATCGAAAATCGCTGATGCTGTCACTGTTTTGTGTCGCCCTATAATTTCGTGTTGGGCATCCACCTGCACAAAAGAAACTAAAAGCACATTGTTTACACTCTTTGTTCTTGTTTGTAGTATTACATTTTTGACAAACACGTCTGTTGTTGTAAATTATATCAAATCGTTTATTCTCTGTGTCATAACATCCAACTCCTAAATAATTGTATAATGGGTGCAGTTTGTCTTGAACTTCAACACAAGTACTTATGAGTCCACTGGAGCCTACTACCAAACGATTGTTTACGCTTCCATCACAAAAGGGCGTTGGAGCGTTATGGATATTCATATATGGGAAACAAATAATGTCTATGTCATTCGCTTCTCCATACTTTATACATTCTATTAAATTGTTAGAGAATGTGTCTGGATCTGGTTGATCTGTGATTTCGTTATTTTTGCTGGCTCTTCCTCCAAGTGTTACTGGCTCAAAGTGAATACGTTTGACGCCCAAACTATGTAAATATTTTGTGGACTCCAACATGTAACATACAGAATATTTGGTAACGGTTGGCCTTACTTTCAAGACACAATCACTAGCTGCGAGTTTTTTTAAGTTTCTTTCAAGTTGAGAAAAACTTACGATACAGGGTCTCTGCGCGCTCTGAACCATTTGAGGTCCGTCCATTGAGAAGCTTATGTTAAAGTTGTGTTGTATCAGAAAATCACAGAAACTATCATTAAAGTAACCATTCGTTGTTATTGAAAATTTGTATTTGTTTTTATCAATGCCAAGTTCTAAACATTTACGATTGGCGTAATTTACCATATGTTTTACCAAGTCAGGTCTAACGCTTGGTTCTCCACCAAATGCCGCAAAATTAATTATTCTGTTGGCGCGATGTTTGATGGCAAGATCAATAGATTTTTCTATAAGCTCATAATTCATATCCTTTCCACTTGTCTGCGCATCTAAAAAGCAATATCTGCATTTGGCATTACATTTTTCTGTTAAGGATAATACTAATGTGAATTCTTTGGAATTTATATTGCTAGTTCTTTCAAGGCACTTAAACCCTTCTATTGCTTTCATCTCTTCAACAAGAGAGTCATCTTCCAATCTTTGCGTTTCAACTTCACATATTGTAAAATTACCATTAATATTTGTAAAGATCGCAGATCTGCCACTTGTGCAGTTCCGCATACAAGGCAAGCCATTCCAATTAATGATGTCATTTAATTGTTTTTCCATATAATATTACAGGTGATGTGGCAAAATACTATTTGTGGATTGTTTACTTCTTACTGTTGCCAAGCGGTATCAATCCCAATCTTTCCGCTACAGCCATATATGTGTAACTATTTTTGTCCTTCACTACATACGTTAGTGCCTAAAATTCCATATGTTTTGTATGCTTATAATCAAAGCTCCACTTGCTCAAAAATATTTTAAGTTTTATCCTACGCCACATCATTAGTCATTCGCCTTCCCACTTGCATTTCTCTGAACGAAATAAGTTCATCATTTGTATGCCAAAAGATAATATGTCGTTGCATGGTGTTTTGTTATAAAATATTAATAATCCATTCTTCTTGGTTTCTAAGTAGATCCTCAAATTGGGAAATCGGAAGAATTTTAAGCTCTCGTCTAATATAAACTTTATTTTCGTTCTCTTTTTTGCTATTTCTTCTTCTATTAACACTCCTCCTTTTCCGTCAACATTGAATTTGATTACTCCAATGTTTTTACTTGAAGAAATTTTATAAAGAGAAAATAGATAGCTTATTGCCTCTGTAAATAACTTATTTCTGTTTCTCGCATTTCCTTAGTGGGAGAATGAAAGCTGAGCTTGAATTTGTGAACGTACATTTTTTACACTAGTTATATCCCATTGGTTTATCGGTTTTTAATGTTTTACACATCGCAAATTTAGGGTCGTATGTGCTCGTTTCAAACGCTTTGAATTGAATGGTAAGATATCTTTGTTGAATATTTGTCAATCATGTCATTTATGAGGATTGTCATGCTGAGAGTAGTTCTGATAGAATGTTATCCAATAGACTTTTTGCGCCGTTCCTCATAAATCTTATTATACGGTTCAAATAGATTTACGCCTATGGTTATTGATATTCTTAATAGAAGTTCTGTGTCAATGCTATTCCTTCCAAAAATTTTGTTGATGTTGCCTCCAGAACAACCTATGACTCTTGCATGTTTTGCTTGGTTGATGCAACGCTCGTGAAACTCTTTCTTAATAATCTCACCAATCTGGATGTTGTAACAATCAGTGCTTTTCTTTTCCATAGTAATAAATGTTTGTGGTAGGCATTACTATGTTTCTGATGAGGGAAAAAAGTGTGGGACATTTCTGTCACGTTATCAGGAAGCCTATGAGAAACCTGCATGACCTATAGAAAGTGCCCTCACATTGTGGTGATATGTCTTGTTCTTTTTTCAAATTTGCGTTGAAGTTACCGCAAAAATCTATAAAAAACAAAGACCGGTTTGATTTGCCGGCCTTTGTCCATTATGAAGAGCTATATTTAGTCTTTGAACTTAGCGCAGATGAACTCGCGGTTCAGACGGGCGATGGCGCTAAGTGGAACGCACTTAGGACACTCTGCTGCGCAGGCTCCTGTGTTAGTGCAGTTACCAAAACCAAGCTCATCCATCTTGCCGAGCATAGCTTTTACACGGGCGGCTGCTTCAACCTTGCCTTGTGGGAGAAGGGCGAGCTGGCTTACCTTGGCTGCTACGAACAGCATGGCTGAGCCGTTCTTGCAAGCTGCTGCGCAAGCACCGCAACCAATGCAAGATGCGTTGTCCATTGCCTCATCGGCGTCTTTCTTAGGAATAGGAATTGCGTTAGCGTCTGGCACACCACCTGTATTTACAGATACAAAACCACCAGCTTGGATAATTTTATCGTAGGCACGACGGTCAACCATAAGGTCCTTGATTACAGGGAATGCGTTAGAACGCCATGGCTCCACTGTGATTGTCTCACCGTCTTTGAAGCGGCGCATGTGGAGCTGGCAAGTGGTAACAGCACCGTCTGGTCCGTGTGGGTGTCCGTTTACATAGAGTGAACACATACCGCAGATACCCTCACGGCAGTCATGGTCAAACGCAATAGGCTCCTTTTTTTCTGAGATGAGCTGCTCGTTCAGCACGTCAAGCATCTCAAGGAAAGAGCTGTCTGTTGAAATATTCTCCAGTTTGTATGTCTCAAAGTGTCCTTTTGCTTTAGGACCGGCCTGACGCCATACTTTAAGTGTTATATTTATAGTCTTATCCATTGTTGTTAGTTCTTATAGTTTCTGGTTTTACGTTCTGTGAACTCATAATCAAGCGGCTCCTTGAGCATTACAGGCTCCTTGCCTTCGCCCATGTACTTCCAGCATGATGCAAATGAGAACTTGTCATCCTGACGGAGTGCCTCGCCCTCCGGAGTCTGATACTCCTCACGGAAGTGACCGCCGCAAGACTCTTCACGCTGCAGTGCGTCACGAGCCATAAGCTGGCCAATCTCAATAAAGTCTGCAAGACGGATTGCCTTCTCAAGCTCTACGTTAAGGTCATCAGCCTTTCCAGGGATGTAAACCTCTTTCCAGAAGAGCTCACGAATCTCATCAATCTTCTTGATTGCAGTCTCAAGACCTGCCTTTGTACGGCCCATGCCTACAAACTCCCACATGATAAGACCAAGCTCACGGTGGATGCTGTCAACAGAGCGTGAACCCTGAATTGACATAAGGCGTGCAATCTTGTCTTTAACAGCCTTTTCAGCCTCCTCAAACTCAGGAAGGTCTGTGCTCATGCGTGGAACTGTAATTTGGTCTGCAAGGTAGTTCTGAATTGTGTATGGAAGCACAAAGTAGCCGTCAGCCAGACCCTGCATAAGAGCAGATGCACCAAGACGGTTAGCACCGTGGTCTGAGAAGTTAGCCTCACCTATGCAGAACAGACCCTTGATTGAGGTCATAAGTTCATAGTCAACCCAGATACCACCCATGGTGTAGTGGATAGCAGGGAATATCATCATTGGATCCTCGTATGGATACTCCTCAACAATTTTCTCATACATCTGGAACAGGTTTCCGTACTTCTGAGCAACCACATCTTTGCCAAGGCGCTTGATAGCGTCAGAGAAGTCAAGGAATACGGCAAGACCGGTTGAGTTTACACCAAATCCAGCATCGCAGCGCTCTTTTGCTGCACGTGAAGCAACGTCACGTGGAACCAGGTTACCAAAAGCAGGGTAGCGGCGCTCCAGATAGTAATCACGGTCCTCTTCAGGAATGTCACGGCCTTTCAGCTTGCCAGCTTGCAGTGCCTTGGCGTCCTCAAGTTTCTTTGGAACCCAGATACGTCCGTCATTACGCAGAGACTCAGACATAAGAGTAAGCTTAGACTGGAATGCTCCGTGAACAGGGATACATGTTGGGTGAATCTGAGCGTAGCATGGGTTTGCAAAGTATGCGCCCTTCTTATAAATCTGCATGGCTGCTGAACCGTTGGAAGCCATAGCGTTAGTAGATAGAAAGAATGTGTTTCCGTAACCACCAGTACCTATTACAACTGCGTGTGCAAAGAAACGCTCAATGCGGCCTGTTACAAGGTTGCGGGCTATAATACCACGAGCTCTGCCCTCAATGATAACCACGTCAAGCATCTCATAGCGTGAGTACATCTTAACCTTGCCCTTGCCAATCTGGCGGCTGAGTGCTGAGTAGGCTCCGAGCAGAAGCTGCTGGCCTGTCTGACCTTTAGCGTAGAATGTACGTGACACCTGTGCGCCACCAAATGAGCGGTTGTCAAGCAGACCGCCGTACTCACGTGCAAAAGGAACACCCTGAGCCACGCACTGGTCAATGATGTTGTTTGAAACCTCGGCCAGGCGGTATACGTTGGCCTCACGTGCACGGTAGTCACCACCCTTGATTGTATCATAGAACAGACGATATACAGAGTCACCGTCATTCTGGTAGTTCTTAGCTGCGTTTATACCACCCTGTGCTGCAATAGAGTGCGCACGGCGTGGAGAGTCCTGGATACAGAAGTTGAGCACGTTAAAGCCCATCTCAGCAAGTGATGCTGCGGCTGATGCTCCGGCAAGACCGGTACCCACAACTATAATGTCAAGTTTACGTTTGTTAGCAGGGTTTACAAGTTTCTGATGTGCCTTGTAGTTGCTCCATTTCTCTGCAAGAGGTCCTTCTGGAATCTTTGCGTCAATCTTCTCCTCTGATACTGCGTTTTGTAGAACATTAGCGGTTTCTTTAACAGCGTCAGTTACAGCCTGTGCAGTCTCTTTAGCCGCCTCTGCAACATTCTCAATGACTTCAGTTACCTCTTTTACGGCGTCAACT
>JAEEGL015867847.1_pt1 | contig 38070 bp, 26 predicted proteins | sample 9134231 | NCBI WGS metagenome assembly JAEEGL01 (sample SAMN16246548, study PRJNA631951) | gut metagenome | biome: gut microbiome; feature: rumen; material: fiber-attached | host: Bos | place: Iran: Karaj | collected 2018-10
CTCCATGTTCTGATTGGCGGAGGCGCTGATGGTGAGTACACAATGTACGAGGATGACGGCATCAGCATGAACTTCGAGAAGGGCGCCTTTGTTAATACCAGGTTCAAGGTTAAGTATGATGAAGCTGCCAAGAGGATGGTTATCACTGTTAATCCTGCAGAGGGTGATGTAACACTCATTCCAGCTAAGAGAAGCTATGAGTTCGAGGTTTATGGTGTTAAGGCTGATGCGGCTTGTACTGTGGATAGTATGGGTAATGTCATAGAAGTTGACACTTTGATCAATTGTGACTGCACAGGGAAGTCAATTGTAGTAAAGGTTCCAGCTACTACTGTTAAGAAAAAGGTAATTGTTGAACTTACTGGAGTTGAACTCTTAGAGAATGACTACAAGCAGCTCGTTTTTGAAATCCTCGACAGAGCCTGGATCAAGACTATCCACAAGGATATGATCTATGACAAGCTTCAAAAGCTCGACAGAGCCGAGTTTACAAGCTGGCTTCAGAGAGCAGATGTATCAGAGAATCTCAAGAGTGCTATAAATGAGATACTGCTGTAAAATAGAGAGTTTAAAGGGCTGGTCGCCTAGGCGACGGGCTCTTTTTGCTTTTGAAGATTGATTTCATGATGTTTTCGACAGATGGGCATAAAAGAAGTTAAGAATACTGTGGCAAGAATTTATGGTACTGTACAGGGCGTGGGCTTTAGATTTACAGCCTCTCATGCAGCAAATGTAAAGCAGTCCATCGTCAATACCATTTTCAAAAGCTATCGACTTGATCGAGTTGCCTGCCATGACTTGCGAAACTATGGACAATTTTTCTTCCGCTGTCCAAACTTTATTGAAGCTTTTGTGTCTTAGAGCATCTGGTCCGCAAGCATCCTCAATTCTTACCCATTTTCGGATTGTCCTATGAAAGTCCTTTGTATTAATTCCATCAGGAGTATCGGGCCAAAGTCCTTGCCGATACAATTCAACAGCTTTTCTCTTGTAATCGTAACTATAACGCATAAAAATACCCTCCTTACTGGTTTGTCCAGTAAAGAGGGTACATATCAGCGATTAGGGGCGTTTTTGTGATTGTTCTATTATATGGAATTCATGACAATTATATGATATTATATTTTTTATAGAGAATTATATTAGATTATATTGAATTATATCAGATTATATTTTTGTATGACAAATTATATTTTTGCGGAGGTAAACAATATGGCAGGAAGAAATCCATATGCAATAAGCTTTGGCAGAGTTCCGACCCAATATATCAGTAGAAATCTACTCATAGATGACATTGTTGATACACTCAATTCAAATGTGGTGGAAGAACAGGCATTTAAGCTGACTGGAATTAGGGGAACCGGGAAAACCGTCACTCTCACTGCTATAGAGAAAAGAATCAAGGAATATGACAATTGGATAGTTACGGATTTGAAATCCAATTCTTCAATTACAAATGATCTGGTGGCGAATCTTTATACTAATGTACCTTTTTTGACAAAATTTATAGATGCGAACCTGAATCTATCGGCATTTGGTATAGGTGTGAATGTAAGTAATAAGAGCCCTGCAGCAAGTATAGATGTTGCTCTTGAGCAGATTCTTGCTGAAATACAAAAAAGAAAAAAGCGTGTTCTTGTTGTTATAGATGAAGTAAGGAAAACAGATTCACTTATTGATTTTATTCAGGAATTCCAAATACTGATAAGGAAAGATTTACCAATCTATCTTGTTGTGGCGGGGCTCTACGAGGATATTGAAAGTATTGAGAATACGGATGGCCTGACTTTCTTTTTAAGAGCAACAAAGTGTGATATGACTCCACTGAACATAGGAATAATAAGAGAAGATTACAAGAAGACTCTGGGGATTTCTGATGAAGTTGCATATGATCTGGCGGTTATGACAAAAGGATATGCTTTTGCTTATCAGGCTTTTGGCAAATATATGTGGGAATCGAAGGACAAAGAAATAACTGGAATGGTTCTGGCGCAGGTAGATGAAGCGCTGGCTCAAAAAGTTTATAATAAAATATGGAGCGAACTTAGAGCAAAAGATAGATGGTTCTTGAATTTTATAGTACAGAAGGATTCTATGAATGTTTCAGAACTATTGGATGTAACTAAGAAAAAGCATAATGAATGGAGCGAACCAAGAAAACGTCTTATAGATAAGGGCATAATTGACGGATCAAACCGCGGGATGATTGTCCTTAAGCTTCCAAGATTTAAAGAATATGTTGAAAATATGAATATATAAAAACCTGCAGTTGCCATAGTTTTTTGGCAACTGCAGGTTTTTAGCAATCAATCCAGTATGGATCAACCCATTTGTTTAATGTTTCATTCCATCTGCGGTATTGCATTTTTTCATTTTTTTAGTATTAATCCTCCTTCACTTTCCCATATGTTTATAACGTTTTTATCGTTAACTGAAACCATTGAACCATCTTTGAAAATTATGTAATATTGAGAACCATCTATAACAAGAGTGTCTGTTAGAGGATTAACTTCATGATAAGTACTGTTGGGGGCGATATCCTCTGCGGGGGGGTCATACTGCGCTCCAAAGAATACCGAATATGAAGCTACAAACAGCACTGTCATTACTATACAGAATGACACTTCTTTCCCAATGCTACGGTGCGTATTTCCTTTTGAGATGGCAATAAATCGTTCCTTTATATTCACAGGATGATTGGATACCAGATTTAACGCATATACCGGGACAACTGTTGAAGCAAACGCTTTGGGAGTCTCTTGATTTTTTAGTACTTTAAGCATTGTTTCCAAGTAACGTATCCGATCAGATTCAAAAACGCCATTGATGGTGTTTCTGTCACATCTAAGCTCTAAGGATTGCTCTAAATCTTTTCTGAAAATATAAACACAAGGATTCCAAAAGAAAACGCACACAGCTATATTGGACAAAAGCTTTAAAAGGCAATCATGACTTGCTAGGTGATTAAATTCATGTTTTATCACGTAGTACAATTCGTTTTCAGAGTATAGTCGGCTAGCATTGGTGGGAAGTACAATGGCGTTTTTGAATATACCAAAGCTTATAGGACTGTTTATTCCTTCAAGCTCAAAAAGCTTTATCTTAGCTGAAGATTGATGCTCTGACTGTACTTTATTAAGTATGTCATAGATCTTATCAACGCTACTTAAGGGATATTTTGTTATAATGCGTGCTGCATTCAGATAGGATATCAACATCTTTAATAGTAGTACTATGCTTGTTGCAGCATAAGCCGACAATACAAACTGATGCCCATAAAAGGTGATATTTCCGATATGATATTCTGCAAAAAACAAAATATCTATTATGGGATTGAATATCGTATTACCAATGCATATAGCCCAGGGCGCCTCGAAGGGCATAAGGAGCCTTAATAGGCACAACAAGTAAATAAAACATAATGAGCTTATACTTAAAAAACTAAGCTTCATAAGTTTTTTTCTTATGTAGTAAAAAAGAATAATAAAGATACTTGTGTATAGTGCACAAGCCCAAAAATCACAGAATATCTCTATACTGCTCATAAAAAGTTGTCTCCCCCCAACTTCCGTGTTTAGTTTTTACTGTCTTGTGTTTCCTTTTTTAGATTATCAATTATCTCTTGGAGACTATCTATCAAATCTTCTTTGGATTCCTTGGTAGAATCATCATTCTTAATCATAGCCATAGCGATATTGCTAAGTGAATGAAGATCAAGACCATCTGCTTGAAGAAACCTTGCAGCTAATTCTTCCTGAGTAAGGGCATAGGTGAATCTTCTGGCGTACTGGGTATTATATTGCTCAAAACCGGTTACCTTAATGCATTCCTTTTCCAGGAGACCATTTATTGTTCTTAGAACAGATAATTTATTCCACTCGGAAGAATCCAACAATTCCAACATTTCAATGCTGGTTAAGCCTGTTTCTGTATTCCACAAAAGCTCCATTATTTCTTTCTCACGATTACTTAATGCATTCTTTTTCATGATTTATCCTCAAATTGTAGAAATCAAAAACTACATTGGTAATTATGAACTATTTTTAGAAAAAAGTAAAGTAGTATCATAAAAAAGAAATAGTATTGACAAAGTTAAAAATAGAATTATATTATGTGATAGTAGCAATGAATTAACAATATTCCGAAGGGGGAGAAAATGGGAAAACATGTTTTGGGAACATTATTGGTTGTCATGTTATGCGTAACAGGAACACTTTGTGTTCAGGCTGAATGTCCTGATGATGTCTACATAACTGATGAAGAATCAAATCATGAAAATGACATCGATTATCAGGATGAGTTATTAGCTGCTAAAACAGCAATAGCACTAGAAAGCCTTTCAATAACAGGCAATCCTGCAGCTGTTGTTGGCAAGAACACCACATATAAAGCTGCATTTAGCCCTGCAAATGCAACAAGCAAGGCTGTTGAATGGAGTGTGTCTCCAGAGGGGAAAGGAGTTACCATTTCTTCTGGCGGGCTTCTTAAAGTTTCTGCAGACTGTAAGCTTACTGAATGTATAGTGACAGTAACGTCAAAGGCTGATGCTTCCATATCTGCATCAAAGGCAGTGGGCATCAATCCAGCCTATATCCAGTCTATTAACATCGAATCAGATGGAAGAACAATCAATGGAAAAACCATACCGCTCTTTACTACACCTGGGGACAGCGATGCTCCTATGTATATTGACACAGAGCCGGTTATAACACTTAGGGGAAATAAAGAAATAAATGTCTGTCCTTACGAGTATTTCAGCAGAAATGAAGATATTGTGACTGTTGATGAAAATGGCAGAGTACAGGTTACTGGAAATGGCTGCGGTAAGGTGCAGATAGTATGCAGGGCGATTGACGGTACTAAGGATGATAACGGGAACGCGCTAGCAAAATCCTTCTGGGTAAATGTTTCTGATAGTCCTGCATCGTCCGTTGACATTACCTTCCCTGAAGGAAGAACAAAATATGTAGCCAAGGGAAAGAAGATAAAGCTGATAAGCACAGTTGGAGAAGCGTTTGGAAAGGTCACAAACAAAGGCGTTGTTTATACATCAAGTGAAACATCTGCAGCTACAGTAGACAGCTATGGAAATGTGACCATGAAGACAGATTCTTATGTGCCCGTAACTATCACAGCTACTGCAGCTGACGGAAGCAGAGCCTTTGGAAAAGTAGAGCTTATTGCCTGTAATGTCATAAACAACATATCTCTTGGAAATATCTCATATAATCTTGCGAATACCAATAAATACACAGAAATAAAGCTAAGTGATGGACCGCTTTCTATGCCTGTTATATTTAACGAACCTAAAGGCGGAAGTGCATATCAGAAGTGTGTTTCACCGGATCTTACGGTTACATCAAACATGAAGGATTGTCTCGAAGTTTCTTATGAAGAAGGAAATGTAATCATTGATCCCAAGAAAGTCTGCGATAAAAAAGACATTTTAGTTACCGTAAAATCCCTTGATGGATCTGGATTTTCAAGAAACTTCAGATTCAGGATTATTGAATGAAAAAAGTGAAAGGATGCATATATGAAAAATAAACTATTTAGAGCACTGGCTGTAGCACTTATTGTGACGAATTTAGTTGGTGAATGTTCACGAGTAGCATATGCTGCAGAAATTGAAGCAGAGAATGCTGAAATATCAGCAGAAATGACTGAAGAAACAGCAGAAAGCGATCTGGAAGGGGGAAATGGAGAAAATCTTACAGGAGAGACATCTCTGGAAGATAGCGATATCACTGATGTTACCCTTTCTTCTGATGCTGAGATAATCGGTGAAATAATCGAAGAAAGAGATGAGTACAGCAAGCACTATCTTATGAGTGATAATTCTACAAGTGTAGTTATGTACTCAGAGCCTGTACACTATGTCGCTGAAGATGGGACATATGTTGAGATTGATAATTCCGTGGTAGAGACGCAGGAAGGCTATGAAAATGCTGACAACACCTATCACGTTCTTTTTACAGATAATGATGAGAGCCAGGGAGAGGTTAAATTCTCAGAGGATGATTATGAGATCAACTGGGAATATCTTGACGGAACAAAAGAAGAAAGTAAGAAAGATGAGGTTGAAGATCCTCTCTTAGAAAGCAAGATAAATGGTAGCTTAGAGAATGGAGATATAAGCGTTTCACTGGATGAAGATGATGAAATCTCTGAGTCAGCAGACGAGGACACAGATGAGAACAAATTAGATGTGTCAGTAGAGGATGCAGAGATTCTTCCAGAGGATGAAGCCATGGGACATGTAATAAACAGTTCCACGGTCCGTTTTGATGGCTATAAGGACGGAGTAGGTCTTGAATATGAGCCAACAAGCACAGGTGTTAAGGAAAATATCATCCTTCCTGATGAAAATGCTGGTAATGAGTTCACATTCAGATTAAATCTTATGGGCCTCAAGGCAAAAGTAACTTCTGCAAACATCGTAGAGCTATATGATGAGGATACAGAGGAGGTTAAGTACTACATTCCTGCTCCTTTTATGGAGGATGCTAAGGGAAGATATTCAGAGGCTGTAGAGTATAGCCTTTCTAATGCCAAGCCTGTAGAAGAGATTTTGAATGATACAGATTCAATTGATATATCTGTAGAAGGTAATTCACAGGATACTGTAATTGATGACTCCTCATCTGATATGTCCATAGATACAGAAACTGAAGACATGATTGAAATCCAGATGGAAGAATCAGGTAGTGAGTCTAGCATGCAGTATCATGACTACAGTACTGCGGATGTATCATCAGAAGGAAATGATGAGTTAACGATAATAACAGAAGTTAGCAATGTTGAGGCAGCATCACTTGAGAGCAGCGCTACAATAAGTGACATGGTAGAAGTGTCTACATCAGAAGATGGCTACATCTATCTTACAATCACTGCTGACAAAGACTGGCTTGAAAACGCCGCATATCCGGTTACAATTGACCCAATCATAAAGAAAGCAAAGGATGCAATCAGTATTGACCTTGGATATGTTAACAGTGCTGATGTTACAGGAAGTGTTCTAAAAGTAGGAAATGCTGACGGAAAGATTTACAGATCCTTTGTACAGTTTGACCTTCCTGAAGTAGAAAAAGGAAATATCATCACTAATGCAGAGCTTTACCTTAAAGGAACAGAAAAGGCCAGCAACAGTCATTATATTACAGCTAGAAAAATCACAGAAAGCTGGGAATACAAGAATAATGACAGTAGAACTATACGTTCATGGGCAACCCAGCCACATTATGAGGAAGCTGTTATTGATTATGCAGTTAATGGCGGATATTTCAATATAACAAGAGTAGTAAAAAGCTGGTATACAAAGGGAGATAACAATGGACTAGCTTTTATCGCATATGATGAAGATGAGAAAAAATGTGATGTTCTTGTCCTTTCAGAAGGTTCAAGAAAGCCCTATTTGAAAATTACTTATAAAAACTTCATTGGACTTGAAAATTACTGGGGAGTTCATAAGCTTGCTGTAGGGACTGCAGGAATGGGGTATATAAATGACTATTCCGGAGCACTTACTATAGTAAATACAGATGTGCATACCAACGGTGCACGTATGCCATTTGCACTTCAGCGTGTATATAATTCAAACGGAGTTGAAGAGAATAAATGGAAATTCGGTTATGACCAGAGGATAATTATCCCTATTGGTCTTGTAGATGTTAAAACATATCCATATCTTTATATTGATGAAGATGGAACAAGTCACTATTTTAAAGCAAAAACAGTTAATTACCTTGAAAATGGCGAAGGAAAAACGGCTACAGGAACTGCTGTAGTTCCCGCGGCAGCAGATGAGGACGGACTAAAGCTCTTTATTGTACCGGTTACAGATAAAAGTCTTAAGGAGCAGTATCCTCTTAAACTCATTGATAAGAGCGCAGGCACTGTCAGATACTTTGATAAAGCTGGTAATCTTGCTAAAATATCAGATTCTAATCAGTATGAGAATACAAAGAATTCAACAAATAACTTTGAAAATAGGATTGTAATTGCTCATGAGGTGATAAGTGAGAAAATAGCTATCAATAGATTTGAAGTTGCATTGGATGTTGTAGGTGAAATATATGACTACACAGCTGCTTCAGGTCATGATATGGATGAGGAGTACAAGGCAAAGGTTGCCAGAGCAAGAACCCTTCTAGAAGACCTGTTTTCTGATGACTATGCTAAAGCAGACTATCAGACAGCCCTTAAGATTCAGACTGCTTATGAGAGCATGAAAAACCTATGGGAAACAGCGCCAGATCTTAATAAGATAAAGAACTATTCAAAGGCAGCAAAGGATGCACTTACGGCTGCTCTATCCAGAGTAGAAAACTATGACCTTAGAAAAGAAAGGATATCTTCAGTATCTGACGCTGTAAATAACACGGCAGTTATTACCTATGACGATAATGGAAACGTGGATACTATAACTGATCCAACATTTGACCCTGAAAGAAACGAGGGTGATGGTTTAAACAGATACTCCTATGATGGTTGCGGAAGACTCACGAATATCACTTTTTCAAATGGTAAAACCGCTGAGTATGGATATGATGAAAATACAGGTGATCTGCGCCTGATGCAGGATGATAGCGGCTATAGGGTAGAGTTTAAGTACTTGGATGGCCGTATAGTTAAGGTAAAAGAGTCAGCCATTGACCCTGAGACTGGTGGCAGAGTGTATGGTCAGACCTATGAAATAACTTATAACGAGAATAATACAACTGACTTCCACTTTAGTGGAGTAAATGACAAATATGGCGATGAAGATGACATAATAAACACCTATGTCTTTGATGAAAAAGGCAGAACTGTTACTGAATACTCAACTCACCCTGACGGAAGTGAAGTTCTTGGTGCTCAGTCCTTTACTTATGAAGATAATGCTGTCACCCAGAGAGCTGCAATCGATTATGACGATCAGGCACCAAATAACAACCCAGATCTTTTACAGAACTATAGCTTTGAAAATGACCTGAATAACTGGGAAATAATAAAAGGAAACGGCGCTAACGTTGATATCGCAAAGGGAAGTGGCTACAGTAGTAACAATGCTCTTTTACTTGATGCAAAGGAAGGGGAGACCTTAGTTGTAAAGCAGGGAGTAGACCTTACTGCAGGAGATTACTCCTTATCCTTCAGGATAAGAGCAGGTAAGGACCTTGACAGAGTCGGTGCAGTTGGATATACGGAAGAAGGTGAACTATTAAACATCTCCTTCAAAGCATATGCTGATTATGACACCTGGTACAGGGTCAGCGGTACATTTAACCTAAAGGAAGATGGTCATGTTAATGTGTATCTTATCTCTGTAGGAGCCAGAACGCTTTTTGACTGTGTACGATTTGTATCAGGCAAAGATGCCAGCGACCATTCCACAACTGAGTCAGGAAGCGCTGGAGCCTCTGAAGGAAAGACAGACAATCCAAACGAAAGAAACAAGATTAAAGATAGCGCTGTAACAGGAAGGCAGACACAGAACCTTTTAAAGAACCATAGTTTTGAGCAGAAAGATGAAGCCTGGGAAAAACACGTAGAGGGTAATACCGACGTAACTAAGGCTATAGAAATCAAAAATGGTAACAGCTATATTGGAAATAATTCAGCAGTTTTCAATATGGCATCGGTTGGAAAGACAAATGCAAGTCTGATCCAGAGCTTTACTATTCCAAAGGATGGATACTACACAGCATCATCCTATGTAAAAGCAACCGAAATTAAGGAAGGCAGCGCCAGACTTAAGTTTGTTACCAAAGATAAGACAGAATATAGTGATACAGTTACAGAGAATACTCCAAGCCAGTTTGCTGATGGCTGGGACAGACTAAAGGCTACCGCTAAATGTTATGCAGGGGAAACAGTAACAGTGTGCCTTGAAGCAGAAGGAACCGGAAATACTCCAAAAGGCATCTTCTCATTTGACTGCGTTCAGCTTGAAACAGGGAAACTTGCAAATGAATATAACTGCCTTGAAGATGGCAGCTTTGAACTGGCGGAAGGAAATACCGCATACACATGGAAAGGCCTCGAAAAGGTTAGTTACTCTGATGAGATCATAAATCAGGGAATTGATGGAAGTAAGTGCTACCACATAGTAGGAGAGCCCGGAAAGGATAAGTTCCTTGCAAGTAAGGTACAGCTTGGCGGAACCACTAGCTCCTATGTACTTAGCGGATGGATACGTTCAAATACAACTCCTGTAAGGAAAAACAGAGATCTTAAAGTCCGTGTATCCAACAAGGATGGAAGCCTTCTGTCAGCCATGGAGATAAATGACTTTTCAGACGGCTGGAAGTATTTCTCTCTTCCGATGCCTGCCCACCAGTGGAGGGAAGTAAGCGTCGAGATAAGATTTTTTGATAACATCGGAAGCCTTTATATCGATGGCCTTCAGCTTTCAAAAAATGATGTATCTACCAAGAGATATGATAATAATGGGAATATAACAGGAGTCTGCGTATCTGAAAGAGAGTCAACATACACCTACGACGGCTATAACCGTATAAAGACCATGACTACTCCCGGAGGAGTAAAGCAGACCTACACCTATGATAATAAGACCAATAATCTGAAGTCTGTCACTGCAGACTATGGTCCAAGTTCATATATGAAGTATGATGCCTATGGCAACCAGAAGTCGCTTTCAGTTCATAAGAAAAATATTACAGACGAAAATGGTAATACAAGCACAGAACAAGAGCTGTATTCTGAGAACAGCTATACAGATGATGGCAACTACTTAAAGAGTAGTACTGACAATGCAGGAGCAAAAACCACATATGAATATGATGAGAAGAGTGGGCTTCTTAAGAGTGAAGTACAACCATCATATGGAAGCGGTAGATTCCTTGTGGAAAAAGGAGATTATCCTCCTATAAGGTTATTAGATGAATTAATAGATTTACCTTTCATTGGCAATGACGATAGCAAAGGCGTAAAAATATCTTATGAGTATGACGGCCTTGACAGAATAGAAAAAGTCAGTCGCAGTGACAAAGATAATGAGAGAAGTGTAAGCTACAGATACGGCGCATTTTCTGACCTTGAAGCTATAACTCACAATGGCTTTGAGTACGGATACGAGTATGACGCCTTTGGAAACATCAAGACTACAACGGTAGCAGGAAATGAGATTTCAAAGAATGAATATCGTGATAACAATGGAAGCCTGATTCTCACAACCTATGCAGATGGAGCAAGTGTCAAATCTGAATATGATAATTATGGAAATGTTGCAAAGGTAATGTCTGCAAAGAAAGGCGAGGAGTTTACAGATACTGATACCTATGAGTATTACAATGACGGAAATTTAGCACGCCATACGGATGTAAAGAACAGTGTAGAGACTGAATATGATTACAATGATAAAGGGAAAATCAGTCGTACAAGAGTAAGCGGTAATGTAGAAGGAACAGACTATGATAGCCGCCTACAGTACATCTATAATCAGATGGGTAAGGTTCAGAAACTGAGTTATGAAGTAGGCCAGGGAGATAAGAATGTCCTCAAAGACTATACTTATACCTACGACAAGGATGGCAATAATCATGAGAATATCCTTCCTGACGGAAGCGTTAAGGAATACAAGTATGATTCCTTAAGGCGAATGAGCAAGACCATCTATTCACCTGTAAAGAAGGCAAAGCCAGATAAACAGCTTACTACAAGTGTTACATATGAGGCGAGAGAGGCTTCAGGAGCTAATCTTAAGGGTACTACGAACAGGGTGGCCGGTTATACGAACCAGTTTGGAAAGAAAGGAAATACGTATAACTATGAGTATGATGATAAGGGAAATATCATCAGTCTTGGAAGCATAGACATAACGCAGAAAGAGATTGATGTAAGTCAGCTTTATAAGAGAGTTTATTCCTACAACTGCTTTGGAGAGGTGGTAAAAGCAGAGGAACGGTATGACGATGCCATAGGTAAGCAGTATGAATATACCTATGAAGGCGGAAATATCACAAAAGAAACCATAAAGTGGCTTGACAAGAGCAAGGATGAAACTCACACTTATACATATGATGAAGTCTGGAAAGATAAGCTGATTTCTTATAATGATGGTGAAAAAGACTATGACATAACCTATGACAGGTGCGGTAATCCTCTAAACTATCTTGGCTACGAAATGCAGTGGAATACCATAAATGGAAGCTTATCATCAATAAAGAAGGATAATGATGAATATAAGTACACCTACTTTAGCGATGGACAGAGACTTACCAAAAATGTTAACGGCAAAAAGACTGTTTACATCTACAATGCAGGAATGCTCCTGGCAGAAGAAACTGACAATTACAGGATCAACTTCTACTACGATGCAAATGGTCTTGTAACACAGATCGGGTATCTTGAAAAGAACAACGGAACATATAGTGATGAGCGCTATTATTTCTTTACCAGAAATGGGCAGGGAGATATCGTAGGCATTTACAGGAACAGTGATTCTACCCTTGTCGGAACCTACGAATATGACCTCTGGGGCAACATAGTATCTGTCAAAGAAAACGTAATTAGTGATACTGATAATAATACCGAAGTAACAATTACAGACACTGACGACATCCTTAATAAGAATCCTCTTCGTTACAGAGGTTATTATTACGATGCCGAAACAGGATTCTATTACCTTAATGCAAGATACTATGATCCAAAGTTGCATAGGTTTATCAGTGCAGATAAAACAAGCAATTTGGGCTTGAAAGAAGATGTGAAGGCATACAATTTATATGCTTACTGCGAAAATGATCCAATTAATCGGTATGATCCAAAAGGTGATAGCTCGGTCGATGTATGGGAAATAATAGTAGAAGCAGCAAAAGAATCAAGAAATGGTTTTTACTTTGCGGGAGCTGTTTCTCAAATAGATTCTTCATTGCCTGGACCTATGGATTTGTTGGCATTATCTATTGCATCTGTAGTATTTGTAAATGCAGTAATAGCTCAATATAAAAAGAGCCAGACAAAAACGATAGATGATACTAAAGAAAAAGCGTTAGCAGATGCCAAAAAACTGGAACCACAATATGTAGCATATTGGCCAGCAGATTTGATAAATAAAAAGGTTGTTGTGTACTGGGAGTGTCCATTAACATGGCAAGAAGCTTCACTTAGAGTGGCAATGTTAAAGAATTTGATGTGTGTTAATCAGGCTGCTGCAAAATGGATTCTGTTTGTTAATGGATATTGGAATGCTGTTGGGCCTGAAAAAGGCAAAGGCGAAGGATATTATTGGCATTATCATCCAACTAGAAAACACAAAGGCTATGAGTCTGTACATATATGGTACTTGAACTAGGAAAGGAGAGTAAGGAATATGGAATATGATTCATATTATGTATGTAATTGTGAAGATAAAGAAGTAACACGTACGCTGTTTGCAACTCTTTTTGCATATAGTGATTCATTTTCTTTGCTGTATTACAAGACAAAAGAAGATGAAAAATTGAAAAGGGGTGTAAGAGAAATAAAGAAAGCATTGGATAAATACAGAATAGGCTCAAAAAGAGTCTTAGAATGGCCCATGACAGAGCAATGGCCTGATCACGAGCCTATTTGCCAGCTGGTTACTTATAAAACTTCATTAGAAGTATTTCCTATCATTGAAAAGGTTGGTTGCCTTTGGGATTGGGATTATCCATCCCGCCCTTCTGACATTGCATTTTATAAAAATGGATATGCCTGGTTTGAGTCTTGTGCCCATGAAAAGCTGAATACCTTGTATTTGGCTGAAGGTAAGGATTTTCCGCAAGTATCTGATCTTGAATCCATTGGGATTGTTCTTGAGCCTGATGGAAAAGTGCAGCAGGAACGATTGTTTTTCAATGAACAAGCAATTATAAAACCAATTGAGTATACAGAATCTAAAGAGATTATGTTTCCTATGAGCTCCGAGGAATTACTTAAATTAGCTCAGAAAATAAATGATTTAGCTTCTGATGATGTGCCAAATGGAGAAACTGTTACGGCATTAGAACAGATTCGTGATGAAAGAACGTTAGTTAAGATTGTGCTGGAAAAAGCTGGCAATTAAAAATTATACACAGATAAAAAATAATGGGAGGAAGTAATCCTAATGGGGATGAGAAAGAAAGTATTTAAAAAACTTGGGATGGTTGCACTGAGTGCACTACTGGTTTCAGAAAGTATGGTTTCTACATCAATTGGTACTTATGCTTATGATGATGAAGCAGAGATTGCTGTATGCGAGGAAAATGACGAAGCGGATTCTGATGAGATACAGGTAGATGAAGCTACTGAGTCAACAGAAGAGTTTCAGAGTGAGGAATCTGAATCTATTGAGGTACAGGCAGATTTTGCGATTTCACCTAATTCGGCAAGAGAAGACTATCCCGTTTTGGATGAATGGTGTGGAGACAAGGTAAAGTGGGTGTTTGATGCCTTAACTGGTGAGATGGTTATTTATGGCCAGGGAGCAATGTATGATTATGACAAAGAATATCCGCTCTGGTCATGGCATAATGAGCTTAAGCATGTTACTAAGCTTGTGATTTCTGATGGCGTAACCTATGTAGGAAAAGAAGCTTTTTATGGAAACTCAAGTATCAAAGAGCTTGAAATAGCTGATAGTGTTAAAACTATTGGAGATCATGCTTTTCAATGCATTGATTTGGACAAGGCTGACACATTTACTATACCATCAGGTGTAGAAATAATTGGCTGCGATGCGTTTGCAGGCTCATATTTGGCGGATGAGATTATTATTCCTGGAAATGTAAAGAGAATTGATGCAGCAGCTTTTGCTGATCTAAGCGAAGGAACAAAGAGAATAACCTTCCTTGGAGATATGCCTGAATTTGGTGATAAGGTATTTGTGCGCGATGATTTCATAATATATTATCCTGCTGATAATGAGACTTGGACCAGTGATAAGGTTAAAGAAGTATCTGAAAATTCCGATGTTGTTTTATTATCAGCTGGAGCAGAAGTGCCCGCAGTTGATGATAAGTGTGGTGATAATATCACGTGGAGTATAACAGGAGACACTGAGAAGGTATTGGAACTTCATGGAAGTGGTGATATGTATGACTACACACCTGTGGGACATAAAGCCCCTTGGAGAATGTATTCAGGAAAAATCAGCAAAGTAGTGATGGATCCAGAGATTACATCTATAGGTGCCTATGCTTTCTATAAAATGAAATTCGATGGAGAAGCAAATACAGATAATGACATTATTCTTCCTAAGCGGTTATCAAGAATTGGGAAATATGCTTTTATAAAAGTTGATGACAGATTTATTGTTTATCCTGAGAGTGTTGAGATAATAGAAGAGAGTGCTTTCTTAAGGGCAACAGTCAGAAATGCCGGAAAACTTCCGAATGATTTAAGAATTATTGGCGAGAATGCATTTAATGGTTGTTATCTGGGTGATGTTACTGTTCCTGCTACAGTAGAGAAAATCGAAGAATATGCCTTTAGAAATAGTGGAAGAGCAAAAAACGTATTTTTCCTGGGAGATGTCCCTGAGTTTGCAGATACGGTATTTTATGATTGCGGTGATGTAACACTGTATCATCTTCCGGATAATAATACCTGGAAAAATTATGTGGTACCAAAGGATAAACTCGGGGCTAGATATCTGGAATTGAAGGTGCTCTCAACTTACAATGTTACTTTTGCAGATCCTTATGGAAATGAGTTTACAAAGAATTATGTTGAAGGTACAGCTTTTAATGAGCCAGATGTTCAGTTGAACGAAGGCGATGAAATAATAGGCTGGTACAAGGAAGATGAAAAATATCCAGGCTTTCAGACCAGTCAGTTAAAGTGGTCATTTGAGTGGACAAATCGCAAAGATATTAGATTAACTGCAAGGCTTAAGGGAACAGATTGTAAGGCTAGATTTATTACTAACTGCGAAGAAATCCCTGATCAGGTGGTGAAGGCAGGAGAAAAGGTAAATCTGCCAGAGCTTCAAGAACGAGAAGGGTACGTATTTGAAGGCTGGAGCCAGGAATTATTGGGATTACGTCCTTTTGAACCGGATACAGCAGTATTTGAAGATTTAGTGCTTTACGCTAATTGGAAATATGTATCAAAGAATGCAGGTCTTGTCGTAACTTCCAATGATATGACATATACAGGAAAGCCCCTTAACCCAGTAGTAGAAGTTTCTTTTGATGGAAAGGTTCTTGAGGCAAACAAAGACTACACTGTAAAATGCAAAAACAATACTAATGCTGGAACCGGAACTTATACAGTAACTCTTAAGGGAGCTTATAAGGGAAAAGGAACGGAATCAGGAACTTTTTTGATTAAGCCTGCTAATTTTGAGGACAGATCGAAAGTTTGGCCGGTAAAGGATACCATAGTATTTACTTATGACAGGAAGAATCATAAAGGAAAAACTCAGATCAAGGCCAACCTTGCTGGAAAAATAGTTACACTAAAAGAGCATGTGGATTATGAGTACAGCTGGGATAATTATTATGATGATTTTCATAAGCCAGGCCTTTCTGATATTTACATTTATGGTAAAGGAAATTATGAAGGAACAATACTAATCAAGCAGGTAATCACTGATGATGTAACCATTGACAAGGTAAAGGTAGGAAAGATTGCTTCATCTAAATATACAGGCGAGGAGATTAAACCTGTAATAACAGCTTCATATAAGAACAAAAAGCTTATTTTAGGTGAGCATTACACAGTAAGCTACAAGAATAATGTTGAACCAGGTAAAGCAACTGTGATACTTAGAGCTATACCGGGTAAGGGCTATATCGGTACAAAGGAAGCGACCTTTGATATCATTGGAATTTATCAGGTAGTATTAGATGCCAATGGTGGAGAACAGAGTGACGGAAATTCCTTAGTTTCTATGTCTTTGGGAAGAAATGAATCCTATAGACTAAATGGAAAACTCTTTAACCGCCCTGGATATAAGCTTGCATACTGGAGTAAAATAGCTAATCCAGATCCGAAGGATAAGAAAATAGCACTTAATGCCACACTCAAGAATGCCGCTAATCATGGCGAAACATACACATTATATGCTATCTGGCAGCCACTATCATATAAGATTTCTTATGATCTAACAGGTGGAAAACAGGGAAAGAATGCTAAGAGAAGCTACAAGACAGGAGAATCAGTTCTTTTACCAATCCCAACTAAGAAGGGCTATACATTCATGGGGTGGGAGATAAAGAAGAAAGCAGAGAATACCCCTGTTGGCGTTACAGCTTTTGAAGGAGTATCGACAGCCCAGCGTTTGTCAGACAACAGCTATGGAGATGTGTCACTAAAGGCAATTTGGGAAAAGAACGAAGTAAAATAACTAAATTTACCTGCATTATGTACGTTTGTGCATGATGCAGGTAAACATGGCTATGTGATTTTGCTATTAAAAGAGGGACCACTGATGATTACGTTAGATAATTTTTTTAATTCCTCTCCAGAGCTATATGATATTTATTTGCTTCAAGAAGATGTTGGAGGCGGGGAGATATCATATGAGGATATTGACATAATAGCTGATTATCCAAATGCCAAAAGTATAATTATTTCTGGGTTAAAACAAGATACATTTGATTATTTTGTAAAGAAGTATGGGAATCAATTTGAAGCCATATCCTTTTGGAAAAATAAGTCAGTAAGGGATCTTTCTTCTTTAGCAGAGTTAAATAGGGTAAAGTATATAAATTATTATCATAATCAAATGGCATCTGGGCTGTGGGATATGAGCAATAACAGAGAATTGGTAGGCTTGAGTATTATGGATTTTACCAAAATGCGGTCAATTTCACAGATTGAAACTGCGAATTCATTATTGTGCTTCAGACTTGGTAATGAGGTTTACGATAAGATGGAGATAGACTCATTTAAGCCATTAACTAAAACTAACATTACACATTTTACCTGGTTGGGTAAAAAGCTACTTGATGGAGATTACAAATGCCTGGCGCATAGTAAAATTAAGGTCTTGGATATAAATCCTACGTCATTCACCATGAACGAGTTGGCTGAGCTATTATCACATTTTCCAGAAAGCCTGGAGGGGAGCATTACAAAGCCATATGTAATAGGACGAGTGGTCTATAAAGATAAAATGACGGTCTATTACAATCTATGCAAAGGTAAAAAGAAGTGTGTAGAGGGAGTGGACGATGATAGGCTTAGGAAATATCTAAAGGAATTTGATCAGCTGCGTGAGGAGTATAGAGCGATAGGAAATAATTGTTGAAATGGGAGAGTTATTGGAAATGTGCGATGAAGCTAATTTTATTTTAGATTTAGCACGTGAGTTATCTTGGGAGTATAAGGAACAGTACAACAATATGGAGTCATTTGCCAGATGGAATCTTCCGGAAGAAATAGGATTGGAATGGGAAGACGCAGAATTAATTATTAAAAAAGCTGAAGATGAGGAAATGTTTAGCAAAGAAGCAATGAGTACTATAAATGAAATATTCAATAATTTTGATTCTGCTTTTGATGATATGACTTCTGAAGTGTGGACACATAGGGCAATGCAAGTTCATCCATTTTGGATGAAGCAACGTGAACTTGCAAAAAAAGTTCTTAGTTTAACTATAGATAGTAAATAAGATGGGGAAATGAACTAAAGAGTGGAGAATGTAATGAATAATCCAAACTCAATAATTGAATTAGGTCATTGTGAACCAGAACAATATAAAGAAAATATACCAAGAGGCTTGGAGTATGATTCATATAGTGTTTGCAATTGTGAAGACAAAGAAGTAACACGTAAGCTTTTTAGAATTCTTTTTAAATATAGTGATTCTTTTTCCTTGCTGTATTACAAGACAAGAAAAGATGAAGAATTAAGAAGCGGTGTAATGGAAATAAGGAATGCACTTGAAAAATACAAAATGGGAACGAAAAAAGTTCTGGAATGGCCTGGAACAATGCAATATCCTGACCATGAGCCTATTTGCGAGCTGGTTACATACGAAGCGAATGAAGAGATAATTCCAATGATAGAAAATGTTGGTTGTCTTTGGGATTGGGACTATCCAGATCGGCCTTCGGACATAGCATTTTATAAAAGAGGCTATGCCTGGTTTGAATCAAGTGCTCATGAGAATCTGAACTTCTTATATTTGGGCGAAGGTGATGATTATCCAAATGTATCAGATTTTGAAGCTATGGGAATTGAATTAGAACCTGACAAAAAAGCACATGTATGGGATTTATTCTTTAACATGCAGGCAATTCCCGGATTGCTAAGATATAAAGAAGCAGAAGAAATGGTTTTTTCAATGAGTGCTGAAGATTTACGCAAGCTAGCTCAGAAGATAAATGATTTAGCTTCTGATGATGTGCCAAATGGAGAAACCGTTACGGCATTAGAACAGATTCGTGATGAAAGAAACTTAGTTAAGATTGTGCTGGAAAAAGCTGGAAATGACAATTAGTAACAGATAATAAAGGATAAACAGGAGGAGTTTTATTGAGAAAGTATGCTTGTCTTAAAGCACCTATAGTACGTGATAATAAATCTGTATGTAAAATAATGTGCTATCAATCAGGAGAAGAAATCTATCTTTTTGGATATACTAGCCTTAATGCTGTTTTTTGCGCAACCGATTATTACTATGAATCCATAGAGGATATGTACGACGAATGGGATGATTTGATTGATGAAAACGGCTGGATAGAAATAGATGATCCATTGCCTGATTGCCAACATGATGCGTTTATACCTATCAGAGTCAAAGGACGTAATATAGGAAATCCTGAGTGGGGGAAATATGAAATACTTAAGGATGGCAAATGGGTTGAATACAAAATAGGGGAAAGAAGCGGAGACTATGTGATTGGAAGGAGGGGATAGATTATGAGTGAATGTGTATTATGTTCAGGCGATTCAAGTAAATTATCAGAAGCATTTGAGATATATGAGCCAGATGAATGGTTGCTTAATGCGGCAGGATATTTGCAAGGAGCTGAGACCTGGTCTTTTTCATATAAGGGAAAAGAGATAGATACTATAATTACTGATGCGCAGGAACAGCTTCAATGCGGGATTGAATATAAAGATACAGATATTTACAAACTATTAGTAGAATTAGTAGATAAGAATATAAGCTTTGTGATGTGGTACGATGAGTTTTGGGAATCGATAGATTTATTTTCAGATATAAAAGAAATCCTAAAGGTGTGCTATGAGCAAATACTTGATAAATCGGGTATGTGCGAAGTTTATATTTGGTACAATGGTACAAAAACTATGGAAGATGCTAATAACAATTCTTAACAGATATAGAATTATGGTTTCTACATCAAGGCAGTTGCCGTTTTGAGGCAACTGCCTTATGTGTATAATCTGATAATCGAATTCTTTACTTCCCAACTGTAGAGAAGTCTACAATCTCACCGTTCATCATTTCGTCAAGAAGCTGATCAAAGATTTTTTCTGCGTCTTCGCTGCTTACGCTGGTGTAATCACCGCTGTCATCTGACTCGTAGAAGTAGGTGCCGTTGCCCTCAGAGTCGTAGGCAACAGCAGCTTTTTCCATGAGGTAGAGCTTGTCGTCGCCAACAACGTACTTGCAGATCCAGTGGTTACTGCCGGTGTAAAGGTAGCCGTCTTTTACGCTGATAGGATAGGCAGTTCCGCCGCTGCAGATTTTACCAAGCTCGTAAGGAACACCATCTTTATATTCGAATACAGCTGCGTCAATGGCTGCAAACTTGCCGTCAAGGTTATCGTAGGTTCCGCTGCTGACAAGAAGAACGTCTCCGTTAAGAAGTGATACATTAGCATATCCCATTCCTTCAGAGAGCTTCTGGTCAACAATCTGGGTAAAGGTATCACATCCTGATATATCGATTGAAGGAGCAGACTCCTCAGCGGCGCTTTTAATGAAAGCGTTTGAGTATTCATCGAGATATGCAGACTCGTAGTCATCTGGCATGTTAGCACCAATCTGCTTGGCAGGATCGTAAATCTCTGCGGCAAGAGCTTCGATATCGAAGCCGTCAAGGTCACTTGCTTCAGCAGAAAGAGAATAAGCATAGCCGGTCTCTATATCAAACCAGAGGCACACATCAACATATTTGTCATCGCCTACATAGCGCATTGATTTGCAAGGCATCTGTCCGCCAGCCCAGTTCTGGAGTATTCCGTCGCTTTCTACAGTCCAATCGTAGTACATACCGGAGATATCAACGATTTCTTCGCCGGCAACAGGCTGCTCACGGGCAACACAGGTGTAGTTATCCCTGTCAAAGGTGAGCTGAACCATTGTGCCTGGAAGAGTGGTATTATCTTTAACCTCCATAAGGCTCCATTTTACGTTTGTTGCGCCTTCCGGAGCGCTAAAACCATTAGGACTGAACTGATAAGCTTCTTCCTCAGTACATTCTCTCCAAGGATTTGCCAAACCGACAAGCTCCTCAGAAGCACCCTCAGCGCTTTCCTGTGCGCTTACAGCTTCAGTAGCCGTTTCAGCTGGGGCTTCAGAAGAACCAGTACATGCAACAAGTGATAAAACCATACTTCCCATTAAAACAATAGATAGAATCTTTTTTTTCATTTTTTTTCTCCTCAAAAGAAAATTAATTTCATGTATTAAATTCTATCACTGTTTATGCGCTCAAATAATTAAAAGACTATAAACAATCAGAAGTGCTCTCGGATTCGTTCGTTGGTAAGCTTTATTTCCTCCCAGAAATCTGTGGCGGAGAGCCTTATGGCGCCGCTACTCATGACAATTACCTGCTCGATGGCGTCTGATGTTGCCACCATTACGCGGTATTTTTTGCCGATTTCGTGGGCTGCTTTTTCAATGTACTGATCGGCAGTTTCAGCTTCTTTGGTATATATAACTGAGAGTCCTGCGTGGCCCTCCACATGCTCGCTGCCGCCTCTTACCTTATAAGCATCAAAAACAAGGATTACGTTTTCTCTGCGGTATCCCTGGAAATTCACCAGGATATCAATGAGCTTATCCCTTGCGGCCTTAAGGTCTGTGGCTGCAAGCTTTTTTAGCTCATCTGAAGCGTAGATTACGTTGTATCCATCCACAAGGAGATAGGTCTTTTGCTGCTCTAAGAGGCGTTCTTCCTTCTTGCTGTTCTGTTTTTTGGCAGAAAGAGTGACAGGAGATGAGTTTTGTTCCTGACTCATTTCAATGGCGCGAAGTCGCTCCTGAGCTTCATACCTTTGTCTATCCTCCTCGGTTTCCACGTAGCGTGGACGGATGCTGCCGTAGGTTCTTTCAAAGATATCTTTTAGCTCGTTTTCTGTAAAGCGGATATCTCTTTCTATTTCGTCAAAGCTTCGGTCATCTGTAGTTTTCTTGGTGCTCTTTGCCTGAAGCTTTTTCAAAGCTTCCATATCTATGTTGTCCGTAAGGTCAGTCTGAGGACTGTCTGTGCCCTCTGGACTCCATCCGGTATCAAGATGCATGTAGTTTCTTACTTCATCCCAGGGAATAACCGTTCCTGCGCCGTGGGAGCAAAATACGGAAGATGCCGGATTTTCTGTATCAAGCTCTGGGTAGTAGTTTGCTTCTTCCAGGACTTCCTCTGTATTGTGGCAGGGAGTGTAGCCTGATAGGGTAGTAGAAAGGCTTCCTTCTCCATGGGTAAAGGAGGAAAGCTCTGCTGCGTAGTCCAGTAGACATGCCGCTGGGACTTTTCCTGTAATAACAGACTTACCGTTTTCTAGATCCGGGGCATTTACTGTGCCGTTCATGCGCTGTATATCATTAAGAACTCGTCCCACATTTTCCTGAGGAACTTCAATTCTATAGTCAAATACAGGCTCTAAAAGAACTGACTGTGCCTGCATGAGACCCTGCCTGACTGCTCTGTAGGTGGCCTGTCTGAAATCACCGCCTTCGGTGTGTTTTTCATGGGCACGACCAGTAAGGAGAGTAATCTTTATATCTGTAATCTCAGATCCGGTAAGGACTCCCAGATGCTTTTTTTCCTGCAGGTGAGTAAGGATGAGCCTCTGCCAGTTAAGAGCCAGTACGTCAGTTGAGCAGACATTGTCAAAGGTTATGCCGCTTCCTGGCTCTGTGGGCTCCAGCAAAAGGTGAACCTCAGCGTAGTGGCGAAGTGGCTCAAAGTGGCCAACACCTTCAACGGTATTGGCAATAGTTTCTTTATATACGATGTGTCCAGAGCCGAAAGCAACATCAACTCCAAAACGGGAGAGAATAAGGTGCTTTAGGATTTCTTTTTGCACCTCGCCCATGACCTGAACTTCGATCTGCTTGTTGTTATCATGAAGGCTAACAAGGAGCATTGGCTCCTCTTCCTCAAGAACCTTGATCTGCTTGTAGAAGGATACAGTGTCGGTATCTTCAGGCAAAATCAGACTACAGGAAAGGATAGGCTGAACAACCTCTGCAGAGTCTTCGCCCTCAAGGGCTCCAAGACCTTCTCCAGCTCTTGTGCCGGAAAGACCACTTATGGCAACCACCATGCCTGCGGTTGCTTCCTGGAGATTTTCGTATTTTTCACCGTTGTAGAGGCGAATCTGATCTATTTTTTCTCCAAACACAACATCTCTTACCTTAAGGCTGCCGCTTAGAATCTTTATGTGAGTCAGGCGCACGTTCTGCGGATCGCGGCTGATCTTGTAGACACGGGCAGAGAATACGGACGCCTTTTTGAGGTTGCTGGCGCTTTCTGAATGACCTGAACTGGTTGAATCTGGGTCATCGACATAACTGGATGAAGTAGTAGCATTGGATTTGGCATGTTTTGCACTGACAGAACTTGCACCGAAGTAACAACTTGGCTGCGCAAATTTAGACAGTATATCCAGCAGCTCTTTTACGCCTTCCATCTTAAGGGCAGAGCCGAAGATAAGAGGAAAGCACTGGCGGCTTGCGATAAGTCTTTTTATATCATCATTGGTAACTGCAGTTCCATCGAGAAATGCAGTAAGTAGCTCGTCATCGCAGACGGCCAGCTCCTCCTGAATTTCCGGATTATCAAGCCCTTTATCGAAAGGAATGCAATGGGAAGAAAGCCCGCTTGTGAGCTCGGACAGGATTGCTTCTCTGTCAGAGCCTGGCTGATCCATCTTATTTACAAAGATCATGACAGGAATCTGATAATGATCAAGAAGCTTCCAAAGAAGCTTGATCTGGCTGGTTATGCCATCGGCGGCGCTGATGATAAGTACAGCCATATCAAGAATCTGCAGAGTTCGCTCCATTTCAGGAGAAAAGTCTGCATGCCCCGGTGTATCAAGAAGTGTGAGGTTAATATCGCCATATTCAAAGATGGCCTGCTTGGAAAAAATAGTGATGCCGCGGGAACGCTCAAGCTCATAGGTATCAAGGAATGCATCCTTGTGGTCCACGCGGCCAAGTTTTCTGATGGCTCCTGATGTATAGAGGAGTGCCTCGGAGAGAGTAGTCTTTCCGGCATCCACATGAGCCAGTATTCCGATTGTGATGTTTCTTTTCATATATTTGTACTCGTGTATTATGCTTTAATTTTTTTGCTTACTCTAATGGGCTGTAGGCAATTTTTACGTTTATATCCTGGTTGTAGTTTCCAAATCCTTTGCCAAAGATAGTAAGTCCTCCTACGTGCTCGGCGTTTTCCGGCACTTCGAGTCTGAACTTGATGCTGCTCTTTGGAGTGATGTCCAGATCATCGATGGTAACTGATGAAATCTTTTTGCCATCAACAAAGGTGCCCTTGTGGTTTACAACGAGCATCTTTAACATGCCGTACTGGTTCCAGTCAGGGAACCACCAGTCGGGAGTGAAGATTCCTTTTACATCACCGAAGTCTCCAGGAGATGTCCAAAAGCCAATAGGTGTGCCATTTATAGAAAAATGGATATCTGAAGGCCAGAAGTTATTTACCCCTGGGGCCTCAGAAGAAAGCTCTGCTGTAATGCAGATTTCATCAAACTTCTGTCCATTTGGAACAAAGTTAGGAAGGTCATATTCAACGTGACCTTTGGTGAACCATAAAATGTCAGCCTCAAAGCGCTCTGGATGAGCAAAGTATCTGATATCGTCAACTTCGCCAATGAGTTTTTTCTTTGAAGCAAGACCGCAGGTAGCAGTTACGTTATAGTCAGTAAACTGGCCCACCTTAATGTCGGAAACATAGGTGTTTTCCTGCTTCTTTTTATCCTGAATATCTATGAGAATCTTATCAAGCTCAACAGAGCATACCTTCTGATTGCCATGGCCTGAGCCCTCCGAAGAAACTGTTACAACACCGCATTCCTCCAGCTTTTTGATATGACTTGTCAGAGCTCCGTTGGTAATAGATAGCCTCCCTGCCAGTTCGTTCATGTTAAGGCTGCCTTCATTTATGAGGATTTTGATTAACTCAATTCTTATGTCCGATCCAAGAGCCTTGAACAGCTCAAGACCTTCGTCTAAGTTCTTTATGTGTAGCATGTTAGTGGCCTTTCTGCTTAGCATTTTTACATTTTTATAAAATAATTCATTTTTCATTATACATTACATCCATTTATCTTAAAACATGAAATTGCAAGCGAAACCCATACATATTCATACGGGAGGCGGCTATTTGTTAGAAAAAATGGTTAAGCGGGAGAACTGAGAAACTGAAAACCCATACATGTAGCTACGAAAAGCAGTGATTTGCTAGAAAATCCGTCAAAGGAAAGAGATAGAGAAACTGAAAACCCATACATGTAGCTGCGAAAAGCAGTGATTTGCTAGAAAATCCGTCAAAGGAAAGAGATAGAGAATCCGAAAACCCATACATGTAGCTGCGAAAAATAGAGATTTGTTAGAAAATCCGCCAAAGGAAAGAGATAGAGAAGCACAAAACCCATACATGTACCCACAAAAAACGCAGATTTGCCAGAAAACATAAGAAAAACGCCCAAAAATAAAGCCCCCCGCGCAGGTGCATGCCATACGCAAAGGGCTTACAAGCGATAATATGATAAATACGAAATGGAACAGTTATATCAATTCAACCATCACCAATTGCAACAAAGCAAGCAATAAAGCCAAATTACGAAATCACTCATTAATCGTAAACTGTCCGATCAGGTGATTCAGGCTCTCTGACTGCTCGGAGAGCTCCTGGGATACTGCGCTGGATTCTTCGGCAGTAGCGGAGTTGTTCTGAACTACGTTGGAGATAAGCTCGATACCGTTGTCGATTTCTTCCATGCTCTGAGCCTGCTGCTTTGCAAGATCTCCGGTCTGGATGATCATATCGGTGATTTCTTCTACGCTGTGCTGCATAGCGTCAAGAGCCTCGGTGGTTTCAGCAACAACGGAGTTACCGTTGTTGATTTCATCCATGGTATCAGCGATGAGCTGATGTGTATTCTTGGCAGCTTCACTACTTTGGTCTGCCAGCTTTCCAATCTGATCTGCAACAACTGCAAAGCCCTTACCTGTTTCACCGGCTCTTGCGGCCTCGATAGAAGCGTTGAGGGCAAGAAGTGAAGTCTGCTTGGCAATTGCTTCGATAGAGTTAGTAACCTGCTCGATTTCTGCTGATGCTTCTGTAATTCTAGTCATAGCATCGGTAACAAGATGCATCTTGCGGGCACTGGTCTCAGCGTTGTCTCTGACCTCAGTTGCCATTGTCTTACTCTTTTCAGCAACCTCAGCAAGCTGCTTGGTCTGCTCTGTAACTGAGTTAACAGAAGCGGTTAGCTCTTCAACAGCTGCAGCCTGATCGGTAGAGCCTTCTGCCAGATCGTTGGCACCCTGTGACATATTTGCAGCGCCCTGCTGAACCTGTGCTGATGAATTCTTAACCTCTGAAAGAGTACTACTGAGGTTCTCTGAAATATCTGAAAGAGCATTCCTGATTGCTTCGTAATCACCAATGTAAAGCTTCGAATTCTCGGTACCTTTTGAGAAGTCTCCGGAAGACATACGCTTCAAGGTTTCGTTGATATCCTTTACAATCTTTTCGATTATATCGGTGGACTCTGTGATATCATCAGCCAGTTTGCCAAGCTCGTCCTGTGAATCAGTGTGTACCTTGATTTCAAGCTTACCCTTTGCCATGTCATCGGCAGCAGTAGAAATAGCATTGATAGGATCAAGGATACATTTGGAAAGTCCTGCCTTTGCCTTGTTTGAATAAGCAAGGGCATACAGTACAACCAAAACTGAAAAAATGGTCATAATGATGATGCTAACAAGAGACAGGATGTAAGCTTTTTGCGCAGAAGCCTTTGCTTCGATTCCCACCTGCTTAAAGTCCTTAACAACCACCTTAATGGCTTCATTAACGTTATTTACGTAGTAGTTATATATCTCTTCGTCAGATGCGCCACCCTTAAACAGTTCAACAAGCTTGTCATCAGATGCATCTATATCGCTAATATGCTGGTAAATCGCTGTAAGATCGCCTTTGTATACCTTACCCAGATTATCAAGACCATCGTTAAGTTCCTGAATTTTTTCCTGAGCACCGGCTATCTGCTCATTTCTGTCACTTTCCTCCTGAGCGGACAGCGCCCACAGATAATATTTGGCCAGAGCCTGAATTGTGATTCTTACTTCTCCCTGTTGAGAATTCTGTTCGTAATAAACTGTATAAATATTGTGCAGGTTAAAGAGTGAAACCACGTCAATCAGAATGATCAACACAAAGATAAGGATAAGGTTTCCTTTAAATCGGTTGAAGACATTGCCAAACTTTTCTGATACCGATAGCTTTTTAAATTTATCCTGACTAAAGGAATCAAATTTGTTTACCTTGTCTGCCATAACTACCTCCATACAACAATGCATTTGTTTTGGTGAACGATATTACAAATAACTCTATCTTATATTTTATGCGCATAAGTGGCATAAGTGTCAAAAAAAAGTATTAAATTGTATAAAAAAACGAGAAATAAGTATAACTTATGATAAATATAAAAAATATTGATTTTACTTATGAACTAAATGCTGATAGTATATTTTTGGATGAAGTAGCAGGCACTAAGTAATTGGCTTGTTGCAGAACATGCAATTTCAAATAATTGAATTGCACAGTATATAAAAGAAACTGAGAGGGATTGAAAAAATGGTAAAAGCAGTAGTAGGTGCTAACTGGGGAGACGAAGGAAAAGGAAAGATCACTGACACATTGGCAGATCAGGCCGATGTCGTTATCCGCTTCCAGGGTGGTGCCAATGCAGGTCACACAATCGTAAATGATTACGGTAAATTCGCACTTCACACAATGCCATCAGGAGTGTTCCACCAGAACATTATGAACATCATCGGCAATGGCGTTGCTTTCGATATTACAAAGTTCATGAAGGAGCTTAATGAGGTAACTTCAAAGGGAGTTCCTGCTCCACAGATTATGATTTCTGACAGAGTTCAGGTTATGATGCCTTATCACGTACTCTTCGATACACTTGAAGAGGCAAGACTTGCAGGAAAAAGCTTTGGCTCAACCAAGTCAGGTATCGCACCTTTCTATTCAGATAAGTTTGCCAAGATTGGTTGGCAGATCAATGAGTTCTTTCAGGATGATGTTGTTATTAAGGAAAAGATTGCAAGAATCGCTGAGATCAAGGATGTTCTTCTTGTAAACCTTTATCACTCAGATCCAATCGATCAGGAAGCACTCTTTAACCAGATAGTAGAGTGGAGAGAGCAGGTTAAGCCTTACATCGGCAATGTATCTCTTTACCTTGACAAGGCTATCAAGGAAGGCAAGACAATTCTCCTTGAGGGTCAGCTTGGAACAATGAAGGATCCAGACCACGGTATTTACCCTATGGTTACATCATCTTCACCTCTTGCAGCTTATGGCGCAATCGGTGCTGGTATCCCACCTTATGAGATTAAGCAGGTGGTTACAGTATCTAAGGCATATTCATCAGCAGTTGGTGCTGGCGCATTTGTATCTGAGATCTTCGGAGATGAGGCTCAGGAGCTTAGAGACCGCGGCGGTGACGGCGGTGAGTACGGTGCAACAACAGGAAGACCAAGAAGAGTTGGCTGGTATGACTGCGTAGCAAGTAAGTACGGCTGCAGACTTCAGGGCACAACAGATGTTGCTTTCACAGTACTTGATGTACTTGGATATCTTGATGAGATTCCTGTATGCGTTGGCTATGACATTGACGGCGAGGTTACAACAGAGTTCCCTGTTACACACCTCCTTGATAAGGCAAAGCCAGTATATGAGACACTTCCAGGATGGAAATGCGACATCAGAGGAATCAAGAACTACGAAGAGCTTCCAGAGAAGTGCAGAAACTACATCGAGTTCATTGAGAAGCAGATCGGTTACCCTATCACAATGGTAAGTAACGGCCCTGCAAGAACTGATATCATCTATAGAAAAAGTGCACTTAGTAAGTAATATATAGAATTATGTATAGGAAGTCTTCACAGGAGGGCTTCCTATATTATATTATTGTCTATGTTAAAAAAATTTTAGAAGGAAATAATATTTATGAACGAAACACCAAAGTATAAAAGAATCCTGGCCCTTACAGGCGTAGTGCTAATCGTAGTGCTGATTTTAGCATTCCTATTCGTGGCTTTATTCGGCGGCCCTGAGACAAAGGATGTTTTCATGGGACTTGCAGGAGCAATAGTAGCAGTTCCAATCATGCTATGGCTTGCAATCTGGGTTATCGGCGCTATGACAGGACGTCATACAGTTGCTTCCCTTGATATAGGTACCAGCAACAAGCCACATGACAAGTATGGCAACGTGGTTCCCGAAGGTGATATCAACACTGTAGTCTTCGACATAGGCAATGTTCTTACTGATTTTGCCTGGGACAAGTTCCTTGCAGAAAAAGGCTATGACGAGGCCATGAGAGAGCGTATCGCCAAGGCTACAGTAATGAGTGATGACTGGGTTGAATACGACAAGGGAAACCTCACCAATGACGAGATTGTAGCAAGATTCGTAGAAAATGATCCTGAAATTGGAGATCAGCTCAAGGATGCCTTTGAGAATATCGATGGCATTATTTTAAAGAGAGAAAAGACAATACCTTGGATAAAGGCTCTGCAGGCAGCAGGCTACCAGGTATTGTATCTTTCAAACTTCTCAAGGCAGGCCCTTGAGGGATGTCCTGACGCCATGGCATTTATCGAGGAAACTGACGGCGGAATCCTTAGCTTCAGGGAGCACGTAGTTAAGCCTGAACCGGATATTTACCATATTCTGGAAAAACGCTACAACCTTACACCTTCACGAACTGTTTTTATAGACGACACACCTGTTAATATAGAAGCAGCTAAAAAGCTTGGCTGGAAGGGTATTGTTTACAAAACATATGAGCAGACCAGGCAGGAGCTTAACACTCTTGGCGTGAAATATTAATATAATAACCGTCTCGCTTGTAGCTCGCTCCGGAAACTATCTTGACACTTCAAAACTGAGATAGTAGAATACAAAACGGTATGAAAAATTAAGACAAAGGCGTCTTAGAGAATACATCTCTAAGGCGCTTTTTTGCATTTTTATAAGAAAATAGGAGAGTACAAATGGCTACAATCAATAAGAACTACCTTAAACTTCCCGGAAGCTACCTCTTTTCCACAATTGGAAAAAAGGTAAGAGAATACAGTGAAAGCCACCCTGAAGCAAAGATAATAAGGCTTGGTATTGGCGATGTTACTCAGCCAATTGCACCGGCTGTTTTAGAGGCTCTTCACAGCGCAGTTGATGAAATGGGAAAAGCAGATACCTTCAAGGGCTATGCACCGGATCTTGGCTACGATTTTCTTAGAAATGTGATAAGTGAAAAGGACTTCAAGGCAAGAGGCTGTGATATTTCCCCTGATGAAATCTTTGTTTCCGACGGCGCTAAGAGTGACTGCGGCAACATTCAGGAGATTTTTGGCCTTGATAATAAGGTTGCAGTCTGTGATCCTGTTTACCCTGTTTATGTAGATTCCAACGTAATGGCAGGAAGATCAGGAGAATATGATTCAATAACTGAACGTTTTCATGATATTATATATATGCCATGTACTGCAGAAAACGGGTTTGCACCGGTATTTCCGGAGGAAACACCGGATCTTATCTATCTGTGCTTTCCAAATAACCCAACAGGTGCAGTAATGACAAAGGCTCAGCTCCAGAAATGGGTTGATTATGCCAATGAGCATGATGCGATCATTCTATATGATGCAGCCTATGAGGCGTATATTTCTGAGGATGACGTTCCACACAGCATCTACGAGTGCGAGGGCGCCAAGACCTGCGCTATAGAATTCAGATCTTTTTCAAAGACAGCAGGCTTTACAGGACTTCGTCTTGGCTTTACAGTTGTCCCAAAAACTTTGAAGGCTGGCGGCGAGGAGCTTTGGCCACTATGGGCAAGAAGACATGGCACCAAGTATAACGGAGCACCATACATTGTTCAGAGAGCCGGCGAAGCAGTTTATTCAGAGGAAGGCAGAAAGCAGATAAAGGAGCAGATTGCCTATTATATGGGCAACGCCAAAATTATCCTTGAAGGCCTTAAGGAAGCTGGTTTTGAAGTATACGGAGGAGTCAACGCGCCATACATCTGGCTCAAGACTCCGGATGATATGACAAGCTGGGAGTTCTTTGACTATCTTTTAGATAAGGCAAATGTGGTAGGTACACCAGGCTCAGGCTTTGGACCAAATGGCGAGCATTTCTTCAGGCTGACAGCCTTTGGAAGCAGAGAAAATACAATAGAAGCAATCGAGAGAATCAAGAAACTGAAATAATAAGGATTATACCTGTAGGAGGATTCCATGAATTACACCGATGATGAAGTGCTTAAGTTTATAGAAGAGGAAGATGTAAAATTCATTCGTTTGGCTTTTCGCGATGCTTACGGCGTTCAGAAGAATATTTCTGTTGCACCAAGGGAGGTAAGTAAAGCCTTCGAAAACGGAACTCCTATTGAAGTGGGAGAGCTTCCAGGCTTCAAGGACTGCCCATATTCAGTTTTATATTTAAGACCAGATCCAAATACCATGGCGATTCTTCCCTGGAGACCTGATAGCGGAAGAGTTCTTCGTATGTTCTGCAATCTGTATACTCCTGACGGAAAAGAGTATGTGTCAGACACCAGAGCTATCCTTAAAAAGGCTGAGAATCTGGCCAGCAAAAAGGGCATAGAATTCCGCTTTGGTACTGAGGCAGAGTTCTATCTTTTTAAGAAGGATGATGAAGGCTACCCAACAAAGGAGCCTTATGATGACGCGGGCTATCTTGATATTGCGCCCCTTGATAAATGTGAAAATGTGCGTAGAGAGATTTCTCTTACTATAGAAAGAATGGGACTTACTCCTGAAAGATCTCACCATGAGAGAGGCCCTGGACAGAACGAAATTGATTTCCACTATGGAAAGCCCATGAAGGCAGCAGATCAGATGACTACCTTCAAGATGGTTGTCAGCACCATTGCCGACAGATATGGCCTGGTTGCTGATTTTTCTCCAATGCCACTTGCAGGAAAGCCTGGAAATGGCTATCACATCAATATTTATGTGACCGGAGAAAATGGAGAAGACCTTGTAAAGTACGCTGCTGCAGGAATCATTGAAAAGATAAGGGAGATGACTATTTTCCTTAATCCTACAGATTCCTCCTACTCAAGACTTGGCAATGACACAGCACCTGACAAGGTTACCTGGTCAAGCTCAGGTGGCTCAGAGCTTATGCACCTTGAGGAGTTTGGCGGAAAGAGTCACGTAGAGCTTCGCTCTCCTGACGCTTCAAGTAATCCGTATCTTGTTTATGCACTTCTTATTTACGCAGGACTTGACGGAATAGACAGAAAGCTTTCACTTCCACAGGAAAAGACAGAGGATGCCCTTTTCCTTCCAGAGTCCAAGAAGGAAGCAGCAAGACTTGCCAGGGAATCAGATTTTGTAAAGAGCATTGTTCCAGAGGAAATAATTAAAGAATACACTAATGATTAAGGAGGCGTTATATGCCCAAAAAAGATGACATAAATCGCTCCATCCTTATTGTGTCCTCCTCTGAGAAATTTGATCTTTTGGTAAAAAGGTCTCTTGCAGGCTTTATCACCATTGATTCAAGGAAAACAGTGTCTCTGGCAAGGCGGGCTATCCTTGAAAGAAATTATGATCTTGTGGTGATAAACGCTCCAATGCCTGATGAAACCGGCGTTGAGTTTGCTCTTGATGTATCGGAAAAGAGGGGGACTATGGTGCTTATCGTGGCGCCTGAGGAAGTCTATGGCGATGTTTCGGACAGGGTTACGGACCATGGCGTAATGGTTTTGTCAAAGCCTATTACACCAAGCCGTTTTGATAGAGGAATCCGCTTTTTGGTTGCAATGACTGACAAGCTTCATCAGTATGAAAAGAAAGCTATTTCTGTTGAAGAAAAGATGGAAGAAATCAGGATTGTCAGCAAGGCCAAGATACTTCTTGTTGAGAAGAAGCACATGACTGAGGATGAGGCCCACCGTTTTATCGGCAAGCAGGCTATGAATAATGGAGTCTCCAGAAGAGTAATTGCTGAAAAGATAATAGATGATTATGAATAAAGGCGAGTAGGAAAGAGGATTTCCTGCCCGCCTCATTTTATGTGTGAATCATTTTTTTACAAGAACATAGATCGTATAAGGAATAAATCCTACGATGGTCAGCAGCGAAAAGATAGCTCCTGTAACAGGGAAAAGGATAAGCGAAGCAACTCTTACGCCCTCAGCCTGTTTGTGGAACCAGGTCATGAAGAAGGTGTAGGTGTATCCAATGTAAAAACCAAGAATACCACTTAAAAGCATGTTTCCGACAAGATTTAGCGGAGTGCTAAGTACATGGCCTGTAAACATTACATCCAGGTCGCCAAGCAGTGAAATGATCATGGAAGCGGCGGCAAGAATGATGTTCGGTCTGAAGATTTCTGAAAGAGATCTTTTCTGGCGATTGGCTCTTGCGGCTTCTTTAAAGAAAGCTCTGGCCTCCTTTGAAAGCTCATGGCTTTCGGACTCTATCTTTTCTTCAACCTTTGAAACAGGCTTTTCCTTTAAACCTTTTTCTATGAGTGCTGTAGCATCATCATAATTTCCTTCTTCGAAGGAATCAAGCTTTAGGGCGAAGACGTGACCCTTTCCCAGGACAAAAAGAAAATCCTTTGTCTTTGCAGTTTTTACAATATCAGAAAGAGGACATTCGATATCTTTAAAATATCCCTCGTCACCCTTTATTATTTCTCTGATTGAAGTTTCTGAAATTGTGATTTCATCCACAGCACCGGCGTTTACGTATATAGAATCCTGTGGCTTATCAGAAAGCTTCCACTGACTACTACGAAGCGCAGCAGTATCCCCATTAAATGTATATGCTATACGAACCATTTTTCCTCCCAACAAATACAAATCGCTAAGTAAAATCTAGTAAAAACCCATGTAATAATATAACAAAATCACATATAATTCTAGATATAAGGAGAAAATTATGACTAATAATCTGGAATACTATAAGGTCTTTTATTATGTAGGAAAAAATTCAAGCATAACTCTGGCTGCAAAAGAGCTGTCCATATCTCAGCCTGCTGTGAGTCAGTCTATTCACCAGCTGGAAAAGATTCTGGGCTGCACGCTTTTTCAGAGAACCTCAAGGGGAATGAAGCTTACAAGTGAGGGAGACCTTCTATATAGATACGTTGAAAGAGGTTATGAGCAGATTGACCTGGGTGAGCAGAGACTTAAGCAGCTCCTTCACCTTGATGCCGGTGAAGTCAGAATCGGAGCCAGCGACATGACTCTTAAGTTCTTTCTTTTGCCTTATCTTGAGAAGTTCCATGAACTGTACCCTGGTATTAAGGTAACAGTCACCAATGGACCAACTCCCGAGACACTGGAGTACCTTGCAGATGACAGAATCGACTTTGGCGTAGTATCAGCCCCCTTTGATCAGAAGGAAGGATTTTCATCCTTTCCTGTATCTGAGATAGAGGATGTTTTTGTGGCAGGACGCCGCTTTATCCAGTACAAAAACAAGATGATGGATTTTAGCGATCTGGAAAAGATACCGCTTATTCTTCTTGAGGGAAATTCCAGTACAAGAAACTATATGGATGAGTTTTTCAAAACGCATGGGGTAAGTATTCAGCCTGAGTTTGAGCTTTCAACCAGCGACATGATAGTTCAGTTTGCACTTAGAAACCTTGGAGTAGGATGTGTTGTTAAGGATTTTGCCAGGGAGTTTCTAGATAGCGGCGTTTTATTTGAACTTAGATTTAAACAGATAATCCCCAAGAGAAAGATATGTGTAGTGACTGATGAATCGCGCCCGGTGTCCCTTGCGGCGGACAGTCTTCTTAATTTAATAAGAAGAAAAAATTAGTATGTACTTTTATAACAATGCTTGCTATAATTGTTCAAGAACTTTTGAAAATCGTTTCAAAAGTGGAGAGAAAACAGGTTTCAATGTGGCGCAATGCCAGATAAGGAGCGGCTTTCTATGAATATGGAAAATGACAATAATGTCAATGAAAACAGTGTTGAGGATATTGTTTCAAGATATCGTCCTGAGATTTCCAAGCTTATTCCATATTTGAATTGGCTGAAGGATAATGCTAAGACCGATGTGGCCCAGAGTTATTCGAACAGCGATCTTAAGTCTATGCCATTTCCAGTTTATGATTCCAATTTACTTGCTTTTGTGAAGGCAGCGCAGACAACGAACCTTTTGGACCGCAATTATGTCTATGTCTATACCCGCAATCATTTGAACAGTGCCAAGGATGAGATAATGTTCATCCAGGATGCGGAGATAAGAGATATGGATGACCTCGCTGGTATTCTTTCCAAGTACATTCTCGGAGGAATGACCAAAGGCTCAGTCTGGGGCGAGGGAGTTAAAAACGGAGTTCTTTATTTGGTCGTACAAAAGATGGATGAGCTCTGCAAGATGTGGGGAAAAGAGCTGAGATGACTTGCCGAGGTATTTACGAGGCTAGTCAGAACGTCTTCCGGCGAACGCAGTGAGAGCGGAAGTTCTATATACAATACTCAAGGGGAAATTTTTAATGGGAGAGAAGTCCGAGCAGAAGAAGAAGTACATCCTGGACAAAGCCAGGGAGGTTTTTGCTGACAAAGGTTATAAGAATGTAACTATGAAGGACATTGTAGATGCCTGCAACATCAGTCGCGGGGGTCTTTATCTCTATTTTCCAAGTACCAAGGATTTATTCATGGCAGTTCTTGCCAATACTATAGAAGAGGATGACGAAGAGGCAGTGGCTGCGGCGCTTTCCGGCGATGCATCTGCTGGCGATATGCTTGCTCTTTTCCTTAAAGAGCAAAAGAAAGAAATCCTCCGTAAGAAAAACAATCTCACTGTAGCTACATATGAATATTTTAACGTACACAAAGTATCGGCCAAGGATAATCCCCTTAAGAACCAGTTCGATACTGCCGTTAGAATTGTTGAAAAACTCATCGAAAACGGAGTTGAAACCGGCGAGTTCTATTGCGAGAATCCTATCGGATGTGCTCGCAATCTTATGTACGTGGTTGAAGGCCTTAAGATCATGTCTAAGACTATCGGCGTAAGTGAGGAAGCTGTTGACAGAGAATTAATGTATGTATTAGAGGGATTAGTGCCCGAAGAATGGGAAAGTGACAAAATGGACTAGAGGGACGGGGTTAACGGATCATTTAAATAGAGAAAATGAACCGTTAGCCCCGTCCCTCTAGTCCATTTTTCAAATATAAAGAAATGAGGAGTAATTTATGAGCATTGTAAGACGAATCTATGTTGAGAAGAAAGCGCCTTTTGCCGGCAAGGCAAGAGAGCTGCGTCACGAGATCAAGGGTTACCTTGGAATCGGAAGCGTTGAGGATGTAAGAATCTTTATTCGCTATGATGTACAGAATGTTTCTGACGAGGTTTTTGAAAAAGCACTTACTACAGTTTTTTCCGAGCCACCAGTAGATATTTTGTATAGAGAAGAAATTGAAATTCCAAGTAATGCCAAGGTTTTCAGCATTGAGGCTCTTCCTGGACAGTTTGACCAGAGAGCTGATTCTGCCGAGCAGTGCGTTCGCTTTATAAAGGGTGATGAGGAGCCTGTAATCAAGACTGCTGTAACCTACATGCTCATTGGTAATGTAACCGATGAGGAAGTTGAAAAGATAAAAGAGTACACCATGAACCCGGTTGACAGCCGAATCGCAGATGGCAAAAAGCCTGAAACTCTGGTTGAAGTATATGATGAACCGGAGGATGTAAAGATATTTGATGGCTTTAAGGATATGGCTGAGGATGAGCTTAAGGCACTTTATGAGTCTCTTGGTCTTGCCATGACCTTCAACGACTTCAAGTGGATTCAGCATTACTTTAAGACTGACGAAAATCGTGATCCTTCAATGACTGAGATAAGAGTTCTTGATACCTACTGGTCAGATCACTGCCGTCACACCACCTTTGGTACAGAGCTTAAGAATGTTGAGTTTGAAGAGGGCTTTTATGCTGAGCCTATAAAGAAGTCTTACGAGGACTACCTTGCTGCAAGAGATGCTCTTTATACTACGGATGACAAGAAGAAAGAGAAGTTCATTTCACTTATGGACATCGCTCTTATGGGTATGAAGAAGCTCAAGAAGGACGGCAAGCTTACAGATATGGAAGAGTCTGAGGAAAACAACGCCTGCACAGTAGTTGTACCTGTTGAGGTAGACTATGGCAAGGGACCACAGACTGAGAACTGGCTTGTGTTCTTTAAGAACGAAACCCACAACCATCCTACAGAAATTGAGCCTTTTGGTGGCGCTGCTACCTGCCTTGGCGGAGCAATCAGAGATCCGCTTTCAGGAAGAGGCTATGTATATCAGGCTATGCGTGTAACAGGCGCAGCAGACCCTACAGTTCCTGTGGCTGATACCATGAAGGGCAAGCTTTCACAGAAAAAACTTGTTAGGGGGGCTGCAAGCGGCTATTCATCCTATGGTAACCAGATTGGTCTTGCAACAGGCTATGTAAAAGAGGTTTATCACGAAGGTTATGTAGCTAAGAGAATGGAGATCGGTGCGGTTATGGGCGCAGCTCCACAGGAACACGTAATAAGAGAAAGCGCAGATCCAGGTGACATCATCATTCTTCTTGGCGGAAGAACAGGAAGAGATGGCTGCGGCGGAGCAACAGGGTCCTCCAAGGCTCACGAGTC
>JAEEGL016674738.1_pt1 | contig 38068 bp, 28 predicted proteins | sample 9134231 | NCBI WGS metagenome assembly JAEEGL01 (sample SAMN16246548, study PRJNA631951) | gut metagenome | biome: gut microbiome; feature: rumen; material: fiber-attached | host: Bos | place: Iran: Karaj | collected 2018-10
TGACTACCCTGTCGAGATAGTCTTTGAGATTTGACCGAAGGTCTGTATATGTTGCTGTAATCATATTATAAGTACTTAAATAAGTACTGCAAAGATAATGCTTAATTCTGAAAACGCAATACTGGAAAGGAAAAACTACCGAAATTCAAGCTCAAACACTGTCCGGTTATCATCGCTTCTTAAAAATCAATGTGGAAAAACATCTTTAACGAAGAGGAATACTAATTGAAAATTAATAAGAGAGACGAGTTAAATAAAACTTGTCTCTCTTTTTTTTACGCAAATACCTCGTCAGGTATACCCATAGAACGCACTTCCTGAGGGGGTGGATCGCATCGGGAAAGATTTCCTTGTCTATTATTCTGTCATTGTCGGTTTTTATTTATATTTGCGAAGTTCACCAATCCATCATTGTTATGAATCACATACTTACACGACTCGCTCTCTTCGCCGTTGCCGTTCTGGCAGTGTCTTGCAGTAAGGACTATCTTTCTCCCGAAGAACTTTTCAAGGATAGTTCGAAGGTTGCGAAGACTATGATCGAGACGAAGAGCAACGAGTTTGAAGACACTGTCGTTTCATTCGGCAGTCCTGTTGTTTACAGGAAAAGCGATATGGAAGGCAAGTCTTGGCTTTCTGCGTGGAGCGAAGGCAGGATGGTATATGATATGTTTATGCTCAGTATCTATTTTGATAACATAGACAAAATGAAGGTTGGGGATACGCTGAAGACGAGTCGTTTCATGTTTTCGTTCCCCGCTTCAAGCGATAGTAACGCCACGACCTATACATATGGAGGGAAGATTACTCTTGCAGACAAGGGCGACGGTTATGTCATACTCCACTTCCACAGAGTCAGTTTCAGTTGTTCCTTTGGGAAATATGTGACAGACGGATACTTGTATTGCACGCTTGAGGATGAGTTTCAGATAGCGTATTGATCTGTTTCCCTTTCCTTGCCTTTTTTGAAACAGATGTAATTTGCAACGCGTTCATGCAGCGTGATTTATGCAAATCAACCGGCGCGGACTGAAGCTGGTTGGATTGCGCAACATGATAATAATCAGCAAATTGAAGAAAACGCCAGGGTCTTCAACATGAATCCCGGGACCACGACTTGTTTGGACAAGAAAGAATAGTTAATTTTGTTTGATCCATCCACACTCGGCTGGAAGGTAATAAGTATTTAACAACAGATATGAAAGCGAACTACTTTTTTATTCTCGCGGTGGTCGCAGCGGGAATGCTGGCGTGCTCCGGAAATGACGCTAAGTATGTGATTACAGGCAAGAACGCCCCCGTAGACGGGACCTCCGTCTATCTGGTGGACCGGATTATTGCCGACGACATCGACAGCGCAGTAGTGACCAACGGCACCTTCGAAATGAAGGGAAAGGCCGCAAAAGACGCCTTCCTGAGCATTGTATTCGAAGACTCGGACTGGTATTACCCGCTTTTCAACGACGGAGTTCCCGTGCAATTCGATTTCGCCGACAGTTCCGTCACCGGGTCTGCCCAGAATGTCAAACTGACGGAATGTGACAAGCGGGACTCCAAGTCCTACGCCCGGGTGAATCAACTCCTCGATGGCTTTTTGGCCTTGCCCAAGGAGGAGCGGGATGCCGCCCAGAACGCATTTCTCGCACAGTATGAGGAGGTATTCCATCAGTATGCTGATACCAAACTGGCCATCATCGAGGAGAACAAGGACAATCTCATCCCCGTCGCTTTCATGGAGAACGTCCCCGAAGTCTTAGGCCACGCCAAGTTCAACGAGCTAGTCTCCTCGGATGCTCCCTTTGCCAAGCATCCCTTCATCGTGGATCTCAAGGAGAGTCTGGAAAAGGCTGTTGCTGAACAATTGAAGGCCGATGATGCCAAGAGTGCCATCATCGGCAAGCGCTTCCTGGACTTGGAAGAGGCGGATACCGAAGGCAATCTGCATAAACTGAGCGAGTATGTGGGACAGGGCAAGTGGGTACTGGTGGACTTCTGGGCCTCCTGGTGCGGGCCCTGCAAGACCGAAATGCCCAATGTGGTAGCTGCTTACAAGCAGTACCACGACAAGGGTTTTGAGATTGTCGGGCTCTCCTTTGACCGCGAGAAGGATCCTTGGCTCAAGGCCATCATCGAATGGCAGATGCCGTGGATCCACCTTTCCGACCTGAAGTTCTGGAAGAGTGTTGCCGCGGAAGTATACTCCGTCAACTCCATCCCGGACAACCTTCTGATCAACCCCGAAGGCATCGTCGTAGCCCGCGGCCTCCGCGGTGAGGCGCTGGCGAAAAAACTTGCCGAATCCATCCGATAATCATCCGACCCGGCACCACATTATTATTAACCAAAACTGACAATCGTATGAAACATATTCCACTGATCGGCGCGATAGCGATCTGTGCGTTCGCCCTTAACATCAACGCAAGCGGAGCCGTTCCGGACAGGATAGCCAGAATCCAGATCGAAGGGAACCAGAGACTGCAGTTCGGTCCGACGACCGATATCCCGCACGCCAATGCATTCAGCCTGACCGTATGGGATGCCGACGGTAATCCCGTTAGCGAGGCAGACCTCAAGACGGTTACGGACGGCTTCGTGGTTGACTGGGACATTGCAGGGTTCCAGACCGAGAACGACCTGCCGGGACAGTATTGCGACTCCTATGGCGCGTTCACGGTCAACGGCAAGCCCTTCCTCTCGACGAGTTTCGAACTGCGCAACGTCCCCATGAATTTCTACGGCACGCTCCGGGCTGTCCTGAAGGCAGGTGACAAAGTGCTCCGCGCCGAAAAGCGCGTAGTCGCCCTGGGCAACGAACGGCAGCCGAACACGCAGGTGCTCCCCGAAGGAGGTTATCCCAAGGCATTCAACGGTTTCCCTGACCAGCTCCTCGGAGAGAAAGTACTCACGGAGCGGTATGGGCAGGCCCAGGACATCGTGTTCGGAAAATGGATCGTTGCCGGCAGTGATGCCGGCCAGCAAGCCGAGCTCTGCCAGGATCCGGATGGGTCCAAGTTTATCCGGTTCAGCGCGCATGAGACCGGCCAGTCGCATGTGTTTGCCAAATCCTTCACGCCACCCGTCTCGGTCATGGTCTTTACCGCAAAGGTACGGTTCCACGAACCCGGAGCCGTCATGATGCTGAGTTCCCGTTTCCCCTTCCAGTTCAACAACCGGCTCTACACGAATCCCGTCACGCTGCTGTTTGACGGCCAGTCCGTCACGCTCAATGATTCCCCGTTGGCCAAGAGAGGCAAGGCAGTCAAAATCAAGACAGACCACTGGTACACCGTCTCCCTGGAGATAGACAAGAAGGGAGAATTGTGCCAGGCATCCGTAGCCGACGCAAAGGGGAGAATCCTCGGCAAGAGCGAACAGGTCAAGTGGAAACAAACGTCGAATCCTGACTTCTTCAGCATCGGCTTCTCCGATGAGGCCAGCGGGACCATCGACATCGCAGAATACGAAGCCATCTCCCCGAATGCCGACGCGGAACGTTTCGAAGCCCCGGTCGAGAAAGGCAACCTATATCGGGTCATAGTCACCTACCAGGGCATTCTCTCTTCGGGTTACGTCAACAGCGACCTGGCTGGATATATCCTGGGACGGCACGACGTGATGAGTACGGATACGCTGGTAGTCGCATGCCCGAGAGACGTGTTCGACCTGCGAATCGGCGCCAACGCCGGGGGCGAAGCCAGGATCGAAGATGTGCAGCTCGTCAAATTGCCGAAACCCGCGCGACGCGCAAAGCCCAAGGTACACCACATCGGGGATTCGACTTCTGCCAGTACCGGGTCCTGGGCCTGGAGTCTTGAACGGATCCTCAGCACCGGTTTCCCGGCACTCGCCGAACTGTGTGACTTCGGCAACCAGGGAGCCGGCGGCCGCAATCTCAGCACCTACTATCAGCAAGGGAAGCTCGCTGAGGTCCTGCTCGACATCTGCCCCGGAGACGTCGTGATGCTGGGCAACAACGGGACCAACGGCCTGAATTCCACTTTCGAGGACGATGTGAACTATTACCTCGACGCTGCCGAAGCGATGGGGGCAAGCGTCATCCTCAATTCCTATACGCCCCATGGCGCAGTCAGCAACCATACGAAAGGTTACAATCCGGAGACCCACACCTTCGACAGTTACCGCCGGGACACCTACGACGTCATCGTGCGCAAGGTCGCGGCGCAGCGGTCGCAACAGGACCCCACCTATCTAGGATTTGTCGAAATCGGGCAGAATGCCGACGCCATCTTCAACGCCTATGTCACGGACTACAAGGCAAACGGATACGATTCAGCCGAAGCTGCTGCCCAAGCCATCATCTCCTGTTTCAGGGACCATAACCACTACGACAAGGGAGAATTGGCGTGCCAGCTCATGCTGAAAGGATATCCCGGCTGTCCGGCTCCGGGCATCGTGGAACAAATTGTCACGCTACTGAAAAAGGACGTCCAAAAGCAATAATCCGGTTTCAGCCGGAGCGCGCTTCGTCATACTGGCGATCCCACTCGCGGTAGTACTCCAGCTTGGGATCCTCGAACAAGGACATCTGGATGGCGCTTTCGTGGGTGAGTTTGGTCACGCCCAGGCCAACCTGGCGAATGGGCGTCACACCGTCCCAGATCTCCGCAAGCAGGCGCCGGGCCTCGTTCAGGATCACGGCGGTCACGTCTGTAGGTTGATGGAGGGAGGTCTGCTTCTGGACCACGGAGAAGTCCTTGTGCTTGATGAAGATGGAGACCGTGGATGCCCGGAATCGGTCCCGGCGGATGCGGTGCGCCACGATGCAGGCCACATTGAACAGGGCGCGGTCGATGTCCTTCGGATCCGTGTAATCCCGGGAAAACGTCCGTTCGGCGCTATAGCTCTTCGCCTCCCCCACCTCGGTCTCGACCGGGGAATCATCCCGCCCGTTGGCATTCTCGTGGAGCTGCAGGGCGAATTTCTGGCCGACCAGCTGGGTCAGAGAGCCCATCCCCAGCTTCGCCAGGTCGCCGATGGTGCGGATGCCGTTGGCCGTCAGGCGCGCCTCGGTCTTCTTCCCGACCCATAGCAGGTCCCGCACGCCCAGCGGCCACATCTTCTCCTCCACCTCGCTGTCCCACAGGGTATGCACCTTGTCCGGTTTCTCAAAGTCCGAGGCCATCTTGGCCAGCAGCTTGTTGGAGCCGACCCCCACGTTCACGGTGAATCCCAGGCGTTCCCGGATCGTATCCTTGAGTTCCGTGGCGATCTCCACGGGGTTCCGCGAGCCGCAGCGGAAGGTCATGTCGATGAAGCACTCGTCGATGCTGAACTGCTGCAGCACGGGAGAATAGCTCCGGCATATCTCGATAAAACCCCGCGAGCACTCCTTGTACCAGGCCCAGTCGCCGTGCACGATTACCAGCGAGGGGCAGGTGCGCAGGGCCATCGACACCGGCTGCGCCGTCTTGATGCCCAGCTTCTTCGCAGGCATCGAAGCGGCCGTAATAATACTCCGCCGGTCGTTCGGATCACCCGATACGACCGACGGAACAAGCCTGATGTCAGGGCCGCCCTCCCGCACCATCTTCACCGCCGTCCAGCTCAAAAAAGCGGAATTGACGTCGATATGGAAAATTATGCGGGAGTGCGTACTATTTGCCTTTGTTGAATGCGGCCGCGCGGGCATTCGCCTCCTCGGCCGTCAGGAAACCACCGTCCTTGACGATGAGCTTGTAGGTGAAGGTGGCGGTCTCGCCAGGGTTCAGCTTCAGCTCCACCGGCTCGGTGAGCGTCTTGTCAAAGTCCTTGCCTCCCATGCTGTTGACGGCGAAAAGGCCGTAGCCGCGGGCATGAGACCATGCCGGGAAGTTGGGGTTGTCCTTGGAGTCGATGATCAGGATGGAGATGTCGTCTCCCTCCTTCGTGCCGTTGAGCATCGTCCACTCCGCGCGCTTGGACCAGACGTCGTCGCCCTTGTCGCCCAGGTTGTTGACATACTCGCCGTTGATACCCTCGTTGTTGACCGTGGCCACTTCCGTCACGATGCCGTTGGCGTCCGTGTAACGCTCAGGACGGTCAGAAGGCTTCTGGAAGGCGCGGTCGACGCGGAGGCCCAGCATGCCCTCCTTGTTCTCCTTGAACAGGACGGGCTCCACGGCGGTCAGCTTGGCCTGACGCACGACGGAACGCTCGTTGCCGCTGCCGGCGAAGGTGAAGGTGGTCTCCTCCTTGAGGAGGACCTTGCCGTCGTTGTCCACCCAGTTGGCGCGGGTGACGAGCTTGTCGCCCTGGGCGGACACGATCCCGTCAAAGACCACGGAGCCGTAGGAAGGCTTGCGCTCGGCCGGGATCGCGAAGGAATTGTTCCAGAAATCCAGGCCGTTGACATTGCCGAAATTGAACCACAGGCCCACGTGGTGCGGGTGGTCCGTGCTTTCGAAAGCCCTGGGAGCGCGGGGATAGCCGCGGGTGATGTCCTTGCCGGAAGCGGAGAAGATCGGCCAGAGGACCTGCTTCTCCATGTCGTTCGGGTAGATGAAAGACGTGAAGCAGGAACCGCCGATGTTGACGTCCACCTTGCGGGCGGCGTCGTCACGGACAAATTCTACCTCGGCTTTCTTTTCAGCCGTGCAGGCCCATGACAGGGCCAGCACGGACAGTAAACAAAGGATCTTCTTCATATGGCTAGTACTGGAAAGGCTTGCCGCCGGCCATGATTTCCTGCGTGGCGGGATCGAACACGGTGAACTCATGGGTGCGCAGGGCCGCGGTGACCATGGCGCAGGCGATGGAGTGGTTGTAGCCGGCCATGTAGTTGGCGTTCGGCTGCTTGCGGCTGCGCACGCACTCCATCCAGTTGAGCATGTGGTTGGAGGTCATCGGGTCGCCGCCGGTGTTGGCCTCGGTGCTGACCTTGACGTTTTCCGCCAGGGAGAAGGACTCGAGTTTGTTCTCCTTCATGCCCATGGCAGCGGCGTCGCGGGCGGCCATGCCGCCGTTGGGAGTGACCATGTTGGTGTCGAGGTTGAGCTCGCCGCCGTTGGAGTAGTAGATCTCCTTCACGCCGCCGGCGCTGTTGGTGAAGCGGGAAGAGTAGATTACCTGGAAACCCTTGGTCGGGTCATCAACAGGGCCGTAGTCGAGCACGGCGGTCATGGTGTCGTAGTTGGTACGGCCGTCGTTCCACAGGTAGATGCCGCCGTTGGCAGCGACGCTGCGCGGATAGTTGTAGCCGGTGAACCAGTGCACCGTGTCGATCTGGTGCGCCATCCACTGTCCCGGGATACCGGAAGAGAACGGCCAGAAGAGACGGAACTCCAAGTACTTGCGCGGATCGAACGCCTGCCAGGGGCGGTTCATCAGGTAACGCTTCCAGTCGGTGTCCTCTTCCTTCAGGAGGGGAACCGTGTTGGGGCGGCGCCAGCGGCCCGGCTGGTTGACGTTCCAGGTCATCTCGACCATGACGATGTCGCCGAACTTGCCGGAACGCAGGAAGTCGTTGGCGGCGTGGTAGTTCGGGGCGCTGCGGCGCTGGGAACCGATCTGGACGATCGTGCCGGCCTTCTCGATCGCGGCCTTGGCCACGCGGGCGTCGGCCATGGTCTCGGCGAACGGCTTCTCCACATAGGCGTCCTTGCCGTTCTCTGCAGCCTCGGCGGCGTGCAGGGCGTGCTGGAAGTCGGCCGTGGAGATGATCACGGCGTCGATGTCCTTGTCCTTGTACATCTGCTCGTTGTTGACGTAAGTCTTGATCGCGTGGCCGAAACGGGTCTCCAAGGTGTTCTTGGCTTCCTCACGGCGCAGGCGCCAAAGGTCGGACACGCCGACCATGTCGAAGTTCTGCTTCTGGCAGTGAGCCTGGAAAGCAGGCAGGAGGGAACCCTTGAAGCGGTCGGAGTAGCCGACGACGGCGACATTCACGCGGTCGTTGGCGCCCATGATCCGACGGTAGCTGGAGGCGCTCAGCCCCTGGCCGCCGATCACGATGCCGGCTGCGGCATAGCCCGCCTTCTTGATAAATTCTCTTCTTTCCATAAAAGACTGTTGATAATGTGATTAATATTGGTTTTGTGGTGTCTCGCGCAATTGCTTGTAAATATAAGCAAAATAAACCGTCATTCAAAATCCCGGCACTCCTATTTCTTGCCGGACTTCGCATGGTCATAATATTCGGCCGTGGCCGTGAAAAAGGCGTCACTGCTGGAGTTGAGCGCCGTCTCCACGGAGTCCTGTATCACCCCGATGATGAAGCCCACGGCCACCGCCTGCATGGCAACGTCCTGGGAGATGCCGAAGAAAGAGCAGGCCATGGGCACCAGCAGCAGCGAGCCGCCGGCCACGCCGGAGGAGCCGCAGGCACCCAGCGTGGCGATCACGCTGAGGAACAGGGCCGCGCCGAAACTGACCTCCAGCCCCATGGTGTGGGCTACGGCCAGGGACAGGACCGTGATCGTCACGGCGGCGCCGTTCATGTTGATGGTCGAGCCGAGCGGGATGCTGACCGAGTAGAAATCCTCGTCCAGCCCCAGGTCATGGCAGAGCTCCATGTTGATCGGGATATTGGCGGCCGACGAACGCGTGAAGAACGCGCTCAGGCCGCTGGTGCGCAGGCAGCGCCAGAGCAGCGGATAGGGATTGCGCCGCAGCAGGATGAAGGCAATCAGCGGATTGGTCACCAGGGCCGTGAGCAGCATGCAGCTCACCAGCAATACCAGCAGCTTGCCGTAGTCGACGAAGATGTCCAGCCCGTTGCCGGAGACGGAGGAGAACACCAGGCCCAGGATGCCGAACGGGGCGAACTGGATAATCCACTCCACGACCCGGGACACCGCACCGGCGAAATCGGAGACGATCCGGATGGTCTCCTTCCCCGCCAGCAGGCGAAGCGCCACGCCGAGGATGATGGACCAGAACAGGATGCCGATGTAGTTGGCGCCGGCAAGCGCCGCCACGGGATTCATCACCATGTCGGTCAGCAGTTTCGTGAACACGTCGGCGAGCGAGGACGGCCCGGGGGCGCTCTCGCCGGCGGGGCTGGCCAGTTTCAGCGTCACGGGGAACAGGAAACTGCCCACGACCGCCAGCACGGCCGCCAGCAGGGTCGTCGCCAGGTACAGGGTGATGACCGTGCGGAAACGGGGGCCCAACCCGCCCTTGGCCTTGGCGATGGACGAGGCCACGAGCACGGCCACCAGCACGGGCGCGATGGCCTTGAGGGCGCTGACGAAGACCGTACCCAGGATGCCGATACCCTGCCAGCCGGGGCAGAGCAGTCCCAGGGCCGCACCGATCACGAGGCCGCACAGGATCCGGAGCACCAGGCTCGTCCCTGTCCATTTCTTGAGGAGTTGAGATACTTTATTCATCGAATCAATAATTGGTCATCATACGGGCTGCCCGCCCAGGATCACCTGGCGGATAAACGGGGTCTGGTAGAGATAAGGCAGTTTGTCAAGCGTCCAGCCGGGCCGGGAGAGGATCAGGTCCGCCCGCTTGCCGGGCGTCACGGATCCGGTCTGTCCGCTGACGCCCAGGGCATAGGCGGCGTTGAGCGTCACGGCATTCAGGGCCTGGACCGGGGTCAGGCGCATCCGGATGCAGCCCAGGGCCATCACGAAGCGCATGTCGCCGGACGGTGAGGAGCCCGGGTTGTAGTCCGAAGCGAGGGCGATCCCCAGTCCGGCGGCGATGAACTCTTTCGCACGGGCATACGGGATCCCGAGGAAGAACGAAGATCCCGGCAGCATCGTAGGCATCGTGTCCGTGCCCCGCAGGGCCTCGATCTCCGCGTCCGTAGTCCGCTCCAGATGGTCCACCGACAGGGCCCGGTGTGCCACGCCCACCTGCACGCCGCCGCTGACGGCCAGCTCGTTGGCGTGGATCTTGGGGCGCAGGCCGCAGCGGGCACCTGCCGCCAGGATCCGCCCGGTATCCGCCGGCGTGAAGAACCCTTCGTCGCAGAAAACGTCCACGAAATCAGCGAGTTCCGCCGCCTGCGGCATCATCCCGACCATCTCCTGCACATATCTTTCGTGCGTGTATCCGCGCCCCACGGCGTGGGCGCCGAGGAAGGTGGCGCGCACCGTTGCCGGCACGGTCTCCCGGATGCGCCGGATCACGCGCAGCATCTTCAGTTCGTCCGCCGGGTTGAGTCCGTAGCCGCTCTTGATCTCGAGGGTACCCGTCCCCTTGCTGATCATCTCCCGGACACGCTCCACCGACTGGGCGTACAACGCCTCTTCCGGGGTCCGGTGCAGGAGGTCGGCGGAATTGAGGATTCCCCCACCCCGGGCGGCGATCTCTTCGTAGGAGAGCCCTGCGATCTTGTCGAGGAACTCCCCTTCGCGGCTGCCGGCATAGACGACATGCGTATGGCTGTCGCAGAATGCCGGCATGACCATGCCCCCCTGCGCGTCAATGACGTCGGTTTGGCTGCCATCGTCATTCCGGGCTTGACCACCATAGTCATTCCGGGCTTGACCCGGAATCTCCCCCATCCGCCCAAAACCCGCGATCACACCGTCCTCGATACGCAGCCAGGCATCGTGCAGGATGCCGGTCTGCGACATCTCAGCGCCCTGCTTGCGCAGCACGCCCGGCGGCACGATGCCGGCCAACTGTCCGATGTGGGTGATTAGCATAGGTCACGAAGGTACTGCTCCCTGCGCAAAAAAACAATGGATTTCTCGATCAACGGATGCATATACGTATCATTCGAGAGGAAAGGCACTTCCTTCCGGTAGTCGGCGAAGATCTCCTCCAGCCGCGCGGAGCTCTTCGCCGGCCGGCGGAACTCCAGCGCCTGGGCAGCGTTGAACAGCTCGATGGCCAGGATCGTCTCCACGTTGTCGATGACGCGGACCAGTTTGGTGGCGGCGTTGGAGCCCATGCTCACATGGTCTTCCTGGCCCTGCGACGAGGGGATGGAGTCGCAGGAAGCCGGCCAGCACATACCCTTGTTCTGGCTCACGATCGACGCCGCGGTGTACTGCGGAATCATGAACCCGTTGTTGAGTCCCGGATTGGCCACCAGGTATTTCGGCAGGCCGCGGTGGCCGTGGATCAGGCGGTAGGTCCGGCACTCGGAGATGTTGCCCAGCTCCGACATCGCGATGGCGAGCGCATCCATCGGGATGGCGATCGGCTCGCCGTGGAAGTTCCCGGCGGAGATGACCATGTCCTCGTCCGGGAAGATGTTGGGATTGTCCGTGGCGGAATTGATTTCGTTCTCGATCACGGACTTGACATAGAGGATATTGTCCTTGACGGCGCCGTGGACCTGCGGGATGCAGCGGAAGCTGTAGGGATCCTGGACGTGCTCCTTGGGCCGGTTGATCAGCTCGCTGCCGTCCAGGATCTTCATGAAGCGCTCACCCGTCATGATCTGGCCGACATGCGGGCGGAGCTGGTGCGTCAGCGGCAGGAAGGGTTCGATCCGTCCGTCGTAGGCGTCCAGCGACATGGCGCCGATCAGGTCCGCCCAGCGGGACAGGCGCATGCTCTTGAGGATGGACCAGACGGCGTGGGCGCTCATGAACTGGGTGCCGTTGAGCAGCGCCAGGCCCTCCTTGGACTGGAGCGTGATGGGCTCCCAACCCTTTTCCGCCCAGACTTCCGCAGACGGACGCACACGTCCCTGGTAGAGCACCTCGCCCAGGCCGATCAGCGGCAGGCTCAGGTGCGCGAGCGGGGCCAGGTCGCCGGAGGCGCCCAGCGAACCCTGCTGGTAGACAACCGGGAGGATGTCCTCGTTGAACATGTCGATCAGGCGCTGGACCGTGACCAGCTGGACACCGGAATGGCCGTAGGAGAGGCTCTGCGCCTTCAGGAAAAGCATCAGCTTGACAATCTCAGGTCGGACCGTCTCCCCCGCCCCGCAGGCGTGCGAGACGACCAGGTTGTACTGGAGCTGGGAGAGTTCGTCGGCCGGGATGGTCACGTTGTAGAGCGAGCCGAAGCCCGTGGTGACGCCGTAGACCGGACGGTCGAGGTCTTCCATCTTGCTGTCCAGGTACTTGCGGCATTTGACAATCGCCTCTACGGATTCGTCGGAAAGGACGAGACGGGCATGGTTGTCGATGATTTCTTTCAGTTGTTCAAGTGAAAGGCGTGCGTTGGAAATTGTATGTATCATTGTCTTTTCTGTTTTCATAGTCATTCCGGGCTCGACCCGGAATCTAAAACATTCCGAATAAGGTTTTCATCGGCCAGGCTGGGGAGGGTGACCCGCAGGCCGGGGGTGCGGGCCATCTCGCGCTCGATGGCGCTCCGGGCCCCCGTGTTGCGGGCCCAGGAGCGGCGCGCGATGCCGTTGTTGACATCCCAGAAGAGCATCTCGCGGATGTGGCGGGCTGCGTCGTCGGAGCCGTCGATGACCATTCCGAAGCCGCCGTTGATCACCTCGCCCCAGCCCACGCCGCCGCCGTTGTGGACGGAAACCCACGTGGCGCCGCGGAAGGCGTCGCCGATGACATTCTGGACGGCCATGTCGGCCGTGAAGCGCGAACCGTCATAGATATTGGACGTCTCCCGGAAGGGAGAGTCCGTGCCGGAGACGTCGTGGTGGTCGCGTCCCAGGACGATGGGAGCGGAGATCTCCCCGCTGCGGATGGCATCGTTGAAGGCGAGGGCGATCTTGGTCCGCCCCTCGCAGTCGGCGTAAAGGATGCGGGCCTGCGAGCCCACTACCAGGTGGTTGCGTCCGGCTTCCTCGATCCAGCGGATGTTGTCCCGCATCTGCCCGGCGATCTCGTCCGGGGCCGTGGCGGCGATTTCCGACAGGACCCGGACCGCGATGGCATCCGTCTTCGCCAGGTCGGCGGGATCTTCACTCAGGCAGACCCAGCGGAAAGGTCCGAAACCGTAATCGAAATAGAGCGGGCCCATGATGTCCTGCACATAGGACGGGTAGCGGAAGCGCCCGTCCGGCAGCAGCACGTCCGCCCCCGCACGGGAGCTCTCCAGCAGGAATGCGTTGCCGTAGTCGAAGAAATACATCCCCCTGTCAGCCAGGCGGTTGATAGCAGCCACCTGCCGGCGGAGCGACGCGCGGACCGCCTCGCGGAAGCGCTCCGGCTCCTCCGCCATCATGCGCTTGGACTCCTCCAGGGAATACCCAACGGGATAATAGCCGCCCGCCCAGGGATTGTGCAGCGAGGTCTGGTCGGAGCCCAGGTCCACGCGGATGTCCTCGTCCGCAAGCCGTTCCCACAGGTCCACGACATTGCCCACATACGCGAGGGACACGACTTCGCGGGCAGCCACGGCCGCACGGATGCGCGCCAGCAGTTCGTCCAGGTCTTCGTGGAGTTCGTCCACCCAGCCCTGGTCGTAGCGCTTGCGCGCCGCCAGCGGGTTGATCTCCGCCGTCACGCTCACCACGCCGGCTATGTTGCCCGCCTTGGGCTGGGCGCCGGACATGCCGCCGAGGCCCGCGGTAATAAAAAGCATGCCGTTGCGGTCGTCTCCACTCAGGCCCCGAACCCGGAGCTGCTTCCGCGCAGCATTCATCACCGTGATGGTAGTGCCGTGCACGATGCCCTGCGGGCCGATGTACATGTAGGATCCGGCTGTCATCTGGCCGTATTGCGACACGCCGAGGGCGTTGAAACGCTCCCAGTCATCGGGCTTGGAGTAATTCGGGACCACCATGCCGTTGGTCACGATGACGCGCGGAGCGTCCCGGTGGCTCGGGAAGAGTCCGAGCGGGTGGCCGGAGTACATCACGAGCGTCTGCTCGTCACTCATCGTGGCCAGGTACTGCATCACCAGGCGGTACTGCGCCCAATTCTGGAAGATGGCGCCGTTGCCGCCGTAGATGATCAGTTCGTGGGGATGCTGGGCCACGCGGGGGTCCAGGTTGTTCTGGATCATGGCCATGATGGCCGCCGCCTGCCGGCTCCGCGCCGGGTACTCCTCCACGGGACGGGCATACATCTCATAATCGGGACGGAAGCGGTACATGTAGATGCGGCCGTAGTCGCGCAGTTCCCGGGCGAATTCCCGGGCCAGCACCGCATGGTGCCGCTCCGGGAAATAGCGCAATGCATTCCGGATGGCGAGGACTTTCTCCTCCTTCGTCAGGATGTCTTTCCGCTTGGGCGCATGGTTGACCGACGGGTCATAGGCTTTCGGCTCCGGCAACTCCGCCGGGATGCCTTCGAGAATCACACGCTGGAAATCGGAAAGCGTCTGCTGTTTTTCGTTAGTCATTGTTATTCTGTGGTTTATCAAAAGCAACCGGCACTGAATCAAACCGGTTAAATACTGCAACTAGTTAACAATCAAACATATATGCAAAACGCTAACAAATATGTTTGTCAACCTCCGCCAGGACTTCGTCATGGATGGCGACGGCCTGCGCGGCGATCTCAGCGGCGCGGGCGAGGAGCGGAGCGGCGGGAGCCGGGTCCGAGAGGCCCGCGGCGTTGATGCGCACGTTAAGGTACGCACCGCGGACGGCCGCGAGGGCGGCCAGCGCGGCCACGCCGGCATCCGACGCCGACGCCGGATTGCCCTTGCGGGCCATATCGAGGGCCAGCGGCAGTGCCTTCAGCGACGCCTCCATCGTCTTGAGCGGCACGGAGGCCGCATAGAGCGTCGCGGCCTCGAGCGCCGCAGCGCGGGCGGCCTTCTCCTCGGCCGTGCCTTTCGGCAGCGAGAGCGCATCCATGATGCGGTTGAAGGCGGCCGTGTCCTCGTCGACCAGGGCGGTCAGCTCCGCCACGAGGGCCTGGCCCTGCTCCGCCACGTCGGAGAACTCCTTCCAGCGGTCATCCCAGCCCCGCTTGTGGGCGGAGAGGTTGGCCACCATCGTGGCGAGGGCGGCGCCCAGCGCGCCCATGCAGGCGGACACGGAGCCGCCTCCGGGCGCAGCGGACTCCGAGGCCGTCTCGGCCACGAAATCCTTCACACGCATGCGCACAAGACGCTCTCGGACAGCCGCTTCCGCAGGATCTTCCATCAGGTATTCGATGACCTTCTCCCGGGGATCGAAAGGCTTCAGGTCGTCCAGCGACATCGACTTGACGGCTATCTTGATGATCTCCTCCTCGGAGATACCCAGCGAGCGCTGCTGCTTCTCCAGATAGAAGCGGCCGGCGTCCAGCAGGACCTGCTTGGGCACCAGTCCCACGATCTCCGTACCGGTGACGCGCAGGCCGCGCGCCGCGGCCGCCCGGCACACCTCCTCGAAGGCGACGTGCAGCGGCGTGGCTTCGATGTCGGTGATGTTCATCGACACCTGGGCGATGCCGTATTCGTCGATATACCAGCCGATGGCCTTGCAGCCCTTGAGCGTGCCGGGGATCCAGAGCTGCTCTCCCGCGGCATCCTTGAGCAGCTTGCCGGTCAGCGAGCCGCCTTCGCGGGCCTTGCGGCCCTTCTCGCGCACGTCGAAGGCCACTGCCATGGCCCGGCGCGTGGAAGTGGTATTGAGGTTGAAATTGACGGCGATCAGGAAATTGCGGGCGCCGACGTTGGAGGCGCCGCTGCGGGCGGCCGTATCGTCGTACGCGCCGCCGAAGTCCGGCTTGCGCTCCGGATCGGCCATCTTCTCGGGCAGGGCCTCGTATTCGCCGGCACGGCAGACCGCCAGGTTCTTGCGTTCAGGCTTGAAGGCGGCGGCTTCGTAGCAGTAGCACGGGATGCCGAGCTCCCTGTACATCCGCTCCGCCAGGGCGCGGGCGAGTGCCGCGCATTCTTCCAGCGAGATGCCGGAGACCGGGATCAGCGGCAGGACGTCCGTGGCTCCGCTGCGCGGGTGCGCACCATGGTGGCAACGCATGTCGATCAGCTCCTGCGCGGCCTTCGCCCCCCGGAAGGCGGCCTCCACGACCGGCTCCGGCTCCCCGACGAAGGTGACGACCGTGCGGTTCGTCGCCTCGCCCGGATCCACGTTCAGCACCTGCACGCCCTCGACGGAGGCGATGGCCGCCACGATCCTGTCTATGACCGTCCGGTCCCTTCCCTCACTGAAGTTGGGTACACATTCGATGATTTTTTTCATAAGCAAGGTTATCAGTTTTATCTTCAAAGATACCGATTTGTTTTCAAAATGTCAGTAATCCCGGCGGGAAATCCGCCATGAATCAAAAGCGAAAGTTTTTGCACCTTCCCCGATAGGATATGACGCGCGCGCGGATTATCTTTGTTTTGCGAACTATAACCTAATTCCGGATATGCACCAGAAAAGCACCTTGGCAGCCTTCTTCCTCGCGGCAGCGGCCCTGCTGGCCGCCTGCGGCCCGAAAGACGTCGAAGTCGGTCCCTACACCGTCTCCGTGATCGAGAAGGATGTCTACCACATCCAGGACTGCAACAAGTCCAACCCCGCCGGCGAGGCTTTCGACGCCGAAGGGAACAAAACCCACTTCAACAACTGTTCGGACATCTACCTGCTCGTCGGTCGCGACGCAGCCCTGGTCATCGACCTGTCCAATCCCGTCAACTGGGCGGACAACGCCGCCGAGTCCCTGCGCAGCCTCATTGCGGAGCGCGCGGGCGGCAAGCCCGTGACCGTGACCTTCACCCACAGCCATAGTGACCACACCGGGATGCTCCCCGCGATGCTCGAAGAGCCCGGCGTGCGCTTCGCCCTGCCGGAAGCCGACTTCGCCCGCTTCGCGGACCGCATCCCCGCGGAGCGCCGCGAGTTCTTCGACGAAGGCCGGGTCTTCGACCTCGGCGGGCTCGAAGTGGAGGCGGTCGCCGTCCCGGGCCATACCACCGGATCGATGGTCTACTACCTCCGCGGTCACAACCTGCTCTTCACGGGCGACGCCGTCGGCTCCGGCCACGGCGTGTGGATCTTCAACACCGACGGCTTCAACGAGTACGTCTCCGCCGTCCCGCACCTGATCGACTTCCTGGAGGACCCCGCCAACGGCGTGGATCCCGCCAAGTTGCAGATCTACGGCGGCCACTACTGGCAAAAAGACTGGCTCTCGCTGCCCAAAGGTCGCGAGATGGGGATGGAATACCTGCGCCAGATGAAGGAACTGCTCGACCGGATGGAATCCGGCACCGCGGCTTCCGAACCCTCCGGCCTGGACCACCCCGTGCTGGACACGTATTTCCGCAACGGCAACGCCATCGTAGTCTGGAACGCCGCCCAGGCGGAAGCGGCGAGGAAGCAGTACCCCGAGACCTTCGCCTACCGCGACGCCGACATCGTCTTCCGCCGGATCGACGAGCATACCTGGGAGGGTAACGGTCACCTCGTGTACAACGAGTCCGTCTACGTGCTCGAGGGAGACGAGCGGGCACTGGTCATCGACGCCGGCACCCACATGCCCCACCTGGACAAGGCCGTGGCCGCGCTGACCGACAAGCCCGCCACCCTCGTCATCACCCACGCCCACGGCGACCACGTCGGCGGCATCCCCTGCTTCCCGGAAGTCTGGATGCACCCCGCCGACACCGTCCTCACCCGCAATTTCAGCGGCTACGACGGGCAGATCCGGTTCCTGTCCGACGGCGAGGTCATCGACCTCGGCGGACGGCAGGTCCAGGTGCTCCACACCCCGGGCCACACCTTCGGGTCCATCACCCTCTTCGACAAGGAGCACCACTACGGTTTCAGCGGCGACGCCTTCGGCTCCACCAACCTGCTGCTCTTCGCCGGCACCTTGCGGGGACTCGCCGCCACCTGCAGCCGGACGATCGACTACATGTCGAAAAACGGCATCGAAAAGCTCTACCCCGGCCACTACCACGGTGACAACCCGGAGACCCTGCAGCGCCTGCTCGACGAGCGCAAAATGGCGCAGGAAGTCCTCTCCGGCAAGCGCAAGGGCACGCCGGACAGTTCCAACGGCAACCTCAACCGCTATGTCAGCGACTATGGGGTGACCATCCGTTACAACGATCCCGAGGCATTCAAATGAGATTCCGGGTCAAGCCCGGAATGACGATAATGCTGCCCGGAATGACGATAATGCTGCCCGGGATGACGGAAACACAGCCGGATATCTGAAATTATTCTATGATATTATGATAATCAAGCGATTCCTTCGCGCCGCCGCTGCGGCGGCCGCACTGCTCCTGTCCCTGCCCGTGTCGGGACAGGGGCCGAAGAACACCTTCTGCAATCCGCTCGACCTGGTGGTGCCGGGTGAGCGGTCCTACCGCGGAGGCGAGCCCGTCGTGCTGGTCTACCAGGACGACTACTTCCTCTTCGTCTCGCACCGCAAGGGCTACTGGTACTCCCCCGACTTCAAGGACTGGACCTATGTGGACGCCCCGAACTATCCGGGCGGCGTGGTGTCCGTCGTGGAGATGGACGGCGACCTGTACGGCTGCTCCATGAACAACAAGAACGTCTACAAGGCCACCGACCCCAAGGCCGGGACCTGGGAACTGGTCGGCACCCTTGACAGCGACCGTTACGGCGACGCCAACATGTTCGTCGATGACGACGGCCGCCTCTACCTCTACTACGGCTGGTCCCAGCTGATGCCCTTCAAGGTCGTCGAGCTGGACAAGAAGACCTTCAAGGAGATCAAGGGCCCCGAGGTGCTCTTCTTCAGCGACTACCGCAACCACGGTTTCGAGAAGCGCACCCACGACGACGTGATCTGGTCCATCTTCAACGGCCGCCGCGATTATTTCGAGGAGGAATACCCCTGGATCGAAGGTCCCTGGATGACCAAGCACAACGGCAAGTACTATCTCCAGTATGCCGCCATCGGTCTCGAACTCCTGTCCTATTCCCACGGCGTGTACGTGGGCGACAGCCCGATGGGGCCCTTCACCTATTCGCAGCATAACCCGCTGACCTTCAAGACCACGGGCTTCGCCGTGGGCGCCGGCCACGGCAGCACCTTCCACGACAAGAACGGGCAGCTCTGGACCATCTGCATGATCCCGGCCAGCTACGGCGATGCCGGGCGCGGCTCCGAGCTCGCCATCTTCCCCACGGCCGTGGACGGTGACGGGGTGATGCATTCCAACGAGGAGTTCGGCGACTATCCGCAGTTCTGGCCCGGCACCCGCACCGATGCGGTGGACCACAACTGGACCGGCTGGAAACTCCTCTCGCACAAGAAGAAAGTCAGTGTCTCCTCCACCTTCGGGAACAACGTCCCGGAAAACGGCGTGGACGAGAACTTCCTGACCAACTGGGCCGCCGAGACGGGCGATCCGGGCGAATGGTTCCAGGTGGACCTGGGCAAGATAGCGGACATCTACGCCATCCAGTGCAACTTCGACCACATCGGCGCGGCGCAGCCGGCGCGGAGCGGCCCCGGCGCGCCCGGCGCCCGTCCCGCCGCTCCCGCCCTGCCGGAGTTCTACCAGTGCTTCACCGTAGAGGTCTCGCAGGACGGCGCCAACTGGACGAAAGTCATTGACAAGAGCGCCAACAAGCTCGACTTCCATCACGACTACACCGAACTGACAGCACCCGTCCAAGCCCGCTACGTCAAGGTCATCAACGCCCGCCAGTGCCACGACGGCGCCAAGTTCAGCGTCAAGGACCTGCGCGTCTTCGGCAATCCGTATTCCGCCGGTTCCGTCAAGGTGGCCGGCGTCAAGGTGGTTCGCAACCCGGAAGACCGCCGCGAGGCGCAGCTCCTCTGGGATCCGGTACCCGGTGCGGACGGCTACATCATCCGCTACGGCATCGAGCCGGGCAAGCTCTACAACAGCTACATCGTCTATGATGCCAACAGTTTCAAGCTCCACAGCCTCAACACCGAGTCCGACTACCTCTTCGAGGTCGAGTCCTTCGACTCCGGCCTGGACTACTACCGTCCGCGCAGCGAGGAGATCAACGGCACCGGCGGCGAAGTGGAAATCAACAAGCGCACGCCGGGCAATAGCTTCGGCTACGGCGGCAACGCCCAGACCAAGCGCGTGATGATCAAGGAAGGTGTCGACGAGTATGTATTCGACGGCATCGACCCGGGCTACTGGGTGATCAACCACACCTTCGGCCCCGTCCTCTGGGCGGGCGAGCTCACGCAGGCCGACCTGGTCGGCGAGGGCGAGCCGGGGATCGAGTCCAAGCTCACCGAGATGGGCACGGGCACGCAGGTCACCGCCGAGATGTGGATGAAGGTCGTGCGCGGTCCCGAGACCGGCAAGGTCGTCATCCAGATCCGTCGCCAGGGCCGCCGGGGCGGCTGGCCCGGCTTCGGCGCGGGCGGCGGCGGGATGATGGGCGCGCAGGTCGCCTCCCCCGTCGTGAACCCCGACAACACCGTCACCTTCAACTACCAGGATGCCAATGCCAAGTCCGTCAAGGTCAACACGCAGTTCGCGGGCACGCAGGAGATGAAGAAAGGCGCGAACGGCGTCTGGACCGTGACCCTCGGCCCCGTGGCTCCGGACATGTATCCCTACAGCTTCGACGTGGATGGAGTACAGGTCATGGACCCGCTCAACCCTGACTGGTTCCCCAACGAGACCTTCAAGAACAGCATCCTGGACGTGCGCGGCACGGGCGAGCCCCTGGTCCATGCCATCAAGGACGTGCCGCACGGGTCCGTCGACTACGTCAACTACTGGTCCGGCACCCTCGGCACCTGGGGCAACGCCATCGTATACACCCCGCCGCGGTACGACAAGGACAAGAAAAAGAAATATCCCGTATTCTACCTGATCAGCGGCACCACGGACACCGAAGAGGTGTACTTCAAGGTGGGCCGGGTGAACTTCATCCTGGACAACCTCATCGCTGAAGGCAAGGCCAAGGAGATGATCGTCGTCCTGCCGTACGGCAACCCTTCGAAGTACTTCAAGCCGGGCGAAGGCAACCTGGACGCCCACTCTTTCACCCGCGACCTGATGCACGACCTGATGCCTTTCGTCGAGAAGAACTACCGCACCATCAACGACCGCGACCACCGCGCCATCGGCGGTTTCTCGCGTGGCGGCAACCAGGCGCTCGCCGCCGGTCTGACGCACCTCGGACGCTTCTCGTACCTGTGCTCCTACAGTTCCTTCACCGACATGAACCTAAACGGTGTCTATGACGACGCGGAGGCGCTCAACAAGCAGATCCACCTCTTCTGGCTGGGTGTGGGCACGGACGACTTCCTCTACGGCAACGCCAAGGACTACATGGATTTCCTCGACAGCAAGGGCATCCGCAACGTCAAGGAGTTCACCAACGACAAGTTCGGCCACACCTGGATGAACGCCAAGTACTTCCTCGACAAATCCCTCCCTCTCCTCTTCCAAGAATAGCAAAGATATGAAAACAGCATACAGATCCTTCCTCGCAGCGCTGCTGCTCCTTGTCCCGCTGTTCTCCCAGGCCCAGCCGCAGGCCGGCGAAGGCCAGCGCCTCACCCCGCAGGTGATGGCGCGGCTCTTCCCCGCCGGCGTCGTGTCGCCGGAATACAATGCCGACGGCTCCGTGACCTTCCGCTGCCAGGCTCCCAACGCGGAGTCGGTCCTGCTGGACTGCCAGATGCTTCCTTCCACCCAACCCATGACTAAGGGCGAGGGCGGTGTGTGGAGCATCACCGTCACGCCCGGCAAGCCGGACATCTACCCCTACGCCTTCGTGGTGGACGGCACCAAGATCGCCGACCCCAACAACATGTTCATCTTCCCCAACGAGGGGTTCAAGAACTCGCTCGTCGACGTCCGCGGTCCTGAACCGTCCGTCCAGGACATCCAGGACGTGCCTCACGGCAAGGTCTCCTACCGCTTCTACCACTCCAGGACCTGCGGCATCGACCGCCCCATGACGGTCTACACCCCGGCCGGCTACGACCCCTCCGGGTCGGAGCGCCTGCCGGTCCTCTACCTCATCCACGGCATGACCGACACGTATGAGACCTGGTTCAAGGTAGGCCGCGTCAACAACATCCTCGACAACCTGATCGCCCAGGGCCTCGCCAAGCGGATGATCGTCGTGATGCCCTATGCCAACCCGTACCCGGAGATGATGCGCCAGGGCCTGGCCGACCGCTACGATTCCATGGACACCAAGCGCGTGGCCGACGAGATCATCAACGACGTCAAGCCCTTCATCGAGGCCAACTACAAGGTCAAGACCTCCGCCCGCGACCGGGCCGTCGCCGGCTTCTCGCTCGGCGGCCGCCAGGCGCTCGCCACCGGCCTGGGCTATCCCAAGGAGTTCCAGTGGGTCTGCGCCATGGCCCCGGCCATCTTCGGGACGGAATACGAATCCAATTTTGCCAACGGCACCTATGCGCCCGTGAACACCCTCAACAAGAACTTCCGCCTCATCTGGATCGGCACCGGCACCTCCGACTTCCTGGTGGCGGCCTCCCGTAGCCTCGATGCGTACCTGACGGAGAACGGTGTCAAGCACACCTTCTACACGCCGGACGGCGGCCACACCTGGATGAACTGCCGGGACTACCTCACCCGCATCGCCCAGCTCCTGTTCAAGTAATCCAATAAAAATCCGATATGAAGAAAATCCTCCTTCTCCTGACTTCACTCGTGCTGCTCGGATCCGCCTGCGGTCCCAAGCAGACCTACGAGTATCCCTTCCGCGATCCGAAACTCCCCATCGACGAGCGCATCGACAACCTGATGTCCCTGCTCACGCTGGAGGACAAGGTCGGCCTGATGATGAACAAGAACGTCTCCATCGACCGGCTCGGCATCCCGTCCTACAACTGGTGGAGCGAAGCCTGCCACGGCGTGCGCCAGGACGGCTACACCGTCTACCCGCAGCCGATCGGCATGGCCGCCGCCTTCAACCCGGCTCAAATGTACGAAGTCTTCTCCCAGGTCTCCGACGAGGCCCGCGCCAACTGGAACCGCTCCAACCACGACATCTACAACGTCCCGATGGGCGTCACCTACTACCCCGGCAATCCGGAGCTCTCCTTCTGGTGTCCCAACATCAACATCTTCCGCGACCCGCGCTGGGGCCGCGGCCAGGAGACTTGCGGCGAGGATCCCTACCTCTCCGGCGTGCTGGGCCTGCAGACCGTGCTCGGCATGCAGGGCAACGACAAGCACTACTACAAGACGCACGCGTGCGCGAAGCACTACGCCGTGCACAGCGGCCCCGAGCCTCTGCGCCACACCTATGATGCCCGCGTGTCGCAGCGTGACCTCTGGGAGACCTACCTCCCGGCTTTCAAGAAACTCGTGGTCGAGGGCGACGTGCGCGAAGTCATGAGCGCCTACAACCGCTACGAGGGCGTGCCCTGCAGCTCCAACGACCGCCTGCTCAACGATATCCTGCGCGGCAAATGGGGCTTCGACGCCATCGTCGTGACGGACTGCGACGCCATCAACAACTACTATACGCCCGGCCAGCACGAGACCCAGCCCGATGCCCTGAGCGCCGCCGTGGAGGTGGCCCTGAAGGGCGCCGACCTGGAGTGCGGCAAGGTGATGATCGCCCTCATCGAGGGCCTGCAGGAAGGCCTCGTCAAGGAATCCGACCTGGACGTCCACCTGCGCCGGATCCTGCGCGGCCGCTTCGAGCTGGGCATGTTCGACCCGGCAGAGATGCTCCCCTGGGCCAACCTGGGTGAAGACGTGATCAGCAGCGAGGAGCACGATGCGCTGGCCACGCAGGCCGCGCGCGAATCGATGGTCCTGCTCGCCAACGACGGCATCCTGCCGCTCTCCAAGGAGCTCAAGACCATCCTCGTGGTCGGCCCCAACGCTGACGACGTGGACCTGCTCAACGGAAACTACGGCGGCACGCCGACCGACAACCACAAGCACTCCCTGCTCGAGGGCATCAAGGCCGCCGTGCCCGGCGCCGACGTCCGCTACGCCAAGGCCTGCGAACTCAACGACGACTACAATACGATTTACCACCTGCCCGACTTCAACGACGGCAAGGGCATGTTCGTGGAGTTCTGGGACAACAACAGCCTGAGCGGAAAACCCGCTGCCAGCGGATACTACAACACGCTCAACTTCAGCACCTTCGGAGCATATGGCTTCGCCGAAGGCGTGCCTACCGACAAGATCTCCGTCCGCATCAAGGGCCGCTACGTGCCCGACTTCACCGGTCCGATGAGCTACACCGTCAACTCCGACAACGGCTACATCCTCAAGGTGAACGGCCGCGTGGTCGAGAACGCCAAGCCCGGCACGGGCGGCATGCGCGGCTTCGGCCGCCGCGGCCAGGTAGCCTACAAGACCTTTGACGTACAGGCCGGCAAGCCCGTCGACATCGAGATCGAGTACCGCCGCGGCGCGGGCCCGTTCGCGATGCTGCGTGCCGACTTCTGCGAGCGCAAGTTCGCGGACTTCGCCGCTGAGAAGGCGCTCGCCAAGGACGCCGACGTCATCATCGTGATCGGCGGCATCTCCGCCCAGATGGAGGGTGAAGGCGGCGACAAGGCCGACATCGAGCTCCCGGCCGTGCAGCAGCGCCTCGTGCGCGCCATGCACGAGACCGGCAAGCCCGTGGTCGTGGTCAACTGCTCCGGCTCCGCCATCGCCTACGCCAGTGTCGAGGGCCAGTACAACGCGCTCCTGCAGGCCTGGTATCCCGGCCAGGGCGGCGCCCGTGCCCTCGCCGACGTGATCTTCGGCGACTACAACCCGTCCGGCAAACTCCCTGTCACGTTCTACGCCTCCACGGCCGACCTGCCCGACTTCCTCGACTACAGCATGGACAACCGCACCTACCGCTACTTCCGCGGCAAGCCGCAGTACGCCTTCGGTTACGGCCTGAGCTACACCACCTTCGCCTACGGTACCGGCAAGCTCAACAAGCGCTCCATGAAGCAGGACGGCAAGGTCACTCTCACCGTCCCCGTGACCAACACCGGCTCCCTCGCCGGCGCCGAGACCGTCCAGGTCTATGTCCAGGCCATCGACAATCCCGACGCCCCGATCAAGGCCCTGCAGGGCTTCGACAAGCTCCAGCTCGCTCCCGGCGCCACCAAGAAGGCCAGCATCACCCTCGACGGCGAAGCGTTCTCCTTCTACAACGCCGATGTCGACGGCCTCGCCGTCCGCCCGGGCAAGTACCGCATCCTCTACGGCAGCTCTTCCCGCGACGAAGACCTCCAGGCCCTGGACTTCCAAGTCCTGTAGCAGCAGTAATCAACAAGAAAGGCGGCCCGCTGGGTCGCCTTTCTTTTTGTCATTCCGGCTTGACCTTTTCGTCATTCCGGGCTTGACCTTTTCGTCATTCCGGGCTTGACCCGGAATCTCTACGGCCGTATCGGATCCCCCATCGCAGAGTCTTCCTGCTCCTGGCCGTTCAGCTTGAAGAGCATGAACTGGTTGTTGTCCTTGGTGCAGGGAGTCCAGCCCAGGCCGGGATCGCCGGTCTTGGCGAAGTTGGTCCACGCGGTGAGCATCTTCTCGGAGAGGTCCCAGTCGCCCTGGACCCAGGGACGCCAGCAGTGCTTCATGGACTTGAACACATACCAGAGGTCGGAAGAGTGGAAGGCACCCTTGAGACGGGCCGTCACTTCCGGATGGGAACCGTCGTCAGGCAGCGGGCGGGCGAACTCGTAAGCCCAGGCCTTGGCGCCCTTCTCCTCACGGTTCAGGCAGAAGGCGGCGATACCGCCGGCCATGTCGCCCATGTCGTTGAGCGTGTAGCCGATCATGTAGGGGACGTCGGCGAGCGAACCGTCTTTAGCCGCGTCATCGAAGCTCTTGAGCGACACGTAGCCGTCCACGATCGGAGCACCGGTCAGGTAGGCGAACTTGCCGCTGGCGGCATTGTAGATGTTGCCGATGCTGTAGAGCATCTCGGTGGAAGCGGCGCGCATCTTCTTCATGTCGGTCAGGCCGGCCCAGTCCATCACGGTCTTGGTCTGCTGCTCGGCATCGGCCAGGGTCATCGGACGGAACATGTTGCGCATGGCGGCGGCGGGGATCGCCGGGCGGCCGGGCGCTGCGGCCGGGACGGCCGGAGCCGGCTGCGGGACGGTCATGCCGCCGCCGGACATGATGACGGCCTTGTTGAAGAGACCGCGGGCCAGCGGGGATTCGCAGAGCGTCTTGACGCTGCCTGCGCCGGCGCTCTGGCCGAAGATCATCACGTTGTCCGGGTCACCGCCGAACTGTGCGATGTTCTTGCGGATCCACTTGAGGGCCTCGATCTGGTCGAGGATGCCGTAGTTGCCGGACACGTGGTGCGGGCTCTCCGCGGAAAGTTCAGGATGGGTCAGGAATCCGAAAACCCCCAGACGGTAGTTGATGGACACGAGCACGACATCCTTCGCGCCCCACTCCTGGGCGTCGAACTCCGGCTCGGAGCCCCAGCCCTCGCGGTAACCGCCGCCGTGGATCCACAGCGCGACGGGAAGCTTCTTGCCGGTCTGGCCCGGAGCCTTGGTCCACACGTTCAAGTAGAGGCAGTCCTCGCTGTAAGGCGCCTCGTCACCATAGCCCCACTCGGTCGTGTAACCGCCGGGATAGTGGACGGACTGGTAGCCGGGATGGCCGAACTTGTCTGCGATCTTCACGCCCTCCCAGGGCACGACCGGCTGGGGTTCTTTCCAGCGAAGGTCGCCGATGGGCGGCGCGGCATAAGGGATGCCCCGGTACACGAAGACGCCCGGGATATCCGTAGTGACACCTTGGACCTGGCCGCCCTCGATGGTGAGGACGGGATTGTCAATCGCCTTGCTGCACCCCAGCAGGGCGAGCACGGCCAAAAGCAAGACAGTTTTTTTCATCATGTGGCATTTTAATACACTGACACAAAGTTAGCGCTTCCGCAGGCGGGATTCTTGCAGGAAAAGACCAAAAAGATACAAAAATTAGTATCTTTGGATCATTGTACTCCACAAATGAAAAGAATCCTTACCCTCTTGACCCTGCTCGCGGCACTCGCCTGCTCCGCGCAGGTCCCCGTGCCGGGCACCATCACCTGGTCCGCTGACAATATCCCCCCTATCCGCGACTTTTTCGGGCAACCGCAGGTCTTCTGGACCTCGGCCGGACAGGCCGTCCACTTCGACGGGCGCGGAGACGCCGCCTTCCTCGACGCCGTCCCCGTGGCCGGACTGGAGGAGTTCACCCTCGAAGTCATCTTCCGCCAGGACGGTGACGCCGCCTTCGAGCAGCGTTTCCTGCACATCGGCACGATGGACAAGCGTATCTTGTTCGAAACGCGTGTCAACCCGGACGCGACCTGGTATTTCGACGCATTCGTCAACCTGGGCACGCCCGAGGCCACGCCTGACAATCCGAACCCGGTCCGGCAGAGCGCCGTGCTGATCGACGAGAAACTCACCCACCCCACCGACCGCTGGTACAGTCTCGCGCTCACGGCCTCCAAGGAGGGTCTTGTGAGCTATGTGGACGGTGTGGAGCAGTGCCGCTCCGAACTTCCTTGGCAGCCCCTCGTCAATGAGGGCTTCACCTCCGTGGGCGTGCGGCAGAACATGGTCTGCTGGTTCAAGGGGGACATCCTCAAGATCCGCGTGACCCCCAAGGTCCTCCAGCCCTCGGAATTCCTGCAGGACCACAAAAGCCTGAACCGTGACTAGACTGGACCTCAGGCACCGGATCGCCCTGGACATCAACGAGGTCCTCCAGCGGGACGTCCGGCGGAACCACCCGCTGGAGCAGCTCTTCTGGGAGTGCACCCTGCGCTGCAACCTCGCGTGCCGCCACTGCGGCAGCGACTGCAAGGCCGTGGCGCAGGCTCCGGACATGCCCCGCGAAGACTTCCTGCGCGTCCTGGACAGCGTCAATGCCCGCTGCGAGCCGCACTCCGTGTTCGTGATCGTCACGGGCGGCGAGCCGCTGATGCGCCCCGACCTGGAGGAGTGCGGACGCGGCATCTACGAGAAGGGCTTTGCCTGGGGCATGGTCACCAACGGCTTCGCGCTCACCCAGGAGCGTTTCCGGCGCCTGCTGGACAGCGGGATGCGCAGCGCCACCGTGAGCCTGGACGGCCTGCAGGAGAACCACGACTGGATGCGCGGGCGCGAGCACAGTTTCGAGCGCGCATCGGCTGCGATCCGCATGCTCGCGCAGGAACCCGGTTTCGTCTTCGACGTCGTGACCTGCGTCAACCAGCGCAACTACGACGAACTCCCCCGCATCAAGGAAGCACTCATCGGCTGGGGCGTGCGTTCCTGGCGCATCTTCACCGTCTTCCCGATGGGCCGCGCAGCGACCGACCCCCTGATGCAGCTCCCCAACGACCGCTTCCGCGGCGTGCTGGACTTCATCAAGGCCACGCGCAAGGAAGGCCGCATCCGCGCCTCCTACGGCTGCGAGGGCTTCCTGGGCAACTACGAGGGCGAGGTGCGGGACCATTTCTACAGCTGCGAGGCGGGCATCACGGCCGCCTCCGTGCTTGCGGACGGCTCCATCTCAGCCTGCGCCAGCATCCGCGCCGACTACCACCAGGGCAACATATACCGGGACGACCTGATGGATGTCTGGGAGCGGGGCTTCCAGCCTTACCGCGACCGGGAATGGATGCGGACCGGGGAATGTGCCTCCTGCAAGTATTTCAGATACTGCCTCGGCGGCGGCATGCACCTGCGTGACGCGGAGGGCAGGCTCCTGTTTTGTCATTTGAAAAGAATTGCATAACTTTGTTTCCATGAAGAAGACAGTCAGATACTTCCTCGGAGGGCTCCTGGCCCTGCTCGGTTTCTCCTCCTGCTCAGCCCTGCGCGAGGCCCGCGACGCCCGCGCCGAGCGCGAGAGGGAGTTGTTCCGCGAGCAGCAGATGGCCCTCAAGGACCAGGTTCTCCAGGAGATGCTGGAGCAAGATGAGAACGACCCGGAGTACCAGGCAAGACTCGAAGCCGAGCGCCAGCGCCGCATCCAGGAGCAGATGCGCGACAATGAGCGCAACGTCTTGCTGTACGCCGTGCCGAATGCCCCTTACCGGCAGATTGAGAAGAAATAGGCCTACGGCCTGACCTGCCCGTTGCCGTCGATGAGCCACTTGTATGTGGTCAGTTCGGCCAGGCCCATGGGGCCCCTGGCCCCAAGTTTCTGGGTACTGATCCCGATCTCCGCACCAAGTCCGAACTGCGCGCCGTCCGTAAAACTGGTCGGCGCGTTGACGTATACGCAGGCGGCGTCCACTTCCGCCTGGAAGCGCTGCGCCGTCTGCGGCGAGGCGGTGACGATGCTCTCGCTGTGGCCGGAGCCGTAGCGCGCGATGTGCGCCAACGCTTCGTCCAGCGAAGCGACGGTCCGCACGGCCATCTTGTAGTCCATGTATTCCGTGCCGAAAGAAGCCGGTGTGGCCGTCTCGAGCAGCGGGTAACGGCCCTGCAAGGCTGCGAAAGCCGCTTCGTCGGCATAAAGGATGACCCCGTGCGCCGCGAGGGGCTCCACCAGCGCCGGGAGGTCGCCCAGACGGCTCTCGTGGACGATCAGGCAGTCCAGGGCATTGCAGACGGACACGCGCCGCGTCTTGGCGTTGAGGACGATGCGGCGGCCGGTCTCCAGCTCGCCGTCAGCATCGAAATAGGTATTGACCACCCCGGCTCCCGTCTCGATGCAGGGCACCTTGGCGTGGTCGCGGACGTAGTCGATCAGCCGGCGGCCACCGCGGGGGATGACCAGGTCCACATAGCCCACGGCACCCAGCAGCTCCCCTACCGCCTCGTGCGAGGGCGGAAGCAGCGAGACGGCGTCCTCCGGCAGCCCCTGCTCCGCGAGCACGCGGCGGATCAGCGCAACGGCGGCCCGGTTGGATGCATCGGCGTCGCTGCCGCCCTTGAGCAGACAGGCGTTGCCGCTCCGGAAGCAGAGGGAGAAGACATCGAAAGTCACGTTGGGGCGCGCTTCGTAGACCACGCCGATCACCCCGAACGGCACGCTGACCTTGCGCAGGCGCAGTCCGTTGGGCAGGAAACGGTCCTCCAGCGTCCGTCCCAGCGGTGAGGGCAATCCCGCGACATGCCGCATATCCGCGGCGATGCCGGCCAGACGCTCCTCCGTCAGCTTCAAGCGGTCATACAGGGGGTTCTGCGGATCCATCCGCGCGAGGTCCTGCGCATTGGCGGAGAGGAGCTCCGCCGCCTGCGCATCGATGGCGGCGGCCACGGCGTCCAGCGCCGCCGTCCGCTTCGCGTCCGGGAGCAGCGCCACCTGCGCCGCCGCCCGGTGGGCTGATTCGAATAACGCTTTCATGACTGTCTACGGAATGAATTCTGTGAACTCGGTCTCTTCGGGGCGCTCCAGCAGATCCGGCAGGATCCGCTCGCGCTTGCCGTCGGCGATCAGTACGCGGATGCCGCGGGCCGCAACACGCCGGGCCGTGTTGTATTTGGAGAACATCCCGCCCCGGCCGAAGGCACTCTTCTCCTCGCAGATGCAGGCTGAGAGGTCGTCGGCACAGCGGACGGTGCGGATCACGCGGGCGCCGGGCTCGTCGGGCTTGCGGTCGTAGATGCCGGAGATGTTGCTGAGCAGCACGAGCGCCTCGGCACCGACCATCTCCGCGATGAGTCCGGAGAGTTCATCATTGTCGGTGAACATCAGTTCGGTGACGCTCACGGTATCGTTCTCGTTGACCACCGGCACGACCCCGTGCTCCAGCATCACCTCCATGCAGGCGCGCTGGTTCTCGCGTTCGCGCTCGGTCTCGAAATTGCGTTTGGTGGTCAGGACCTGCCCGACCTGCAGGCCGTAGTCCCGGAACAGGCGGTAATAGAGGTCCATCAGCCGGACCTGGCCGACGGCGGAATACAACTGCCGCTGCTCTACGCTGTCCAGGTCCTTGTCCAGCCGGAGCTCCGTGCGCCCGCAGGCCACGGCTCCGGAACTCACGATCACGACCGCGTATCCCATCCGGCGCAGGCCGACCACCTGGTCCACCAGCGCCGAGACCCGCGTCACGTCCAGCGTGCCGTCGGGCCGCGTCAGCACATTCGTGCCAATTTTCACTACCAACCTTTTCATTATCAACTAACTAACCTTTTTGTTACTTTACGGCTGGAGGCCGAATACCTTCTCGGCGTCAGCGGAGAGGAACGCCCGCACGTCCGCGAACGGGACGACGAACTGCGGCATCCCGGCGGCATAGCTGGCGATCTCATACTGCTGATAGGTGAACACGAGACCGTCCTCCGTCGGGAAGGGGTCCCAGGCCGGGAGCGGAATCTGCCGCTCCTGTTCGAGCATCAGGATCTCGAAGAGCCCGTCCTCGGACATTTCCACTTCCTCTTGCTTGAAATAGTCCAGCAGGCCCCGGACCAGCAGCGGCTGGATGTCCTCGACGCAGTCCGGACGGAGGACCGGCGTGACCTGGTGGCCATCCGCCTTGTCGAAAGTCAGGGCTCCCGCCCCGACGATACCGCCGTGGGCGCCGCCCATGTAGACATAATCCCGGGAGTTGAACACGAGATAACGGTCCGTCTCCCCGATTTTCTCAAGCGTGTAGTCAAAGGCCCATTTCGGAGAATCCGCGATCAGGGTCGACTTCTCCGACGGAGAGAGCTCTGCATTGCCGCGGATGGTCCGCTCCCGGTCCTCGAAATCGGACTGGGAGAGCTCCCCGATGTGGCGGAGGGTCCGCTCTTCATAATAGGCCATCAACGCGTCCGTGTCATCCTCGTCGCCGGAGAAGCGCGGGAAGGCGCGCTCTTCCTCATAGGTGTCCGCGTGGCTGAGGGACTGGTCCATCTGTTCGATGAGCGCCGCACGCACGGCGCGGGCGGCCTTGCCCTCGGCGACAGGCAGTTCCACCGCCAGCGTCAGGTAGGAATGGGCCGTGGAGTCGGCATAGCTGTACTGCTCGAAACCGATGGCGGAGCCTTTCGGGGTACAGGCGGCGAGCCCCAGGGCCGCCGCCACCGCAATAGTCAAGTTTATCCTGTACATCATATCTCTTGTCAGCGGGATCCGCCCGCCTCTACTGTTTCCTCTTTATCGTTCAAGAACGGGAAGGCCTCTCCCTTGACGAGCCAGGCGAACCCGAACAGGTGCAATAGGATGATCTCGATAATCATGATCGTATAGCCCGGAGCGCCCAGCCAGCGTGCCACCACGAAGGCGATCTCCGTCGCAATCATCCCGTATCCGCAGAACCGGTAGATGTTGTTGCGGAGTTTCTTGCGTTCCGTCATCGTCGCGCCGGAGCGCGTGAACTGGAAGATGCTGTTGCAGGCGATCACGATGAAGAATAGCGCCGCACAGACCAGATGCACGATGTTGGATGTCTCCACAGGCACTTGGAAGAACCCGACGGGTGTCCCGTCCGGAATCCAGTTCACCTTGCACGGGAAGAGAACAATCCCCAGGCCCAACACGCCGGCCGCAGTAGTCAACAGGTTATCCGTCAAGTCATAACCGATATAGGACATCAGCACGAGACAGGCCGGCACCAATACGCCGACCAGCGCCGGACTCTGGTAGTATGTGGCGGAGATGCTCCACCACCACTCGCTGCTGGGATGCTGCGCGATCCCGGCGGAGAACAATGCCAGCCACGGCAGGATGATGCCGAGCAGTCCGCACAGGTTGCGGATGCGCAGGTACATCCGCTTTTCCTTCGTCGCTTTGACTTCCATACGCTCTAACAGATGAATGAAAATCAAAGATACGAAAATTTTGTCACACAGCAGTAAAAATACGGATCAGCGTTTGTTCTTCCCCGCTTTCGCGCCTGTCAGGACGATGTTGGGCCGGGGAGCCTTGTCTACGCCGGCGCCAAGCCAGAAGCCCAGATGGGGCGGCTGGTTGTAGCCCACATTCTCCCAGGCGACGCCGTTGCGGTACACCGGATCGTGCATCAGCGTGTACATCCGGTACTCGGTCGGAATCGTCGTGGTGAAGATGCGGAGCTCCTTGTTGTCGCGTGTGCGGAGGATGAGCTCTTCGCGCCAGTCTCCCCAAATGTCCGCAGACAGGGCCGGGGTGGACTTGGAACCGTTGTTGGACTGGCAGTCCTCCGCCGTGAAGATCACGCCTTCGCCGTAGCGCTCGATCCGGTTGCCGTCCAGCAACTGGCGCGTGAGCTGGCCGTCCCACCAGATCAGGAAGTTCACGGAGCGGGGCGCATCGCCGATGCGCTCGCCCTTGGTGTTGAGCAGTCCGTTGGAGCCGGAGAACCAGATTTCCGCACCGCGGTTGCCATCCCAGATGTCCTCCGCCACGCCGCGGCCGGCATCCTGTCCCTCATTGAGGCGGAAGAGCACCTTGCCGTCCCGGGCGGAGTACAGGGCAGCACCCGGTCCCGTGGCGCCGTTCATGCCCTCGGCTTCATTCTCATGGATACCGAAGACCTCCAGTCCGGGGATATCCGGATCCAGGTCGCTGACGTGCAGGGCATCACCATGACGGAATCCCGTCGAGAAGAGGCCGGTGCCGTCGTGGTCGACCACCATGGAGCCATAGATGATCTCGTCGAAGCCGTCGCCATCGACATCGGCCACCGACAGGTTGTGGTTGCCCTGTCCGGAGAACGGGTTGTCGCGCTCCTTCGAGTCGAAGACCCAGCGGGAGGTGAGCTTGCCGTCACGGTAGTCCCAGGCAGCCAGCACGGAGCGTCCGTAATAGCCGCGGCACATCACCACGCTCGGCAGCTTGCCGTCGAGGTAAGCCACGCAGGCGAGGAAGCGGTCGATGCGGTTGCCGTTGGAGTCGTTGCCGCCGTTGCCGCCCCAGCCGCCCCAGCCATCCAGGGGACCGCGCTCAGGGATATAATCTGCCGTAGCCAGCGCTTCGCCGGTCTCGCCGCTGAAGACCGTGAAGTACTCCGGGCCGGTCAGGATCTTGCCGTTGCGGTCGCGCCAGTCCTTCGTGCCGTCACCGATCACGTTACCCAGGGCATCCTTGGTGCCGTCGCCGGTCTTGCAGGCGAACTCCGCCTTGCCGTCACCGTCCAGATCAGCGACCATGAACTGGGTGTAGTGGGCGCCTTCGCGGATATTCACGCCGAGGTTGATCTCCCACAGGAAGGTGCCATCCAGTTCATACGCCTGGAAAATCGGGATGTCCGAGAAGCCGTTGGAGGGGTTGTCGATCCCGCGGCCGGCCATGTGGACGATGAGCTCATAATCTCCGTCGCCGTCCAGGTCACCCACGCTGCAGTCGTTGGGTGCGTAGCGCTCGGGGGTATGCAGCGGGATGGAGACATACTGCTGCACTGGGGCGTTCGCCGGCAGGGAGTAGGCCTTGCTGGGCGCGGATTCTTTCCGCTTCTGCACCGCGCAGACATACCAGGAATTGGCCTTGGACAGGTCGGCGTTCCGGTCGATGAAATGCGTAGGGCCCGTCAGGGGCTTGTCATTCAGCTTGACAGCCTTCTGGTTTCCGGTCTGCCGGTACACGTTGAAACCCAGGTCGGTAGGTTCCGTCCCGAGCAGGCGCCAGGACACGAACACGCCATCCGTCGTGCGGATGGCGACGACACCCCGGCTCAGGTTTTCCATCTGGCGCTGGGCGAAAGCACCCGCCGACAGGCAGAGGCACAGGCCCAGAAGGAGGCTTTTCAATACGATGTTCTTTTTCATATGTATAAAAACGGTTAATTGTATTTGGAAGCGTGACAACTTCCAAATTCAAAGATAATCATTTAAAAAAAGAATACCAACGATGTTTGGCCGGGACACCCCTTTTAAATCCTCGGCAAATTGCTTATATTTGATGTATGAAACGACTGATCTTCCTGCTGCTGGCCCTTGCCTGCGCCGCTTCCGCATGGGCGGAAAACAATCCCTACCGTTCCGATTATCTGTGGGTTACCGTCCCCGATCATGCCGATTGGCTCTACAAGACCGGCGAAAACGCCCGCGTGCGGGTAGAGTTCTTCAAGTACGGCATTCCCCGCGACGGAGAGATCGAATACACGCTGGCGGATGACCGCCTGGAGGCTGACCGGAGCGGCACCGCGACACTCAAGGGAGGCACCTGCACCATCGACATGGGCACACGCAGGACTCCGGGGTTCCGGGACCTGCGCCTGAGCCTGAAACTGGACGGGCACACTTACACGCACCATGTCAAGGTCGGATTCTCCCCGGAGAAGATCATCCCTTATACGAAAGAACCAGCTGATTTCACGGCTTTCTGGGAGGAGACGCTCGCCCAGGCAGCCCGCACCCCGTTATCCTTCACGCGTGAACGCTACCCCGAGCTTTGCACGGACAAAATCAGCTGCGAGATCATCAAGCTCAAGGTCAATGCCCGCCAGAGCATCTACGCCTATCTCTTCATGCCGGCCGGGGCCCCGAAGGGCGCCTGCCCGGCCGTGCTCTGCCCGCCGGGCGCCGGGATCAAGACCATCAAGAATCCCAAACCCTACTACGCCGAGAATGGCTTTATCCGTCTGGAGATGGAGATCCACGGCCTTGACCCCCGCATCAGCGAACAGGCTTTCAATGAGATCGCCACGGCTTTCAATTCCCCCGAAAACGGCTATCTCGAGAACGGCATCGACTCCAGGGAGCGTTACTATATGCGTCACGTCTATGTGGCTATGGTCAAAGCCATCGACCTGCTGACCTCGCTCCCCGAATGGGACGGCAAGAACGTAGCCGTGCAAGGCGGCAGCCAGGGCGGCGGCCTGTCCCTGATCGCCGCCGGATTGGACAAGCGTGTCACGCAGTGTGTGGCCAACCATCCCGCCCTCGCGGATATGGCCGGCTATGCCGAGCCTGGACGCACAGGCGGATACCCGCACATGAAGAAAGAGATCCTGACTCCGGAACATATCCGGACTCTCGCTTATTACGACGTGATCAACTTCGCCCGGCACATCAACTGTCCGGTGAGGATGACATGGGGATACAACGACGACACTTGCCCGCCTACTACCTCCTACGCTGTCTGGAATACGCTCCAGTGCCCCAAGCAGGCGCTCATCACGCCTGTCAACGAGCACTGGACGAGCGACGACACGGAGCTGGCACACTTGGAGTGGATCCGTTCGCAGCTCAGATAGGCCGTCATCTTCCGGACTCCCTCTTCTTCAGCTTCTGTCTGAATTTTGAGAGGAATTCCCGCTCCCACATCGCCTGCTGCCGGGGCGTAGCATGCTCCTTGTAGAACGTCTCCGAGAGTCCGATCACTTCCCGGAGGCATTCTGTCCAACGCCCTTGCGCAGAGGAAAGGGTGAGGCTTTCCCGGTTCGGATAATAATAATAGAGAGGAAGGTTCAGGATGGTCGCACTGCGTACGTGCGTCAGGACTTCGCCCCACCAGACCATATCCTCGAACAAGATGACCGGGGGGAACAAGACATCGCGGATGAGGTCGCTCCGGTAGAGACAACGCCAGACCTGGCAATGCTTGACGGTCCATCTCCCCTTCTGTCGCAGCATGCCCAGGACGGAGTACTCGGACACCCAGTCGTAGATATCTTCCGTCCGTCGGCTCCGGATCCTGTCGAGGCGGTAGGTTTTGAAAGACACCGCCTCCGGCTCCGGACGGTTCCGGGCGTGCAGGCGTCTCAACTTCTTCCTATATGCCCTGTCATAGGTAAAGGCCACCAGGTCGCTTCTGTCCCGCTCCGCAAAATGGAGGCAGATCTCCATCAGCTGCGGATGCAGGAAGTCGTCGCTGTCCATCAGCAGCGTGTATTCGCCGCGCACCAGAGTCAAGGCGGTGTTGCGGGCGGCGGAGGCGCCTTCGTTCTGCTTGTGGATGACGCGGAAGCGTCTGTCCCGGGACGCATACCCGTCCAGGATGGCGGGCGACTCGTCCGTGCTGCCGTCATCCACGCAGACCGCCTCCCAGTCCGGGAAGGACTGGCCCAGCAGGCTGTCCAGGCAGCGCTCGAGATAGGCTTCCGTGTTGTAGACGGGGATGATGACAGAAATCCGGGGCATGGGTCAGAGGGAGAAATCGGTGCCTACATAATTCTGCAGGCTTTCGCATACGGCAGCGGAAAAACGCATGGCGGTCGGGACGAGGCGGTCCCAGCCGGCGCGGGTCAGCAGCTGCAGGTGTTCCCGGCCGAATCCCTCGCGCACCAGTGCGCAGAGGACGCCGGCATTGAAATTGTCCCCGGCGCCGATGGTTGACACGACCCGCTCCACCGGAGCCGTGGGATAGACTGCATGCACGCCTGGTGAGAAGACCTCGGCGGGCTCTGCGCCCCGGGTACAGATGAAGTTGGGGCAAAGCGCCGAGATGTGTTCCCGGTAGGCCTTTCCGGCATCGGAGATTCCGTACAGTCCCTGGATGTCCTCGTCGGAGCCCCGGACGATGTCGCACAGGGCGATGTTCTGCTCGATAAGTTCCGGCGCGGCCGGATGATTCTTGCGGTAGTTGATGTCGTAATAGATGATGGCGCCCGCCGCCCGCGCCGCGCGGACGAGTTCCCGGGTCTGGGGGCCCGTGGCGGGGTTGACCGCAAAGAAGGAGCCGAAAAGCAGGATGTCATCTTTCCGGAAAGGAATCTGCGGCGTGCGGAACGCCGGGAGTCCGGGATCGCGGAAGAACTCATAGCGGGCATTGCTCCCCGCATCGAGCAGGGCCAGCGAGACGGTGCTCTGCCCGGAGTCCTGCTGAAGCCCGGAAGTGTCCAGTCCGTTCTGCGACATAAAACCCGTGATGATGCCGGCCACGGCGTCATCCCCGGTCTGGGAGACCATCACCAGCGGCATGTCCGGATGCGACTTGCCCACGGTACGGCCCAGCGAGACCATGGCGTTGAAGACTGACCCGCCGGGGACGGCCGCCTGCGGCTGCCCATCCCGGAAGACGATGTCCAGCACTGTCTCCCCGATGCCGACGATTTTTCTCTCAGATAGGTTCATGAAGACAAATATAGCTTTTTCCCGCCATTGACGACATCAGCTCACAGAGAAAAAAGCAGACAAAACGATTCCATCCTCATAATCAAGGCAATTTGAGGATAACAGGCAGAAAAACCGGCCTCCGTCCTCACCAGAAGTCCCTTTTGAGGATAAACGCCAACAAAAAGACGGGCGACCACCCTGATCGTCCGTCTTTTGGCTCCCGAAAACAACGAAATATTGAACCTGTGGCGGGATTTCCTCAAAGTTGTCAAGTTCATTGACGAGAATCAGGAGTGGCTGATAACACTACTTGGAGATGCCAAGGCGCTGAAAGAATGATTTCTTCTTTGCCGCCTCTTCCTTTATTGGGTAAAAGGATTCAGTTTGTGTTATCAGTTCTGGCAGGTAAGACTGGTCTATCTCAAAACTGATATGAAGGAAGCCGTTGTACCCTTCAATTCCATCTTTGACATCAACCATAATATGACCACATTCTTCCATCGTCAATAAAA
>JAEEGL012301869.1_pt1 | contig 38064 bp, 27 predicted proteins | sample 9134231 | NCBI WGS metagenome assembly JAEEGL01 (sample SAMN16246548, study PRJNA631951) | gut metagenome | biome: gut microbiome; feature: rumen; material: fiber-attached | host: Bos | place: Iran: Karaj | collected 2018-10
GAGATTCCTCGACTTTCCCCTCAGAAACATAGTAGTCTCACTCGCTGGTTCGCGTCGTGATACTCCTTGTTTCTTCATCTCAGCGTAACGCCTTTATCTGCCACCGGCAGCGGCGTCACGCTTCGACCCGGAATGACAAAAAGGGGTTTTCGTAGGGGTGCGGGTGTCCGGTGGACACCTCTGCCGCAGGCAGAAGCACCGACCGAACCGACAGGTGAGACCGGATATTATCCGCCCGCCACACAGGATATGCGCGAGCATAAAACCGTAGGGCAAGCATATATGCCTGCCGGATATAAACGGCACGGATGTATCCGTGCCCTGCTTCAAATTCAAAAAAGGACTGCGGTATTCCGCAGTCCTTTGCTCATATGTTTTTATTCCGCGCAGGGTGATTCGCCCTGCATTTCTTTTTTGAGTTTTTTCTTCGCGAAGAAATAGTAAATCAGGTGCACGAAGAAGGTTGCGCTCCACGAAATCGGGTAGGACCAGTAGAGGAAGGCGAGCGTGCGGTTGAGGGGCAGAATGAAAAATACCCACACGAGTCTTATGCCGCAGCCGCCGAGGAAGGAGATGACCATCGGCTGAACGCTCTTGCCCATACCTCTGAGCTGACTTCCGCCCACATCCATGAGCGAGCAGAAAAAGAAGAACGGCATAATGAAACGCATTCTGGTGAAGGCAATCTGAGCCACCGCCGGATCCTTTGTGAATATGCTTATAATCTCGGCGGAAAACGTGTAGCCGACACTCCCGATGATTACGCCGATAGCGGTCGCGGTGAGCAGGCAGATCCGGTAAACCCTGCCGATGTTGTCAAATTTTTTCGCGCCCACATTCTGCGAGGTGAAGGTCATTGTTGTCTGCGCAATCGCATTGGTGCAGGTGTAAATGTAGCCGTCAAAGTTTGAGCCCGCAGCTATGCCCGCCATAGCGTCCGAGCCGAAGGAGTTTACATTGCTCTGTATGATTACATTTGACACGGAAAAGAGCATATTCTGTATGCCCGCGGGTATGCCGATGCCGAGTATGTGTCTCAGCTCATCGCGGTGTATTTTCATTTCCTTGGGATTAAAACGGCAGTCGCCGTCAAGGCGCATGAGGTGAACGGTGGACATCACGGCGGCAAGCACCTGTGAAATGACCGTGGGTATCGCCACGCCCTCAACCCCGAGGTGAAGCACAATCACGAAAAAGAGATTGAGCAGCACATTGATAAGCCCGGTTGAAGCGAGTATGATGAAGGGCTTTCTCGTGTCGCCCGTAGCCCTGATGATTGAGGCGCCGAAGTTAAAAACGAGCATCGCGGGCGAGCCGAGGAAATAAAGGCGCAGGTAGAGCGAGGCGAGTTCAATCACGTCGCCCGGCACATTCATTATCCTGAGCATCGAGGTGCAGAATATCACGCCGATTACCGACAGGGCAACCCCCGAAATGAGAGCCACGAGCATTGCGGTATGTACGCAGTTGTGTATTTTTTCTTTGTCTTTTGCGCCGATATGCCTCGCGGTAACAACTCCGCTTCCCATTGAGATGCCCATAAACAGGTTTACAAACAGGTTTACGAGCGAGCCCGTTGAGCCGACCGCCGCGAGCGCCTCCTTGCCCACAAATCTGCCGACCACCGCGATATCAGCCGAGTGATAGAGCAGCTGAAGCAGACCCGTAAACATCAGCGGCACCGCGAAAATCAGGATTTTTTCGAGAAACGGACCGCAGGTCATATCGATTTCGTTTTTTCTTTTCACTTTCATTTTCCCCGTCAAAGAATAATTCTTCAAATGAAATTATATCACCGTTATGATAAAATTCAACTCGAATTTCGGCAAAAAAGCACAAGTATTTTTATACAAATATGTGAGTTTTGCTCAAAAACGGCTTAAAAAATATTTTACAAAAAAATAATTTGATTTTATCGTGATATATGATATAATATCTCGTATGATAAAAATAACTGTATATCGCATAAGACAATTTTCCCAGAAAGAGGTGATTGCCGGGCATCCGGCATTTGCAATGATGAAAAAGACCGTTGCCGTTCTTCTCGGTATTCTTACCGCCGTGGTTTTCACTGTTTCTCCCGCATTTGCGGCCGATATTTCCGGTATCGAGACTCAGGGCAATAAGATAACCGCCACCATCACTCCCGACAAGGGCTCAAAGGCGGAAAAAGATAAAATCTCCGCCACGCTTGACGGCAAGCCCCTTGCGGTTGAGAGCGTTGAAACGGCGGACGGCTCCACCGAGTATATTGTGATGATTGACACTTCCCTTTCCCTGTCAAACGCCCACTTTGAGGCGCAGAAGGGCGCGGTGAAATCACTCTATAACTCCAAGGGCAAAGACGATACTTTTATCCTCTACACTTTCGATAAAACGAGCAAAAAGATTCTTGACGGCAGCGAAAGCAGCGAAGACGCTGTCAAAAAGATTTCCGCCATCAAGGCTTCCGGCCAGGATACCGCCTTTTATGAAGCAATCGTCACCCTCACGGGCGAGGCGGGCAACAGCAAGGCGGACGCGACAGTCCCCGTTGTATTCACCGACGGCATAGAGACTCTTGACAAAGGCGCGAAATCCAAAGCCGAAAAGGCGCTCAAAGACACCGGCATTCCCGTTTACGGACTTTATCCGAGCGTAGAAAAAGAGAGCGATTCCGCAGCGCTCGGCAGTCTGCTCAAACTTTCGGGCGGCAGCGCATCATCCTTCACGCCCGACAATATCGCAAAGAAACTCGCCGATGTTACAGATAAAGCAAAAGCGGCCACCGGCGATGTCACAGCCATATTCACCGCAAGCGAGCCGATAGAGGCAAACGACAAAGCGGTGCTCAGTATTGACCTGGGCGACGGCAAACCCGTTACCAAAGAGACTGCCGTAAAAGCCTGGCAGCCCGAAGAAACTTCCGAAACCGAAAGCACCAAAGAGACCGAAACTCAGACCGAGGCGCCCGTCACCGGGCAGACCACCGCTCAGGGCGGCGAAACTGAGCAGGGGCTTGATCTCATGAAGATTATCATCCCCGCCGCCGCGGCGCTTGTGCTGATACTCGCAGTGCTGCTTATATTCAGAAAACTTAAATCAGGCAAGAAGGATAAACCCGAAGATAATCCTCCCGAGCCCGAAGTAACAGAAGAGCCCGAAATCACCGAAGAGCCCGAAGCCGCTCCCGAAGAGGAGCCGCAGGCTGAAGAAGAGCCCGAAGCACCTGCAGAAGAGGAGCCCGAAACTCCCGAAGAGCCCGCAGAAGAGGAGCCCGTGAGCGAAGCGGACACAGAAACTGAGGAAACTCCCGCCGAAGGCGAAGAAGCCGGAGCAGAGGGTGAAGAAGGCGCCGAAGGCGCAGAAGGCGAAGAACAGGCCGAAGAAGAGCCCGAATCGGAAGAAGAAGCCGCGGCAAAGGCCGAAGCAAAGCGCCGTGCCGAAGAGAGGGCCAGGAGAAGAGCCGCCAACCTCGAAAGAGCAAAGGCAAAGGCGGCGGAAAGAGCCGCGATGCTCTCAAATATGAGCAACGAAAACAAAGAGGCGGCTGAGGCTGCAGCGGCAAAAGAAAACGAAAAGAGAAGAAGGCGCGAAAAAGAAGAGGCTCAGGCAGCCAAAGAGCGCGCAAAGAAAGAAAAAGCGAACAAAAAGAAGATGAAGGAAGAAGGCGGCAACTTCCAGTTCTATTTCGTTGACAAAAAATAACAGAATAACGGGGTTGTTGAGTATGTATGGTAAGCAAATCTGACAAAGCTCTGCGGTTTCAGTTTTCCGCGAAAACCAATACTGATTTACGAGTGCCCGCCCAAACGGGGTTGTGTATATGCACGGCCCCGCTTTTGTTTTCTTGACAAGAACGGACAGTATATAATATAATTAATTAGTTAGAGTTTTTTAATACTATATAAGTCCCAAGAGGATTTTTATGAAGATACTCAAAAAAATTTCCGCAATACTGCTGTCGGCGGCGATGATTTTCACCGCATTCCCCGTTGCCTTTGCGGGCAACAGCGCCGACTATGCAAACTCAGACTGTGAAGGTTACTTCGACGGTCTGTTTTACTGCGCCGGAAATGAAAAAGACCCCCGCGCCTACAGAGAAACCGCGATAGACGAAAACAGGGAATACCTCACCTCGTATGCCGTTGACAGCGTTGCCCTTTATGACGGATATCTTTACGCGGGCACGGGCACCTCACTCAGAAGAATAAATATTGACACTCTCGCCGATGAGAAAGTGTATGACTCTCGCGCGGGGATAGACGCGTTTGCCCTTTCCTGCTCAAAAGTCTATATGCTCATAAACGGCAGTGTTGTAAAACTTAATGAAAAAGACGGCTCGCTCACTACCGCCGTCGCCTCGGGCAAAATCACTTCCTTCTGGTTTGAGAGCGCGAATATGCTCTGCTATATGACCGACGAAGAGATGATTTACTACTACAATCTTTTCAGCGGAAAGACTTCTCAGGAGAAAAACAACGCTACCGACCTCGGCGATTATATACCGCTTTACGGCTCGCAGATTCCCTCCGGCACCACAAACCCGGAGGCTATGGGTCTCGGCTCCCTGCAGGGGAAATTCCCCGCCGGCAGATACTGGAATCACGGCTCGGGCGCAAATAATCCCGACGGCACCACGGGCACAGGCTGCTACCACCACAGCGGCAACTGCGATTACGGCGGTTCCTGCGGCTGTAACTCCTTCCTCTCCGCCATCCAGTGTATGGGCTACGCCTACAAGTGCGGCTACGATGTTTACGGCACCTACCCCACGGGCTGGTCAAAATCAACCTCGTCCTCCTCGCTCAACAACGTCAAGGCGGGCGATGTAATCAGATACAGAAATGACGGCCACTCGATTTTCGTTACGGGTGTGAGCGGCAACACGGTCTATTTCACCGACTGTAACTGGGACGGCCACTGCGGCATCCGCTGGGGCGCCTCCGTCACAAAGTCAACCCTCAAGAGCAGTTTCACTAGCCTCAGGAGCGCTCCCTATGAAGCGCCCGGTGGCGGCAGTCCGCAGGTTACATACACCATCACCTTCAACGCAAACGGCGGCTCAGTTTCGCCCTCCACCGCGCAGTATAAGGGCGGCGACAAATACGGCGACACTCCCGTGCCCGAGCGTGAGGGCTATGATTTCCTCGGCTGGTTTACCGACGCGCAGGCAGGCACTCAGATTAAGGCCGACGACAAAGTCAGCGCCTCAATCACCGTTTACGCTCACTGGCAGTTAAAGACCTACACGGTGACCTTCGATAAAACGGGCGGCAACTACGCGCCCGCAGATTTCACCATAGATTATTTCTCGAGCAAGGTTATCGAAAACGCCAAAACGCCCACGAAAGAGGGCTACACCTTCGTGTGCTGGAATACCGCCATTGACGGCAGCGGCACCTCGTATAAACCGGGTGACAGATACAGCGCGCACGAGAGCGTAACCCTTTACGCGATATGGAAAGGCAAGAGCATCCAGATTCACTTTGACCCGAACGGCGGCTCTCTTACGGGCGCGAGTTACAAGGCGGTCACTTACGGCGATCCGTTCGGCGAACTGCCCGTACCCGTGCGCACGGGCTACACCTTCAAGGGCTGGCATCTCGGCTCGGCAACCGGTGAACTTGTAACGGAAAACACCATTGTAAATATCTCCTCATCACAGCGTCTTTACGCTTCGTGGGAGGAAACCGTATATACAGTCACATATAACGCAAACGGCGGCGAAAACGCCCCCGCTCAGCAGACCAAAACCTACGGCAGAATAATCACGCTCAGCAGCACAATACCCGTAAGAGCGCACTATACTTTCACCGGGTGGTTTACCTCATCCGCAGGCACGGGCACGAAATATGACCCGGGCGACACTTATTCCGACAATGCGGACATCGTGCTTTACGCGGGCTGGGAGGGTGACAAGTACACCATCACCTTCAATCCGAACGGCGGCACGAATCCTCCGGCAAACGCGACCAAGACTCACGGCACCGACCTTACGCTGCCCAAAGACGTGCCTTCGATGACGGGCTTCGACTTCGTCGCCTGGAATACCAAGCAGGACGGCACAGGCACTTCCTACAAAGCGGGCGCAAAATATACAAAAGAAGGCAACGCAACGCTCTACGCCATCTGGGAAGTGGCGAAGTACAGAGTAACTTATGATGCCTGCGGCGGCGAAAACGCCCCCGAAACCCAGGTTTTCATCTATAATTCATCCACTGTTATTACGGATAAAGTCCCGTCAAGGACAGGCTTTGATTTCATGGGCTGGTTCACTCAGCCGGACGGCGGCGGCAGGCAGTACACTGCAGGCGAAACTTACGCCGAAAACGCCGACCTTCCGCTTTACGCCTGCTGGCAGAGGGAGAGATACGCGGTCACCTTCAATCCCGGCGGCGGCACAGGTCAGCCCACAAATCAGTATAAAGAATACGAACTTGATTATACCGTTCCCGACACAATTCCCGTAAGGCCCGGCTACAGATTTGACGGCTGGCGCACTTCAGCGGGCGCGGAATATGCTCCCGGCGATGTCTATAAAGAAAACGCTCCGCTCACTCTTTACGCGCAGTGGACAGCCGAAACCTACATGGTAACCTTCAATTCAAACGGCGCGGGAATTGCCGAAACGAGGGCGCAGTACACTTACGCAACGCTCTACCCGGCTCTGCCCGAACTGCAGAGAAACGGCTACACCTTCAAGGGCTGGTTCACACAGCCTTCGGGCGGCTCGCAGATAAAAGAGGGCGGCAGGGTGTCAATCACCTCCGATTCCGTCTTCTACGCGCACTGGAGCGCAAACACTTACACGGTTACATTTAATCCCGCGGGCGGTCAGTGCTCGGAGAGCGAAAAGACCGTCACCTACGGCAGCGCTTACGGCACGCTTCCCGCGGCCTCAAAGCAGGGTTATTACTTCGCAGGCTGGTTTGACAAAGACGGCAGGCAGATAACCGAAACATCGAAAGTTGATTTTTATCAAAGCGGCGAGGTGCTCACGGCAAAATATGTTGCAGGCACCTATACCGTGATTCTCGACCCCGCAGGCGGCACCTGTGACACCGTAAGCCTGCAGAGAAATTATACCGAAAAGCTCGGCACTTTACCCGTGCCCGTAAGGAGCGGCTGTGAATTCACAGGCTGGCAGACCTCGGGCGGAGTGACTGTTACCTCCGATTACGCGATGCCCGGTCACGACCTTACTCTGCGCGCTTCGTGGCGGCCTGCTTCCGCCCCCTCGGGCGAAAACCCGGACAGCAATCACACCCTCACCTGGAGAGCAGGGGAGAGCGAGATAAAAGAGACATATTACTACGGTCAGGATATTGAGATTCCGAAGTTTGACATACCCGCCGGCTACACCGTAAGCGGCTACGATAAAGCCGTGCCCGCCCGTATGCCGGACAGCGACCTTGAGATTACAGCCGTGATAACGCCCGTCGAATACACAGCCGTATTCATTGACGGCGGCTCGCTCTGGGCAAAGGAAACCTACACGGTTAAATCGGAATCGCTTCCTTCTCCCGCGCTTCCCTCAAAGGACGGCTACACCGTTTCGTGGGAGCAGAAAGCACCCGCGCCCGGCGGAGTAAGCGTGCACGCGGTTTACACTCCCGTTATCTACACCGCGACCTTCTTCGCCGACGGCAATCAGGTGAAGCAGGTACAGTTTACGGTTGAAGACGATTTCATATCCGAGCCCGCCGTGCCGGCAAAGAAGGGCTACACGGGTCACTGGAGCGATTATTCGCTCATACCCGGCGATATCACGATAAACGCTGTGTATGACCCCAACACCTACACGGTCACCTTCTATAACGCGGGCAGCGTTTACGCGACGGTAGATTATGTTTACGGCGCGAAGTCGATAACCGAGCCCGCCTTCCCGCACAAAGAGGGCTACAACGGCAGATGGTCAACCTACACGCTCGGCCCGCAGGATACCGTTTCGCACGCGGTATATAACCCGATTGAATACACAGCCACCTATATGGTTGAGGGCACGGTGCTCGCAAAGGTTAAATTCACGGTTGAAAGGCCGCCCGTTGAGCCGCCCGTACCTCCGCGCACAGGCTACTTCGCAAAGTGGAATCCCTACACGCTCACGGCGGCGGATATCACAATCACCGCGAAATACATACCGAATTCCACCGTAATTATCCTCAATTACACGCAGAAGCGAGAAATAGATTATCTGACCACAATCACCCTGCGCTCGTTTGTGTCAAACGCGCCCGACGAATATGAAATTCACTGGTTTGTCAACGGGCACGATGAGGGCACGGGCAACGGCGACGGCACCTTCACCATGAAGGAAGCGACAGGCGATTTCGAGATATACGCGGTCGTTTATTCGGACGGCGAGTATTCCGACCCGAGTCAGACGGAGACCGTTGATGTAAACACGGGCTTCTTCTCGCGGATAAAGGGTTTCTTCCGCAGACTTTTCAGAAGACCGCACGTAATCACACAGTAAAAGACGCAAAAAAGCGGCACAGTCAGTTGACTGTGCCGCGCTTTTTATTTTATCAGCCCATCGCGTCCGTCACATAGATTGTGTAGTCGCCGAGGTCATTTGAATACTCGTATGTTTCGGTATAGCCGGGGTTAAAATACATATTGAGGGGCTTGTAGTAATAGGGAAGAAGTTCCATATTGTCGGGCACCTCATAGGTCCTTGTAAGGTTTACGGTGTTGAAGTTATCGTCGTGAAGTTCGGCAACCACCGTCACCTTGCGAAGAGGTCTGTCCCATCCGTCAAGCACGCCGTAATCAACGGGCTCTTCGCCGTAGGTGAATACGGTCCTGCTGCTGTCGTCATCCATATCGGCAACGATTTCTTTAATCGCCAGCGTACCCTTGTCAACGGTATAAACGGGCACAAGGTTTTCTTCATAATACTCTTCTTCGCTTCTGCCCATATAGAAACTGTATGTGCCGTCCTTTTCCTCGAGGTCGGTCACGGCGCCGTAAACAATCATTTCGGAGATTGTGTAATTGAAGAAATATGAGAAACTCTCGCTGTCGCTCTCGAGGTCAAGGTATTCGTAAGAGCAGAGGTATGCGCCCGGCTCGCCCGGCATACCGCCCATGAGAGTGAAATCTCTTGAGCCGTAAACGCCGTCAAGGCTGCCCGTGCCGCCCTGCGTGAATTTTGCTACGCAGGCGATTTCGCCGTTTTTCCTGAAGAAATACTTTTCATAATTCTTTTCGCCGTTGAAGTAGTATTCTTCCTTTACCGAGCCGTAGATATTCAGCAGGTTTTCGAGCGTATTTGCCTCGCGGAGCATCTCATAGTCGAAGTTTGCCTCGCTCTCGGTCGCGCCCTGCACTTCGGGAAGGCTCATTTCCTTGAGCACATAGGGGAATTCGCCGCCTACCGCCTCGTCCTTTTCGAAGGTGAATACATATTCTTCGTTTTCGCCGTCTTCGTTTGTAAGCACCACTTTCACCTTATCGCCGTCAAGGGCGGTGAGAGAGGGCTTGAGGGCTTCTGTCATTTCCTTGTAATTTTGCGTAAAGCCGGGGAAGGACCAGACTATTTCGCCGCCTTTGTCCTCGGTTGTCACGCTGCTGCCCACCCAGTTGTCGGGTATGGGCACATATTCGCCGCTCGCTCTTAGCGCGTGCTGAAGGGCGTAAACCTGAGTTGTGGTAAGCCCGCCGTCTTCGCCGTTTGCCTCACGCCAGCAGGAAAACCAGCCGATGGTATTCCAGAGCACGGAGGCGGAATCAAGGTATGAGGGGTCGTCAAAAAATCTCATACCGAGGGCGAGAGCAGTTGAAATGCCGAAAACCGCGTCTTCAAAACTTTCCGGTCTTTCAACCGAGTCCGAAAGCGAGGTTTCTTCGGGCTTTTCCGCAGGTTTATTGCCGCAGGCGGAAAGCGCGCCGAGAATAAGCACGGCGCAAAGGATAAGGGAAAGCGCTCTTTTTGTTTTCATATCTGTTCACCTCATATTTTTAATCAGGTGTAAAACTTCAGCGTGAGATTATCAGGGTCGTTATTGTATTTTACCATCTTGCGTCCGGTGATTGCCCTTATGCAGTCCGTCAGTTTGCCGAAATCCGCGGCGGCAGCCTGATAGGCATCCGCATTAGTGAATTTAAGGTAGATAACGGCGTTGTTTTTCTGCTTATCAATCACGGCGGCGGCGGTGTCATAATCGTAGGAATCAAGCACACAGCCCGTTTTTGTGAAATATGTCATTGCCTCGCTGGTAGCGTCGGGGTAGGCGTAATCGTTGCCGAAAACGTGATCTTTTGACATCTGCTTTTTCGTGATGCAGAAGTAATCGTAGTCGGTTGCAACGCCGTCGCCGTCATCCCAGGTGACATCCATATAGTAATATTCACCGTTTACTTTTATTATATTCCAGGCGTGATTCTGATTCTGACTCTTGCCCACAACCTGACCGCACTCGTAGCCGAGCTCGTGCATAATATAGACAAAGGCGCTCGCGTAGCCGTCACATACGGCCCTGCCGCCTACAAGCGCTCCGTAAGCGCAGTGGGCAAGCTGATAGTCGGGGCCCGTAAGCGCGCCGAAATAGGAGGCGTTGTTGTATTTGACGGTGTCGCACAGATAATCGTGAACATATTTGATGCGCTCAAAATCGGTTGAGAATGCTCTTGCCTCACCCGCGATTTTCTTCGCCTTTATCGCAATCGCGCTCTCCTGGCTTGCGCCGTTGTCCGTGCCGCAGAAACTGCAGAGTTTGAGCGTGACGGTGAAGTCAACCTTGCCCGAGTAGGGCGAATACTTTGTGGAAAAAGCGCGGTCAAGGCGGCAGTATTCGGGGTAATCATAGCAGAAAGCGTAAACAGCCTGTGCTATCACATCATTGTCAAATTCATTCTCGGGCACGCTCATTGAAAACGAGTTGCCGCCCGCCGCGACGGATTTATACAGCAGCGCGTACATCTCTTTCTGCCGCGAGTTGAGAAGTTTATAGCAGAAGCGGTTTGCAAAATTGCCCGTCTGCGCTGAGGATTCCTGCTTCGCAGTGGTTGAGGGTTTTGCAGTAGTTGACGGCTTTGTGGTCGTCGTCTGTTTCGCAGTAGTAGTAACGGGTTTGGTCGTAGTCGTCTGCTTCGCCGTTGTCGTAACGGGTTTTGTTGTTGTGGTTGCCGCGGCAGTCAGCACGGCGGAAGTCGCGGAGGTGTAAGAGGTGAGAGCGCTCGTTTCCGCAGGCAGAGTGCTTTCCGTAAGAGAAGTTTCCTCCTCTGTAATGCTCGCCGTTTCCTCCGTAAAATCTTCGTAAGTAAATTCGCTTTCGTCACTTATCACTTGAGAAAGCGTTTCTGTTTCGCTTAAAGTGACATCGCCGCTTTTCTCACCCGAAAAGCAGGATGCGAAAGTAAAGAGCAGCGCAAACACAATCAGCACCGCAAGAGCGGGCCTCGCGCCTTTTTTCATTTTATATAACATAAAGGATTCCTCCCGGATACAGTTCTTTGTTACATTATATTATTATAGCACAGGCGCGCGGTAAAATAAAGACGCTTTTTTAACACTTCGTAACAAATAAAAAAACCGCCTGAGTTTTCGCTCAGACGGTGGCGTCTTTATGGTACGAAGCCCTGCGGCTTCGGTATATGAAACCGGGCTGCCGAAGCTTGAAACGGCCGGCCGGTGGTTAAGCGGGATTTGCGCGAAGGGGAAACTCAGGACATCCTGTAAAGGCTCTGGAGTTCCAAAATCTTAACAAATCTCTTGAATGAGAAGAATTTCTCGTGCTTGATTTCTTCCATAAGACGTTCTTCAAGTTTTTGAATTTCTCTGAAGTCTGACATATTTCTGTGCCTTCCTTTCTTGATTTGTTGTGCTCATTATAGCACCTTCTCACAGAATGTCAAGACATATTGCACAATGGCACGTACCCGTATATGTGCAACTTGCACAAAGAACGATGTCAAAAACTTATTGTGAAAATTAACCTAAAAAACAGGGAAGGGGAGTAACTTTTGTTAAAAAAGCCACTAAATGTTACGGGTTTATGTATTCATATACCATATTTTGTGTTTTTTCACTTTCCGGGTGTAATAAGTTTGTGAAAACAGCATATAAAAAAGCGGGTAAAAAGCACAAAAAAGGGGCAGTCTTCGACAGACTGCCCGATTTAAGAATACAATTGTTATTTCACTTCCCTGATAAGGCCCATCGGAGTCTGCTCGTGGCTCTGACCGAGCGGATTATCCTTAAGCACTCTTGCCATCAGGTCTCTGTCAATGCTCTCGGGCCAGGCGCCCATTATAACGCCGCCCAGGTCATTGATATCAGTTACGAGCACGGGGCAGCCGAGCGCCTGTGAAACCTCTTTGCATACTTCGTCCGGGTTGAGGGGCGAGAGGGAAACGCACTCGTTGTAGGGCGGCAGGGTGCAGTCGCACGGACCGTCAATTGAGCGCGCCTTTTCGCCGGCTATCATATAAAACCAGCCTCTTTTGCCGAGCAGTTTGCCGAAGGCGGAAACCACGGCGGCAAAAAGAATTCTGAATGTGCCGCACTCCCTGAGCGCCATCTCCATTGTTTCGGGGATGCCGAGACCGATGCCGTAGGGGGTCTTGAGCACAAATTTGCACAGTATCTTCGCGAGAGGGCGGGGATGGATGTCTTTCATCGGTATTGCGCGCCCCTGAGTGCAGCCGACAGCCTTTTCGGTGATAAAGAAGATGTCGCCGGGCTGTATATGCTCAGATGCGTATTGCTTTGATACGTCGACTATATTGTCCTTTTCGGTTATGACGTGAGTTTTGATTGCGTATCTTTCGTAAGTTTTGCCGTCAACCTCAATGTCTTTTACTTTTCTTTCGTTTACGGTGATGTTGTCCATTATTCAGCCTCTTCCCGGTTTGATAAAATTTCTTTTGCGATATATATCGGTCTTTCTTTTGTCTGGATATATACCTTCGCGAGGTATTCGCCGATTATGCCCGCGCTCATAAGTATCATGCCGCCGATAAACATAAGCAGGAATATAATCCAGTTTGCGGCGGTAAACGGATGGTGGAAGCCGAGCCTCAGCACGGCGCTCACAATAAGGTAAACGAGCGACACGAGCATTGAAACTGCGCCCGCGTATGCCGGAATTCTGAGCGGCGCGGTGGTGAAGGAGATTATGCCGTCAAGCGCGTAGGCAAAGAGTTTGCGAAGGCTCCATTTTGTTTCGCCGCTCGCCCTCTCCTGCACAACATAGGGCAGAAATTTGGTGTTGAAGCCCACCCAGGAGAAAAGACCCTTGCTGAATCTGAAATATTCTTTCATTCCGAGCACGGCGTCTACCATCGGGCGGCGGAAAGTCCTGAAATCGCTCGCTCCGGGCATAAACTCAACATCGGTGAATCTGTTTACCGTTTTATAGAATGAGTTTTTGAGAAAGACCATCGGGCCTTTTTCTTTTCTTGTTTCCTGATAAGCGGCAACGCAGTCAAACTCCGGCTCGCTTTTGAGGATGTTTACCATTTCGAGCGCTATTGCGGGCTGCTGCTGCAGGTCGGCATCGATTATCGTCACATAGTCGCCGCTTGCGTTTTCGAGCCCCGCGTACATAGCCGCCTCTTTGCCGAAGTTTCTTGAAAAACTTACTACCTTAACGGGGATTTCGCCCGCAAGCAGTGCTTTGAGATTTGCGAGGGTGCCGTCTTTGCTGCCGTCGTTTACGAAAACGAGTTCATAGTCGAAAGAGGCGTTTGCAAAATCCTTTTTTACCGCTTCGTAAAAGAGAGGTATATTATCCTGCTCGTTGTAGCAGGGAACAACCAGACTGAGTTTCATTATTTCACCTTCAGTTCTTCCGCTCTGTCAAGCCTCTCCCAGGGCAGGTCGATATCTGTCCTGCCGACATGGCCGAGTGCGGCAAGCGGGCGGTAGATGGGTCTTCTGAGCCCGAGAGTTTCGATTATGCCCTTGGGTGTCAGGCTGAATTTTTCTTTGACGAGATTTGCGAGGTCTTCGTCGGAGATAACGCCCGTGCCGAAAGTGTCGGCAAAAACGGATACGGGCTCTTCAACGCCGATTGCGTAAGCGAGCTGAATTTCGCACTTCTTCGCGAGGCCTGCCGCTACGATGTTTTTGGCAACATAGCGCGCGGCATAAGCGGCAGAGCGGTCAACCTTTGTCGGGTCCTTGCCGCTGAAAGCGCCGCCGCCGTGGCGGGCGTAGCCGCCGTAAGTGTCAACGATTATCTTTCTGCCGGTAAGGCCGCTGTCGCCGTTGGGGCCGCCGATTACGAATCTGCCGGTGGGGTTAATGAATATCTTCACATTTTCATCGAGCATTTCGGGGGCGATGGCGGTCTTTATAACCTTTTCGGTTATGTCTTTTCTTATCTGCTCGGTTGAAACGCTGTCGGCGTGCTGGGAGGAAACAACTATCGTGTCAATTCTCACGGCATTGCCTTCTTCGTCGTATTCAACCGTAACCTGAGTTTTGCCGTCCGGTCTCAAGTAGGGCAGGGTGCCGTCTTTTCTCACAGCGGTCAGTTTCGCGGCGAGTTTGTGCGCAAGAGAAATGGGCAGAGGCATATACTCGGGCGTTTCGTCACACGCGTAGCCGAACATAATGCCCTGATCGCCCGCTCCCGCTCTGTCAACACCCATTGCGATGTCGGGGCTCTGCTTATCGAGAGCCACAAGCACTCCGCAGGTGTTTGCGTCAAAGCCTTTTTCGGAACTGTCGTAGCCGATTTCCTTTATCGTGTTTCTCGCGATTGAGGCGATATCAAGAGACGCGCTCGTGGTGATTTCGCCCATAACGAGAATCATACCTGTGGTGATTGCGCACTCGCAGGCAACTCTGCCGGCAGGGTCCTGAGCCATAACGGCGTCAAGCACCGCGTCGGAGACAGCGTCGCAGATTTTATCGGGATGACCTTCGGTCACCGATTCGGATGTAAAAAAGTGATGAGCCATTTTGATTTACCTTTCATAAACAGATGGATGTGTTTTTCTTAATAAAAAAACCCGCCAAGGGTCCCCGGCGAGCGAAAACGCCTTATCTCTCGGCAATAATGCCGCAGGAATTGGCACCTTGATAATTCAGGTTGCCGGGCTTCACAGGGCCTGTCCCTCAGCCGCTCTTAATAAGGATACAATATATAATTGTTTACAGCGATAATCATTATATAATGAGAATACCTGTTTGTCAATACAAATAAAGCAAAAGTCAGCAAACAATGCCGGGAATTCCGGCGGGGGAATCGATTATGTAATCCGCCTTTTCCCTTTCAAGAAGGTCTCTGCCCCTGAATCCCCAGGTGCAGCCTATAACCGGCAGGCCCGCGTTTCTCGCCGTGGCGCAGTCCACTTCGGAGTCGCCCGCGTAAACGCATCTGCTTTTATCCGCGCCGAGTTTTTCAATCGCGAGGAAAACGCCGTCGGGCTCGGGCTTCTGCTTAAGCCCGTCAACCTGACCTATGACAACATCGATTGTACCGCCGAAAAAGTTTTCGATTATATCCTTTGCCGCCTCTTCCATTTTATTGGTCACAACGGCGGTCTTTACCCCTGCTTCACTGAGCGCGGCGAGGGCTTCCTTTATGCCCGGATAGGGGGCGGTAAAGTCGAGCGAATGAGCCCTGTAATGCTCTTTGAAAATCGCGAGAGTTTCGGCAAACACTTCCTCGTCCGCCTCTTTTGGCAGGGCTCTTCTCACGAGCAGGGCTACTCCGTTGCCCACGAAGTTTCTTATTTCGTCAAGGGTGCGAGCGGGATATCCTTTTTTGCCCAGCGCAAAGTTTACACTGTTTTTGAGGTCCTCGAGCGTGTCTATCAGAGTACCGTCGAGGTCAAATATTACTGCCTGATATTTCATAATCACCACGTAAGAGCGGGGCCCGATTTTTCGGGTCCCGCAATCTTTCTGTTTTTGCTTATTTAAGTACTTCTTTTGCCGCGGTCGCGAGGCTTGCGATGCCTTCAAGCTGACCGGGGATGATAATCTTGGTTGCCTGACCGTCAGCCGCCGCTTCAAAGGCTTCAAGGCTCTTGATTTTGAGATAGCCTTCGCCGGGCTTTGCTTCGTTGATAAGGTCAATGGCTTTCGCTCTTGCTTCTTCAACCTTGAGGATTGCCTGAGCCTCACCTTCCGCCTTGCGGATTTTGCTCTCTTTTTCTGCTTCGGCTGCGAGGATTGCCGCTTCTTTGTCGGCCTGCGCCTGAAGAATCTGGCTCTCCTTATGGCCCTGCGCCACGAGAATCTGGCTCTCTTTCTGGCCTTCTGCGGTCAGGATTGCCTCTCTGCGCTGACGCTCTGCCTTCATCTGCTTCTCCATCGCGTCCTGAATCTCTTTGGGGGGCAGAATGTTTTTGAGTTCAACACGGTTTACCTTGATGCCCCAGGGGTCGGTTGCTTCGTCAAGAATGCCCCTGATTTTGGCATTGATGGTGTCACGGGATGTGAGAGTATGGTCGAGTTCAAGTTCACCGATTATGTTACGAAGGGTGGTGGCGGTGAGGTTTTCGATAGCCATAATGGGTCTCTCAACACCGTATGCGTAAAGTTTGGGGTCGGTAATCTGGAAGAATACGATGGTATCTATCTGCATGGTAACGTTATCTTTTGTGATAACGGGCTGGGGCGGGAAGTCCACAACCTGCTCTTTGAGCGAAACCTGCTTTGCGACCCTGTCAATGAACGGGATTTTAAGGTGAAGGCCTGTGTCCCACGTGGCGTTGTAAGCGCCGAGTCTTTCAAGCACGTATGCCTTTGACTGGGGAACAACCTTGATATTTGAAATGATAAGTGCAAGAAGAAGCACTACAAGAATGCCGATTACTACGAATTCCATACTCAGATCTCCTTTACAATCAGTTTTACGCCTTCGATTTTTTCGATTACGACGTTTTTATCTTTTTCAATAATTTCACCGCCGGATGAGCGCGCTGTCCACACAACGCCGCCGACCTTAACGGCACCGGTTGCCCGGATATTGTCAATTTCTTCGGTAACAACTGCTGTCTCTCCGATACATCGGTCGGCATTGAGGGGCTGCGTTTTTCGCTTGACAATCTTTTTTACCAGCGGTCTTGTTGCTACGAGCGTGATGCCCGACACAACTACAAACAATACAACCTGAAGCCAGATCGGTGCGTGAAGAGCTGCGGCGATGAGAGCCGCAAGAGCCCCGGCGGCAAACCAAATGGTCACAAGTTGTGCCGTTGCTCCTTCAATGGCAAGGAGAACGACCAAAGCGACTGCCCAAATTACAATAGGCGACATTTCAATCACTCCCTTTGTATATTAGGAAGAGGGGCATCTCTTCCTTATGCTGAATCTTACCATATTTCGGGAAAATTCTCAATATTCCCCGTCCGAATTTACAAATAATTCACAAATAATTCTCTGCTCTCAAAGCACTGTTTTTGCTTGACTCATAAGGGATAATAGGAATATAATAATACACGGAAAAAGGGCGGTGAAAAAAAGTGAAACATTATCTCGGCTTCGATATCGGAGGCACAAAATGCGCCTGCGTTATGGCGGATGAAAACGGCAAAATAATTTCTAAAAAACGCTTTGACACTCTCGCCGCGAGAGGACCTGAGGCGGTAATAAACGACCTCATCTCTGCCGCCCGTGAATTGATGGAAGAAAACGGTCTTTCATCTGCGGATATAATCTCAGCGGGTGTCAGCTGCGGCGGACCGCTTGACAGCGCAAAAGGGGTTATAATGAGCCCTCCGAATCTGCCCGGCTGGGATAATATTCCGCTTGCCGGTATCATCACCGACAGCCTCGGTGTGCCCTGCAAGGTGATAAACGACGCCGACGCCTGCGCCCTCGCCGAGTGGCGCTACGGAGCGGGCAGGGGATGCGATAATATGATTTTCCTCACTTTCGGCACGGGTATGGGAGCAGGGCTTATCTTAAACGGAAAACTCTATTCCGGCACAAGCGGCACGGCAGGGGAGGTCGGCCACATCCGCCTCTCGGATTACGGCCCCGTAGGCTACGGCAAAGCGGGCTCGTTTGAGGGCTTCTGCTCGGGCGCGGGTATCGCCTCACTCGCCCGTATGATGCTCGATGCCTGTGAAGGCGACACGCCTCTGAGGAGCGGAGAGATTACCGCGAAGACCGTTGCAGAGGCGGCAGACGGCGGCGATGAATTCGCGAAATCCGTTTATGAAAAATGCGGCGAAATGCTTGGCAGAGGGCTCGCCGTGCTCATAGATATACTCAATCCGCAAAAGATTGTTATCGGCAGCGTTTACGCAAGGTCGGGGCATCTGATGAAGGAAAAGATGCTCGAAGTGCTTTCACGCGAGGCTCTGCCCGTAAACCTTGCCTCGTGCGAAATAGTGCCCGCCGCGCTCGGCGAAGAAACAGGAGATTACGCCGCGATAGGAGCGGCTGAGGAATACGGAGAAAACATAAAATGATAACAGAAACAATGACAGCAAAACTGATTGAAAGATACCCCGCGCTCGCCCCCTGCAGTGACGATATCAAAGCCGCGGCGGATATGCTGATTATCTGCTTCGGTGCGGGAGGCAAAGTTATGTGCTGCGGCAACGGCGGCAGCAGCGCCGACAGCGACCACCTTGTGGGCGAACTTATGAAGGGCTTTCTTAAAAAACGAGCGCTCCCCGAAAACGAAAAAGCAAAGTTTGAAACAGAAGCGCTTGCCGACGGACTGCAGAAAGGTCTGCCCGCGCTCTCGCTCTCATCGCAGACGGCTCTCATCACCGCTTTCAATAACGACTGCGAGCCCGATTTCGTTTACGCACAGCAGGTTTACGCCCTCGCGGGCAAAAACGACGTGCTGATAGTTTTTTCAACTTCCGGCAATTCCGCCAATATCGTTTACGCGCTTGAGGCGGCAAACGCGGCGGGCATAAAAACCGTTGCCGTGACCGGAGAAAGCGGCGGCAGATGCGCCGCGAAGGCGGATATCTGCATTAAGATTCCTTCAGATGAAACCTGCGCAATTCAGGAACTCACCCTGCCTGTTTACCACTGCATAGCCGCAGCGGTTGAAGAATATTTTTTCAGTGAATAAGGAGAAATGAAAATGAGCATACCGAGAAACGAGCATCCCAATCCCCAGTTCAGAAGAGACAGCTTTGTAAACCTCAACGGTCAGTGGGAATTTGAGTTTGATTTCGGCAATTCGCAGATAGCACAGGAAATGTGCGCGCGCGAAAAATTTTCAAAGGAAATCACTGTGCCCTTCTGCCCGGAGAGCGAACTTTCCGGCATAGGCTACAAGGATTTCATCCCCGCCGTGTGGTACAGGCGCAAGTTTGAAATCACCCCCGCGCAGCTTGAGGGCAGAGTATTTATCTGCTTCGGCGCGGTTGACTTTACGGCAAATGTATATATCAACGGCAAAAAGGCGGGCACGCATCACGGCGGCTACACCTCTTTCAGATTTGATATAACGGACTTGCTCACGAGCGGCGAAAACACGGTTGTGGTAAACGCGGTTGACGACACACGTTCGCCTTACCAGGCGACGGGCAAGCAGAGCGAAGAACTCTATTCTCACGGTTGCCTCTACACCCGCACAACGGGCATATGGCAGACGGTTATGCTCGAATTCACTCCCAAATCATATATTGAATCTTTTCGCCTTTATCCCGACGCCGCCAATTCGGCACTCGGCGTGCAGGTAAAAGTCTGCGGCAAGGGCACGCTCACCGTGAGCGCCTCATACGAAGGCAGAGACGCGGGCTCATTCACAAAGACAGCCGAAAACGATGTGACGGGCGAAATCGCACTTTCGGAAACTCATCTCTGGGAGGCGGGCAACGGCAGGCTCTACGACCTTGAACTTAAGTTCGGCGACGATGTCGTTCACTCCTATTTCGGCCTGCGCGACCTCGCGCTCGACGGCTATAAATTCCTTATAAACGGCAAAAGCGTTTTCCAGCGCCTTGTGCTCGACCAGGGTTTTTATCCCGACGGCATCTACACCGCCCCCGACGAGCAGGCGCTTATCAATGACATAAAGATTTCAATGGACGCGGGCTTCAACGGCGCGCGCCTGCACCAGAAAGTGTTTGAGCCGCTCTTCCTCTATCACTGCGACAGGCTCGGCTACCTCGCCTGGGGCGAATATCCCAACTGGGGTCTCGATTACTCCGACGCGAAAGTGACGGATGTTGTGGCAAGAGAGTGGATTGAAGCGCTTGACAGAGATTTCAACCATCCCTCGATAGTCGGCTGGTGCCCCTTCAACGAAACCTGGAATTACGCGGGCAGGGAGCAGAGAGACGAACTGCTTGAAACGGTATATAAAATCACCAAGGCGTGCGACGGCACCCGCCCCTGCATCGACACGAGCGGCAACTATCATGTGATTACCGACATTTATGATAACCACGATTACGAGCAGAGCGTAGAAATCTTTTCACAGAGATACGCGGACTTCGAAAACGGCGGCAAATTTCACGATCCCGTCAACGAGAGGCAGGATATTGAATACGCCGACGACCGCCCTGTGTTTGTGAGCGAATACGGCGGCATCCGCTGGGCAATGGATGAAAGCGACCAAAAAGCCTGGGGCTACGGCAACGGCCCGAAAACCCCGGAGGAATATATCGAAAGATACAGAGGGCTCACCAACGCCCTGCTTGACAACGGCAAGATGTTCGGCTTCTGCTACACCCAGCTTTACGATGTAGAGCAGGAGCAGAACGGCGTTTACACTTACGAAAGAGGCATAAAATTCGACCCCGCGATATTCAAGGAGATTAATTCAAGGAAAGCGAAGATTGAGGATTTAATTTAACCCCAAGGGAGACAAATAATTGTTTTGGGGTTAAAACTGTTTTATGAAAGAAAGGAAAAGATATGATAAGGAAGACGCTTTCATTTGTTATTGTTTGTGCATTGATTATTTCATCGCTTTGTCTTTCGTCAATTATGGTTAATGCCACGACATACAAAGTCGGTGATATAGTTGAATTTGGCAGTTATCCTCAAAGCAGGGTGACCGATGAGGAATTACTTGCCGAATTAAATGAACTCGATTTGGTTTGGCAATCGTTTTCCGATTATTATTATGGCACTGGCTCGGAAGGGACAATGATTGAGTCAGACTATATGAGATTTGCAAATGCAGAAATCGAAAACGAAAGATATTGTGCTGTCTATTTTACAAAATATAGACCGAGCCCTACTTATTACGAACCAATATCTAGATATTCACTCCAGGATGAATGCGGTTATTATACTGGCGAAACATATTGGTTTAAATATGAACCTATAAAATGGATTGTTCTTGACCCAATCAACGGTCTTATGATTACACAATCTATTATTGATGGTCAGCCATATTGTAATAATATGTACAAAGTTTACATTTCATCTTATTACAAGTATGGTTCAGACCCAAACGTTAGAATACCTTGTTATCAGTATTCAACAAGTGATATTAGAAAATGGCTTAACAATTCATTTTATGAAAGAGCTTTTTCATTAAATGAAAAGCAAAAACTAACGCTGTTTAATTCTGATGAAACTATCCCATACGAAAAAGTCAGTATTCTAACCCGCTTTGAGATCAAAGACGGATATGGTTTTAATTCTGATTTGTCCAGGAAAGCCATTGGTACCGATTATGCTTATTGTAATGGCTTGACTGTTGATATATATAATTATTCACCATATTTACTTGCTAGTCCAGGTAATACTGAATATAATTGTTCAAGTGTAACTAAGGAAGGAGTAATAAGTTTAAATGAAACTCTTACTGCGAGTGTTTGTGGAGTACGCCCAATAATCAAATGCTCAGAGATAACAAGTAATTCTCAGCACGAGCATAATTATAAAAAAACTGTCATTGAATCAACATGTACTGAAAACGGATATACAGAATATAAATGCTTTGCTTGTGGCGATACCTATACAGACGAATATGTTAATCCTTTAGGCCATGATTACAAAGAAAGAATTACTCAACCGGCTACTTGTACCGCGGAAGGATTGAAAACATTTAAATGCAGCAGATGTGAAAAGAGTTTTACGGAAGTGATAGAGCCGACAGGCCATAAACCGACAACTGTTGTAATCAAAGAGCCTACTTGTACAGAACCCGGAACATCTTATGAAATGTGTTCGGTGTGCGAGGAAAGGTTAAGTGAGAACACTGAAATCACCTCAACAGGCATCCACTCCTGGAAATATTCAACCGACAAATACACCATTACTGCTTCCTGCGAAAAATGTGACGAAGAGTTTTCGGTAACGGCAGTTCTGCCCGAGGTTTTGAAATGTTCCGACACTCCGAAGGCAATCACGCTTGATGGCGAAGTTCCGGACGGATTTGTTACGGATATTATCTATGAAACCGAAGACGGACAGGCGCCGAAAAAAGCAGGCAAGTATACCGCTCACGTTTACCTCAGACCTGATGATTTATCCGATGTTATTCTTGCAAGTATAAATATTGAATTGAATATCGAGCACGACCTGACAAGTTACAGCGGAAAAGAAGCAACCTGCACCGAACCGGGCTATGAGCCTTATGAAGAGTGCAGTTATTGCGGATATACAACTTACTCTGCTATTCCCGAAAAGAATCACGATTATTCATTCTCTTATGTGTGGTCGGATGACGGTAAGTCCTGTGTAGCAACGGCAACCTGCGCAAATGACGAAAATCACAATTTCAGCGAAGAGGCTGAAATAAGCAGTGCAGTCAAGGCCGCGCCGACATGTGAAGAGGACGGCACAACAACTTACACAGCAACATTTATCAATGAATTGTTTGAAATCCAAACGAAGGATGTTAAAGACATACCGGCTTCAGGTCACGAGTACACAGCAAAATATGAATGGTCTGCCGACGGTAAATCCTGCGTGGCGACGGCGACTTGTGCTAAAGACAGTTCACATACATTCAGCGAAATCGCAACCGTAAGCAGTGCGGTAAAAGAAAAGCCGACCTGCACCGAAAAAGGCACAACCACATATACCGCCGCTTTCAACAACAAGTTTTTCTTTGGTCAGACGAAAGATGTGGAAGATATTCCCGCGACCGGACATAACGCAGTAACGGTTCCCGCCAAAGAAGCGACTTGCTCCGAAAAAGGTTTAACCGAGGGCTCGCGCTGCTCCGTCTGCGGTAAAATTCTTGTTGAGCAGAAAGAAACGCCCGTAATCGATCACAGCGATGCCGACAATAACGGCTACTGTGATATGTGCAAGCAGATGATGACAGGCGGAAATCACTGTGTTCACTGCGGTCAGATTCACACGGGATTCTTTGGCGGAATAATTGCTTTCTTCCACAGAATAGCACATATATTCAGCCGATAAGCAAGCAAAAAACAACGGCTCGCGAAAGCGAGCCGTTACTTTTATATTCTCTTTTACGCCGCGGCGGCGGTCGAAGTTTCTTCGGGTGCCACGGGTGCCGCTTCGGTTATGTCAGACTGAACTTCGGCGGTAACTTCATACTCCTGCTCGGAAGTTTCCTCTTCGCCGGGCTCATAGTCGCCCGCGAGCTGCTTCCAGTGAATCTTACAGTAGTTTTTGCCGTTGATGGGCGGATATTTTTCTTCGCCTATCCTCGCCTTGTTGTTGCAGTCATATTCCTGGTTGTAGGCGCATTTCACTTCGTCGCTCTCGGTGAGCAGTTTGCCGAAGGCGATGCCCCACACCGCGATTACGAATACGGCGATGAGCGCGCCGCAGACCTTTGCGTTAATTCCGTTTTTGAAGAGTTTTCCAAGGTCAATCGCGTCGAGGAATTTAACCTTTGAAGCGATGAGGCAGATAATCTTTGAAAGGACAAAGCCCGCAACGCCAGCGGTGATGCCTACGAGTGCGCCCGCGAAAACGTCGGTGGGGTAGTGGACCATAAGGTAAATCCTTGAGCACATCGTGCAGAGCGCGAGCACCGGGGGAATCCACGCGATTCTGCCTTTTTTATCGGAGATAAGGCAGATGCAAAGCGCTGTGGCAACCTCAAAAGCGGAGGTCGTGTGGCCCGAGGGGAAGGAATAGTCGCTCTCTGAGAGCGAGCCTACTGCCTCATACCAGGTCCTGTACTGCGCCCAGAAATCGGTGAGCTGCAGGGTGTTGTAAGGCCTTACTCTGAGCACAAGGGGCTTGAGCCAAAGGTTTGTGATTATTGTGCCCACGGCAACGGCCATAAGCATCGCGAAGCCGTATTTCCTTGTCTTCTTGAAAAGGCAGAGGCAGAAGGCGAGAATTGCTATAGGGATGATGAAATTCTCATCGCCGAGCGAGGTGAACATTTTCGCGAGAATCGTGAAAAAGCCGTTCTGCAGATTGCCGAAGAAGGAAAATACCGCAGTGTCAACGCCAAAGAATGAAGAATCTATTTTGTCGCCGAGTGAGGCGGCAAGGGGTAACATATCAATCATATCGGTCTCCTGAAACTAATCTTTATTGTCCCCTGTTGTTTTTGTTGTTTTTGCCTACATAGGAGAAGGCAAGCAGCACAGCCGCCACGGAGATGAAGCCCGCGGCGAGAATCGGGGACCAGTGAAGGTTGTCAAAGCCCTTCTGGTGGGTGGCTTCAATTGCCAGCAGGTATATGCCCGCTTCGCCCGCGAGAGCGGCGAGTATGGTGAGCACCTCCACCTTCTTGTAACTTATCAGCATCACGTCTATCGCCACAAATACCGCAAAGAGCACAAACAGCGGCAGCGCCTGCTGATATATCCACTCGAGGTGGCCGGTCTTGTACATAACAAATGAAACATAGCCCATTATCGAGGCAAAGCTGATAAGAGCGTTTACCGCGGGGTGGAAGAGTTTGAGCGCGGGCAGCACAAAGCATACCCATACAACCGCGAGCGCGCCTACCACATAGCCGAACCAGAAGTCGTATCTGTGAAAACTCAGGTCAAATGCCGTGCATATTGCGGCGGGGAAGACGAGAGCGGCGGTGAGCAGGGCGGAGTAATTCTTTGAGCCGACGGGTATATCGGCAATCTTGCCCTGCGTGAGGCTGAATTTCTTTTTGGGTTTATTGTCAACCTTTTCCGCCTGAACGGTTTCGGGCTGCGGGGCGGAGGGCTGTTCGGGGGTGAATGCCGGTTTTCCGCAGTTGGGGCAGATTCCGCTTTCGGGAATCTGAGTTCCGCAATCGGGGCAAAACATAATTAAACGCCTCCTTATGAGTGCTTGTTATCAGTCTTTTTCGGCTTCTTCAACCGCTTCTTTGAGCCAGGTGTCATCCTCGTCCTTGGAGAGTTCACCGTGCCTTACCTGGGTGATAACCGCAAGGCCGAGCGTAAACATAATGGCGCAGAAGAGGAACATGAAGTTGTAGTCTTCCTTGAAGAGGCCTATCACAAGTCCGCAGAGAATGGGGCCTGTTACGCTGGCGGACATTGTAGCAGTGTAGTAATAGCCGGTGAATGTGCCTACATATTCTCTGCCGCCTATTGCAAGCACGAGGGGAAGGGTGTTGATGTTTATGCAGCCTACCGCGGCGCCGCCCACAACGAGAGCAACCCAGAGGGTGACCCAGGTGAAGGTGTTTACCTTACCCTCTTCGGAGGGCAGAATCTGCGACACGGTGAGATAAACCGCAAACATCGCGACTATGGCGATAAGGCCTATGATGATGGTCTTCTTTCTGCCGAGTTTTCTGCCCATGATACCTGCGGGAATACCGAAGGCGGCGAGCGAAACGGCGAATACTGCCATCATAAGGGTTGAGTAAATGGGAGCAACGTGAAGGGTGCCGTTTGCGAAGTTTGTGAAGTTGGGCACGATTGCCTCTGTTGCGTTATTGATAAGGAAGAGAGCGGCAAGCATGATGAGCAGGCTGCGCTTTTCATCTTTTGTAATGGGCAGATTCCTGATTTTGATTTTCTCTTTTTTCTTCTCTTCGTTGTTGCCCTTTTCAAAGCCGACTTCCGCGGAGAGGTCATATTTCTTGTTTCTCTTGTAGAAGATGGTGAGCACGAGCAGGCAGAGAAGGGAGATTGCCGCCGTCACAACGAAAACGGGCGTGTAGTTTACATACTGAGCGTTGCCCGCCGCGTCGAGCACAAGGTTGCCCGCGTCATCCACTATCTGACCGAAGTCGTTGGTGGAGGCCTTGAGCGCCTGGCTCATTGTTGTGAAGCCGAGTATGCCGACTATTGCGGAGGCGATGATGCCTACCACGAAGCCGACCATCTGACCGATGCCGCCCATGATGTTGATAACGGCATTCGCGTCACTCTGCAGGTGAGAGGGAGTGAAGTCCGGCATCAGGGAAACGACGGGGGAGCGCCAGATTGACATCATGAAGTTGAAGCAGATAATGACGCTCATCATCAGCAGGATGCTCAGGCCTGCGGCCTTTACGGTAGCCGCAACGGGGATGAAACTGAAAGCGAGGGCGCACAGGGGCAGGAAAACGAGGATGTAGGGCATTCTCTTACCCATCTTGGTGTGCGTGTGGTCGCTCTTTTTGCCGAAGAAAGGCTGGAAGATAACGCCGAAAACATTATCGATTGTCATAACGGCGTTTACGAGCAGGGCAACGGAGAGCCAGCTCATCCACGGATGTGTGGTGATAAACTGGATAAAGGCGCTGTCACCGCTCCAGATTTCGGTCAGTTTGCCCCTGAGGATTACGGGCACATAGGAGTTGTAAACCGACCAGAGCACCATACAGCCCATAAAGCCGAAGCCGATGAGGAAGGTGCGTTTGTAATTGAGTTTGTCTGCCGCAGAAGCGGCGGTCTTGTCTTTTTTCATAGGTTAACCCCCTATAAAAGTATTCGTATTATTATATCATTTTATATTATCGTTTAACAGACAGCAAAATGCCCAAAAACAGCCTTGAGTTTTGTTTATAATACATAATGATATATTGTGAAAAAATGGATGATACTGCCCAGAAGCACGAGTATATGAAAGTGCAGATGATAAACGGGATTTTTCATACCCAGGCGGCAGAATACCGCGCCTATGCCGTAAAGCACACAGCCGAGCAGAAGAAACATAAAGCCCTCTGAGCTTATATTTCCGAGCAGGGGCACCGCGCTGAAAAGCATTGCCGCCCCGCCTATGAAATAGACCGCCATACACACGGCTTTGAGTTTCTCGTTATTGAAGAAAAAGACTTTTGAAATAACGCCGATAAGGGCGATGAGCCAGCCCGCGCAGAAGACGATGATGCCGTGAATGTGGCTCACTCTGTAAAGCGAAACGAGGGCGCAGGGGGTGGTGGTGCCCGCAAGCAGCACGGGTATCGCTATGTGGTCGAGCCGCCTCATAACCGCCTTTGCCCGCCCGGGTTTAAGGCCGTGATATACTGCAGATATGCCATAAACCGCTATGAAGGACAGGCAGTAAACGAGGGCGGAAATCTGCTGAGTCATGCTGCCGAAAGCGCCCGTTTTGATAAACGAGGCAATCAGCGCGAAAACGCCGAAAACTGCGCCCGCCGCGTGAGAAACGCAGAAGGATATATCCTGCTTTCTCGTGTATTCTATAAGTTCAACCTTGTTGCCTTCGCTCATATCACCGCCTCCTTTCCTTGAGCGATTATATCACATATCTGCCGAAAAATAAAGATTGCACAGCCTTGAATTAACCGTAATTATCCTGTATAATACTTTTATATCTCAAAATTATATCTCAAAATCCCGGAGGAAAAAACTATGGCAGACGAACTCAGATATTGGGAAAATCCTTATATGATAAAGGAAAACAAGGAGGACGGGCACAATAACACCCTTCCGCGTAAGAGTGTAAAAAACGCGCTTGAAGGCGCTCCCGCCCCCGATTACCTTTCACTTGACGGCAGCTGGAAGTTTTACTGGCAGATGGGCGTTGACTCCCTGCCCGGCGGCTTTGAGCAGCCTGATTTTGATGACAGTATGTGGGACGATATTGAGGTGCCCTCGCTCTGGCAGATGAAGGGCTACGGCAAGCCCGTTTATCTTTGCGCCTTCTTCCCGAAAGCGATTTCAACCGTAAAGAGCGAGATTCCCAAAATCGATCACTCACAGAATGAGGTCGGCATTTACCGCCGCGAGTTCACCCTGCCCGAAAACTTTGAAGGCAAAGAGATTTTCATCAATTTCGGCGCAGTCAAGGCGGGTTTCTTCCTCTACATCAACGGCAGAAAAGTCGGCTATTCGCAGGGCTCAATGACTCCCGCCGAGTTTGATGTGACGGACTATGTGACTCCCGGCGTCAACACCGTGACTGCCGAAGTTTACCGCTACACCGACGGCACCTACCTTGAGGACCAGGATATGTGGTTCTTAAGCGGCATTTACAGAAGCGTTTATCTCTATGCCGAAGAAAAGGTCTGCGTGCGTGATTTCTTTGCAGATACAAGCCTCACAAACGATTACAAAGACGGCACCCTCAATCTTGAGGTTGACATAAAGAATTACGGCGAGAATGCTCAGTGCTCAATAGAGGTCACCCTTGTTGACGGTGCGGAGCAGAAAAAGATTGCGGCCGAGAAATTCACCGCCGTGAGCGGCAAAACCGTGCTCAGATTTTCTCATACCGAAGAAAACGCGAGAGCCTGGTCCGCCGAAACTCCCAACCTTTATTCCCTTGTCATCGCGCTCAAAAAGGGCAGCAAAGTCCTCTCGGCGAAGGCGGTCAGAATCGGCTTCCGCAAAACCGAAATCAAGGGCAACGTGCTTTATATCAACGGCAAAAAGGTCATCATCAAGGGCGTAAACCGCCATGATTTTGACCCCGACAACGGCTGGGCAATTCCCGATTTCAGATACGAGCAGGATTTGTATCTGATGAAACAGGCAAACATCAACGCCATACGCACGAGCCACTATCCCAACAGGGAAATGCTCTATGATATGTGCGATGAACTCGGCTTCTATGTGATGGACGAGGCGGATGTTGAGAGCCACGGTGTGCGCCGCAAAAACTGCCCGGGCGACAACCCCGATTTCACCGAGGCCGTGTGTGACAGAGCGCGCAGAATGGTTTTGCGTGACAGAAGCCACGCCTGCGTCTGCTTCTGGTCTCTGGGCAACGAGGCGGGCGACGGCACCAACTTCACCGAAGAAAAGAAGGCGGTGCTCGCGCTCGATTCCTCGCGTCCTGTTCACTACGAAGGCGACTTCGATTTCACCAAATCCGATTTCATTTCAAGGATGTACCCCGTTGAGGCGATAGTTGACAAACTCAGAAATCAGCAGGAAATCAAGACATCCCTTTACGATAATGTCGCAAACACTCTTGCCGCAGATAACAAGCCCGTGCCGGCAGATGTATATGCCGACCACCCGGTCATCTACTGCGAGTATGCTCACGCGATGGAAAACAGCCTGGGCAACTTCAAAGAGTATGTGGATGATTTCGAAAAATACGACCATATGTGCGGCGGCTTTATATGGGACTATGTTGACCAGTCGATAAGAAAGGTCGAAGACGGCGAGGAAAAATGGCTCTACGGCGGAGACTTCGACGAGGGCAACACAAGTTATTATTTCTGCGCAAACGGCATCATCACGGCCGACAGACAGCCTCAGCCCTCTTTCTACGAGGTAAAGAAAGTTTATTCTAACCTCGAGGCGTGCGACTGCGATGCCGCGGGCGGAAAGATTATCATCAAAAACAAGAATTATTTTGTAGATACATCATACTGCGAAATCAGGTGGGAACTTACACTCGGCGGCACCCCCGTGCAGAGCGGAGTGCTTGACGATGTGATTATCCCGCCGGAGAGCGAGATGCTCGTTTCACTTCCCTATGACGCCTCAAAGTATCCCGTCGGCGAACTTCTGCTCAACGTTTCGTTTATTCAGAAAGAGGATACCCCCTGGGCACGGAAGGGCTACGAGATTTCGTGCTGTCAGATTGCTGTCAGAGAACAGCCCTGCGCAGGCAGAAAGCCCTCAGTCGGCGAACTTAAATATATGCAGAAGGGCAAGACTGTCAGCGTGATAGGCGAAGGATTTACCGCTCAGGTAAAAGACGGCGCTCTCGCCTCGCTCGTTTACGGCGGCAGAGAACTTATTGTGAAACCGCTCAGGCCCGATTTCTTCAGGGCGCTTACCGATAATGACATCGGATACCTCAATTTCGCCCCCGTATTCTCGGGCATACACTTCCTCTATCAGTGGAAGAGAACAACCGCGCAAACTGCCGCTGTTTCCGTAAAGGCGCAGTCAACACGCTCGGGCGTTGAGGTTAAAGTGAAGTGGGCGGCTCCGTTTGTTTCGGGTCTTTCCACCACCTACCTCTTTGCCCCCGACGGCAGTGTCAGCGTTAAGCACACGGCGAAAGGCCTGTTTATCCCGATGCTCAAAGTCGGTATGCGTATGTCGGTTATCCCCGAGCTCGAAAATGTCACCTGGTACGGCAGGGGCCCGCAGGAAAACTATGTTGACCGAAAGACGGGTGCTAAAATCGGCGTTTACTCAATGACGGTTGACGAACTCGAGCACAGATATATGAGGCCTCAGGAAAACGGACACCGCTGTGATGTGAGAAGCCTTAAAGCCGTTGACGAAAACGGAAACGGCTTCATCGCGGAGGCGCTCGATATTCCCTTCGGTTTCAATATGGCGTGGTACAGCCCCGAGCATCTTGACAAAGCGAAGCACCTCTATGAAATTCGCAAGGATAATTTCATCACTCTCTCGCTTGACGCGGGTATGAGAGGCGTGGGCGGAGATATGCCCGGCTGCGCCACCCTTCACGATCCGTACAAACTCAAGGCGGGCAGAAGTTACACGTTTGAATTCAGGATTTCGAAAGTATGACCAAAACCAATGTGATGCGCCTGCTTGAGGCGGCGGGGATTGAATACGAAACCCTCGTTTACGAGGTTGACGAGAGCGACCTCTCCGGCGCGAGCGTGGCAAAAAAGACGGGCAAAGACAAGGACACCGTGTTCAAAACTCTCGTCTTTCACGGCGAAAAAAACGGCTACGCGGTTGCCTGCATCCCCGTGTGTGAAGAGCTTGACCTCAAAAAAGCCGCAAAAGTATTCGGCGAAAAAAAGATTGAGATGCTCCACGTGAAGGACCTGCTCAAGGTGACCGGATATATCAGGGGCGGCTGCTCTCCGGTAGGTATGAAAAAGCAGTTTCCCACCGTGATTGACGAAACCGCTCAGCTGTGGGACAGAATTTTTCTCTCGGGAGGGCAGAGAGGGCTTATGCTCGGCGTAGACCCCGCCGAAATCGCCGCATATATAGGCGCTTCTTTTGAGGATGTAACCGTATAACAGATAAAGAAAAGGACCGTACTAATCTACGGTCCTTGTTTTTATTCTCTTTTACACCGCTATGCCCTGAGTTTTAAGAAAGTCGTTTGCGTTTTTGAGCATATTGCGGTCGTTCGAAAACTTGAGGCGGCCCATCGCCTTGTTGAAGTTGAGCCAGGCGTAGTCGGCGATTTCCTCCTGCTGGATTTTTGTGTTCACATCGTTGGTTTTCGCGAGGAAAATCGTTACCGCCTTTTCGACCTTGCCCTGAATCGTATATTCGGATTTTGAGGCGAAGTCGGGCAGGATGGTAATGTGAATGCCTGTTTCCTCAAGCACTTCTCTGCGGGCGGTGTCCTTGTTAGTTTCGCCTCTCTCAACATGACCTTTCGGGAAGCCCCAGTTGGATGAGCGGCTGTTTTTAATCAGCAGAAAAACGAGTTCGCCGCCGATGAATCTGTAAACAATGGCACCGCAGGAGCGCTCGTAAAGGCAGTCGATTTTTTTGATTGTGCCTTCCTCCGCAAACTGCACGGCATCCTCAACCTGGTGGTTGATAAACCTTGTGCTTTTGGGTGCCACAACGTAGGCGGGAGGAGTTTCGTCGTTGTGCCTGATGACGGCTATCACCCTGCCGTCAAACGCTCTTACGGGATGATTTATCCCCATAATATATGCTCCGCTCGGGGTGCTGTCAAAATGCTTTTTGCCTTCAATAATGCCGTAATTCAGCCCGTAGGTAAAGCCGCGCTGCCCGTTTACGGAATGGATGGGGTTGGTGACCCTGACTCTGACATATTTGCCGAGCATGATTCCACACCTTTCAAAATGATCGTACGATCACAACTGTTTATGGGTTGATTATACTATCAGATTGTAATTATTACAATAGATTTTATGTTTTTTTGTAAAAGTTTACATATTAACGCTTTTTTTAAGGGTGCAAATCCGCTATTATGTATGCAGTCAAAAAAATTTTTGCGCTTTTGTGCAACAGTTTTTGCCTTATTATTCACTAATCAATGAAAGCGGGTGGGGCTTTGGACAATCGGATAAACAAACTCGCGGCCCTTGCCCGTGAAGGCGACGCATCGGCTTTCGGCGAACTTTACGGCATTTTCAGCAAAGAGATGTACGCCTATGCTTTCAGCATCACGCGTGATCCTCACGCCGCGGAGGACGCGGTCAGCGAGGCGGTCCTGTCGGCTTTCAGGCAGATAGGCAACCTCAGGGATGTTTCATCCTTCAAGGGATGGCTTTTCAGAATTCTGCACGCGGAAAGCTGCAAGCAGTATAACGCGCGTATGGCGCATATGACCCTTGACGATACCGTCAATGCCTCACGCACTGACGCGGGCGGAATAGAGGACCTCGAACTCTCTCTCGAACTGAGCGCGGCGCTCAGAGTGCTCACTCAGGAGGAAAAGGAGATAGTCCTTCTCAAAACCGTAAACGAATACACTTCAAAAGAAATATCCGAAATCACGGGTATCCCCCACGCCACCGTGAGATCAAAATTATCCAGGGCACTGGCAAAACTCCGCAAAGAAATAGAGAAAGGAGGTGGCACGGATGAATAAACAGGACAGAGAAACCCTCTCGCGCCTTCAGAGCGCATTCAGGGAAGACGCAGAAAAAATGACTCTGCCGGACAGCCTCTCGCAGGAAAACATAACGGCCCTGCTTCAGAAAGAGGCGCAGGATAAGGTTGTACCTATCTCAAAAGCGCGCCGCTCGGCAAAACCCTACCGCAAAATTATCACCGTTGCCGCCTGCTTTGCGCTTGTGCTCGTTATCGCCGCCGTGGCGAGAAACACCGCCGGGCGCAGAAACACGGGCATCAGAAACGCCTTTGAAGGCTTCAAGATTGATCAGCTCATAAAGAAAATCACTTCAAAAGAAGAACTTGATATAGCCGTAAGCGAGATAATAGAAGACAGCAACGCCCGCGAGAGCGCCTCACTCAGCGTGCAGACCTCCGGCGATTCTTCCTCAAACGCCAAGGGCGCTTCGGAAGCACCGATTGTTGTAGAAAAGCCCGAAAAGGGCTCGCTCATCGTCAATGACAGCACGAAAGAGGCGGATATAGTCAAATACAGCGGCGGCTACCTCTATGTGCTCACCTCCGCGATTGATAAGGAAACATCCGCAGGCACGCAGGTGATAAAAGTTATAAAGACATTCGGCGAAAAGATGCAGGAATGCGCCTCAATCACGCCCTGCACATCGGGCAACGTATCCGTGTGCGATGAGTGCATTGAGATGTATGTCAGCGGTGACAGGCTCGCGGCAATAGTCAGCCGCAAAGATTTTACGGCGTCATCCTCCGAGCACCGCGCCCGCTGCAGCACCGTTACCCTTATCTATGATATTTCCGACCCGTCTTCACCCTCGCTCATTTCGGGCACTCAGCAGGACGGCTCCTACACCTTCTCGGAAATCGCAAACGGCGAAATCAGGCTTGTCACCACCGGGCCTCTCTCCGATTCCGATTCCGCTCCGGGCGTTACCGCAGGCTCACGCAGGCTGACTCTCAGCGCGGACAAAGGCGAAATCACCCTTTGCGAAAACGCCAGGGAAAACGCCTACCTTCTCATCACTTCCTCCGGCATTTCGGGCAAAGACGACAGCGTGTCAATGCTTGAAATTCTCGGCTGCGGAGCAAACGCGGAAATCACCGCCTGCGAAAACGGGCTTTATATAGCAAGGCAGATGAAAGCGCTTGAAACAGGTGAAAAGCGCACAGAGATTTACTATGTGAGTGCCGCCTCGGGCAAACTCTCGCTCGCGGGCACCTGCTCGTTTGACGGCGGACTTGCCGCTCCTCTCAACCCGCGCCCCGACACCGGAGTATGCCTTGTTTATGATAAGGACGGCGGTCTTTACGCCGAAGTGCTTTCGGCTGACCTTAAGCAGACAGTCTGCGAAGCGGATCCCGGCCTGCCCGCAGGTTTGGACGTCACCTTCATAGGCTCAACCGCTTATGTTTCGGACGGCGAAACGGGCAAAGCGCTGATTTTCACCAAAGACGGCATCACTGCCGAAGACGCTCCCGCGCACCCGTCGGGCAGTGAGATTTACTCCATGCCGGGCGGAGCCGTGCTCGAAATCGGCAGCGCAAACTCAAGCGGACGCACTCTTATAAATTATTACGCCGGGGGAGAGACCTCATCTTACACCCTCGAAGCAGGTACCGAGCCCCTGCTCAGCGACTCAAGAGCCCTGCTCACGGATTCCGAAGGATATTTCGGCATCCCCGTCATAATCAGCGATTCGCTTCACGAGGAGAGCGCTTACATCCTGTTCAGAGTGTCCGGCTCATCGATTGAATACGCGGGCAGATTTGTTCACGAAAGTTCCTACTCGGGCGATGCCGCCACAAGAGCGGTCAGAGCAGGGGACATCCTCTACACCGTTTCAGGCGCAAAAATCACCGCCTTCTCCGTGCAGAGCGGAAAGCAGACCGAATCCTATATCTATTGATTTTTTTCTTGACAAACACAGTAAATGGTATTAACATATAATAAATATAAATAATGAAAAGGAATGATTACCAATGAAAAAGTCACTTTCGATCGTGCTTGCAGTAATCTTTGCTCTTGCGGCAATCTTTGCTCTCACATCACTTGCGTTTGCAGATGAAACCACAACTACCACTACAACCACTACCACAACCACAACCACCAAAGCTGCTGAAACCAGACCGGCAGCCGGCAGAGATGACACCACCACTTCCACAACCAAGGCTGATGCAACTGCTACCACCGCATCCACAACAGTTAATGCTGACCTGAGCAAAGCTCTTGATTCTCTTTCAAGCGCAGTTGACAACATGAGCACAAAAGCAACTCTCCCCAACACCCCGACCAAAGATACTGCCGAAACAGTTACCAATGCTCCCGGCGTTACCGCTTTTGTAAATGACGATACCACTGCACAGGCAGGCACCACCAAGACCGCCGCTCCCGTTAACACCTATGTTCCCAAGACCGGCAGTTCCTATGCTATCCCCGCAGTTGCTGTTCTTGCCCTTCTCGCAGGCACAGTAGCCGTTGTAGCAGTTAAGAAGAACGAAGACTGATTGTTAACTTAATAAAACTTCCCGCAGAGTTTTTACTCCGCGGGATTTTTTTATTGTAATTGATTTTTTTATATGATATCATTATTATATACATCCGTTTAACCTTAACCTCATAAAAGGAGAGATAAGCATGAGGACAAGAAAGATTATCGCCGTGATTCTCAGCATACTGTTTGTTCTGTCCGTTTTCCCGGTGGCGGCATCGGCGCAGAGTGCACCGGTTGACAAAGCAGTGCTCATCGACATTAAAGACCGCATTTTCAATGCGATTTATGATGAAAACACTCAGGTTGTTGACGGAATAATCGAACTGGATTTAAGAGATCTCGGTATTCCGGCAAACAGAACGATAATATCTTATATTTCGAGATATATTAACACAAGCGGCTCCCTTTTCGCCTGCAGAAACAGTTTTTCAGTTTATTCAAATAATGACATTGTCACAAGAATTGCTGTCAAAGCGAAAACCACTCCGGCGCAGAATAAGGCGATGCTCGAGCAGTGCGAGGTGGCAATGGCTTCCATCCTTTACGGAGTGAAAGGCAACACCTCTCTTTCCGACGCCGACAAATGCCTCATCGTTCACGACAGGCTCTGCGTATGGTGCGAGTATGATTATGCAAATTACCTCAAGGGTAATATTCCCGATGTTTCATACACCGCTTACGGCGCGCTCGTTAACCGCATCTGCGTTTGCGACGGCTACACACTCGCTTACGGCTGGCTGCTTGAACAGCTCGGCATAGAAACGGAGTATGTCGATTCTGAAACGCTCGGTCACTCCTGGGTTAAGGTCTTTATTGACTCCGAGCCTTATTTCATTGACCTCGCTTTTGACGACCCCGTTTGGGATATCCCCGGCAGGGTTCTGCACTCGAATTGTCTGATTTCTTATTCGAGATTTGCTTCGCTTCATAACAGCGCTTCGGACTATGACACCGATGTGCCCTCAACGAAGTATGACAATTATTATCCGCAGGGCTCGGATACGCAGGTGCTTACCATAGGCGACGCAGTTTACTACTTGCGCGATTCGGCGGTAAATCCCGACAAATGCGCCCTTGTAAAAAGGGACGCGGCGGGCGAAGCGGAAGTGTTACTTCTTGACAAAACATATTCCTATCAGTCCGGCGCATATATTTATTCATTCAGCGCGAATCACAGAATTCTCAATATCGGCAATGAAATAATCTACACCATGCCCAGAGAAGTCCGCTCATACAACACCGCGACGGGCGTTGATAAATTAATCTACACCCCCACCTCAGCCATTTTACGCGGAGTTGATTATATTCTCAGCGGTATGAAACAGATTGACGGCGAAATCTATGTGACCTCACAGCAAGGCCCGAATATTTACACCGACAACAGCAACCCCGACGGCTACGCGGCTATGATGGCCCGCAACACAGAGCACTTCACCTACTGCACTCACACCGACCGCGAATCCGAGATTTACGAATCGGTTGACTGCACTCAGAGCGTGGAAGTTATAATGGTCTGCAAGGCCTGCCGCAAAGCGGAAAAAGAAACAATTCAGGGTATGGACCATCAGTTTGAATGGACCGTAACCAGGGAGGCGAAGTGCGGAGTTGCCGGCGAGGAAACTCAGATTTGCTCCGTATGCGGTGCTCACGGCCTTACGCAGGATATTCCCGCCCTTGAGCATAGTTACGGCTGGGTAACCGTCACCGAGGCAGACTGCGGCGCACCGGGTCTTAAGCAGTACAAATGCTCACTCTGCGGCGATATCAGCGACACGCAGGAAATCCCCGCTCTCGAGCACGATTATTCGATTACCTACACCTGGTCTAAAGACAAATCAACCTGCACCGCGCTTGCCGTATGCTCTCACAATTCCTCTCACACCGTAAGCGAGCAGGTTAATTCAAGAGTTGACACACAGAATCCCTCCTGCACAAAGCCCGGCGAGAGCGTTTACACCGCAACATTTACAAACGCTCTGTTTGAGGAAAAGACCGAAACGGTCCCTCTGCCCGCAACGGGTCACCACTATAACGAGCAGATTATAAGAGAAGCCACCTGCACCGAAGACGGTGAGAAGAAACTCACCTGCCCGGACTGCGGCGATGAAAAGACCGAAACGATACAGCACACAGGTCACAGTGCATCGTGGAGGACTTCCGTTCCCGCAACAACCGAGAGAGAGGGCACAGAGGAATACTACTGCCCGAAGTGTAAGCAGGTGCTTGACACAAGAACAATCCCCAAAACTCCCGTAATCATAATCAACAACACCTCCCACAGCGGCTCATCCGTTGACTACAAATCGACGGTTAAATTCACCGTCTCCACCGTGAATATGCCCGGCGACGCCGTGATAAGATGGTTTAAAAACGGCAGCCCGACAGATAAATACGGCGAGAGTTACACGGAGACAAAAGCAACCTCAGGCTTCAGAGTACAGGCGAAGATAATCAGAGGCAGCATCGTGCTCGCCGAAAGCCAGGAAGAGTCAGTAGGGGTTAACGGCGGGTTTATACAGATACTTATAGCGTTCTTCAGGCAACTCTTCGGTAGCCTGCCCGTCGTCGACTGGTAATCCTCTCGGTCGGTCGTAGCAATAAGCGCGAAAAGCGAAAAGAAAAAAGTTTTGATGAACTGCGGGTTTTGAACTCGCAGTTCTTTTTATTGTTTTGCGGTAATTGATTATAAGGAAGAGATAGTAAAGCCCGTCAGAAACATAGTCGCCCTGCTCGCTGGCTCACTTCGCAGTTCTCCTTGTTTCTTCCTCTCACCGTCTCGCTTCATCCGCCACAGGCGGCGCATCGGCGGTTCGACCCAACGCCTTTATTCGCTCGCCGTATCTCGATACTGTCTTCGCTCATAAATGAAAACTAAGACCGTCAGAAACAC
>JAEEGL013129425.1_pt1 | contig 38064 bp, 41 predicted proteins | sample 9134231 | NCBI WGS metagenome assembly JAEEGL01 (sample SAMN16246548, study PRJNA631951) | gut metagenome | biome: gut microbiome; feature: rumen; material: fiber-attached | host: Bos | place: Iran: Karaj | collected 2018-10
ATATTCCAGTCACATTAACCTTGTAATCGTCTAATTCTATCATAATATTCGAGTTTTATAAAATAGTCCTCGCCACAAAAACTAATTCGCAGCGAGATATAATCTCTTTAATTCAGAATAGTCAATTCCGTTTTCATTCAGGAAATCTTCACTCCAACGAAACTCAATCATCTTTTCATTCAAACTTTCGAAGAATACCAGGAAATCAAAATAATATTGATTTGCAGTATCTTTCGAAAGCAGATACTTTTCACTTGCAAGAAAATTTTCGCAATCACGCGAATAAATCTGCAAATATCTTTCCTCACGAGAATATTTCTCGCAAAAATATTGTGCAGCCAAACTCCGTTGGGAATCCAGCTGCAATCTATCAGGATTTTGTTTTATCATGAATTTATAATTGTTTTTATATCTTCATCACTTAACGAACAAATAACTTCTATCATCGTCTCAATTGAATTTCTTTGCAGGATAGAATCTGCAAACTCACATAAATTTTTCATAGCTTGAAAATCTTTTTTGTTAAACCTTCAATAAAATAAAATGCTATAACAGCACCAAAGAAGAATAAAACAACCTCCGCGTAATGATAACGCGAAACATTTTCAGCGAATGACGCTGAAACAATTCCAAAGCAAAAAGCCACGATGACTTTTGCAAAGAACGAAATAAAATCTTTCATAATCCAAAATTTAAAGTGAATAAAAAATTTGTGCTTTAATAAGGAATCGAACCTATTAGAAACCTAAAAATAAATTTCAGATCTGCAACCAGCATAAAACGAAAAATATCTAAATGCCTATGAAAATATTTTTTTATAGGCAGGAAAATATTTTTTTATAACTATGTAGCAAAAAACGAATTAGGAAAGGATAAAACGAAAACAATAAAATGCACTCACTTTGTTTTTCAAAATCTTTCGCGCTTTCCGTTTTTCCTTTCCTAAAACGTATAATAAAAACTCAATTATGAATTATTTCTTTAAACTATGCTTTTTTCGCTTTCCTTTGTTTTCCTTTTCATTTTCATTAATTCATAAAGCAGCAGAAAAGAAAAACCGACAGCCCGACAGCACCACCACAACAGCAGCAGCACCACCCGACAGCACAAGCAGCTGACCACACGACCACTACCACCGCAAGAACCGACAGCACCGAAGCACCGCAACCGCTTGCAATGGTCAAGCCCGACAGCCGACCCAAGCACAGCACCCACCGAACAGCACCACCAGCACACCACAAGCCCAGCGACAGCAGCACACGACCACCAGCAGCCGAACAACCACCAGCAGGACAGCAGGCAGGCAGACAACACCCGAACACCCCACAGCCACAGCCAACAACCAACAGCAAGCAAAGCAGACAGCCACCGCACCAGCGACAAGCAGCACCAGCAGCACCACAGCAGGAAGCAACACCGCAACCGCCCACGCTTGACACCAACCAGCCACCGCCCGACCATACAACAGCCGAACAGCGACCAGCAGCAAGCCCAAAACCACCGCACCAGGTAACCACCAGCAGCACCACAACCGACAGCACCAGCAGCGCACCCACAGCCGTACAAATGACAGCAGGAGCAACCACAGCACCACCGCAGCACCGAAGCAGCGCCCGACCATACAACAGCCGAAGCACCACAACCAGCAGCCCGAAAGACTAAGCAGCAGGGAGGAAGCAGGACAACCAGCACCGAGCCAAGCAAAGCCAATAAGCGAAGCAGGGAAGCCAACCGGAACACGTCCGGAGCGGTTGCAGGTGTGAAAGCCAGTCAGAGGGCTAACCCGTAAGGCGTCACAACCTTTGCTGATTTAGTCGTTTTTAGTGGAAAGCCCCAGCACCGCGACAAGGTAACGACCACAGCCAGGGAAAGCCCACCAGCCGCCACAGCGACCAGCAGGCGCGAAGCACTAACAGCGAGCCAACAAGCATTCAAGAGTATTAATAGAGGAGAGCACGCGCACACGCTTCGCCCACAATTTACGACACTTTGCAGGAGCAGACGCAGGCAGGGAAGCAGGGAAGCACCAGCCGCCGCAGTCATCAGATATCGCACCGAACGCACCAGCGGGAGCAGCTAAAACGATGCTGTTTTCAATGGTACGCAGATTCGACCAGCAGCGCGAAAGGTTGTCACGCAGCCGCTTTTCTTCCTTTGCATCATTTGCAGATACAGCAACAGCCAAAATACGCAGGTAACGAGAAAGCAGGTCAGCACCAACACCAAGGCGCGAAGCCCTGCGAACCAATAAAGCGGCATTTTCACGAAGCCCAGAACGAGCAGCAGCACGAGCAGCGGAAATACGTCTCTTAACATCTACCAAGACACGAACGGAGAGAACAGCAGCAACAACACCAGAAGCAGACAGCCCAGCAGGCACAGCCGTAGTAATTACGTAGTCGTTAACGTCGCTATCTGCCGTAATGGTTGCAACCGATAGCGAAGAGTAAGAGTAACAGCGAACAGCAGACGCAGCAGGCACAGCACAACCGCACAGCGTTTTAAACTCTTTTGAATAGTTCGCGCTGATGTATTCGCACACCTCTTCGATACTTGGCTTTATAGCGTCTAAGTCTTCGCCACTCTTGCGAGCAGCACCCGACACAGCCGCGTTTATTTGCTCATCAGTCAGACCAGCACCAGCGAGAACAACACGCAGAGCAGCAGCACCCGACCACTCAGGAGCCGCCCAATTACTTGCAACCTTAGAACGGAATGCCAACAACTTCAAATCGTTTGCGCTTTCCATAGCCATAGCCGCATTAATTTGACTGTCCGATGTTTGGCGCACCTTATTATAAGAAGTTGTAACGTTTTCGCCACCATGAGCAGCAGCAGCACCAGCGACAACCGAAGAAACACCGATAACAGGAGAAGCACCCGAAGCACCAACACCAGAACCAGCAGGCGAAGCGATAGAAGATGCAGCGTTAAGAACTTGATTCATAGCAGAATCGTTTACTAACTCAGAAACTTTGCGACCTTTGCGAGAGGTGGCTGAACTCTTTACTTTTGTAGTCATAATCTTAAATTTTAATAGTGTTAATAATAAGGTATGCACGATAGCGACACCCGTTAATTTACGATGCAAAGATAAATATAAATAAGGTATGAATAATAAGGGATAATTAATTATTTGAAAGTAAATCATCATCCATACAACACAATTTTTGAAAGAAAGAAATACACACAAAAGAAAGAAAAATACAACACGAAAAAAAGAAAAAATACAACACGAAAAAAAGCAAAATCTAAATAAGAAAAATAAAGAAAATAAGTGAAAATAAAAGAAAAATTAGGCAAATGTGTGGCGACAAAGGTGCTGAAAAACAGTGAGTTACAGCGATTTTGTGGCAAAATGTTTACTTTATATTAGTAATGTATTGAAATTATTCTTATTTAGAAATAATTCTTTACATACGGGTAAGCCCCCCTTTGTGTAAGACGCCAGGGCGTGGTCACTTCATGTCGAGATTTTTTAATTTTTTCAATTTTCGTTTTTAACATTTGGTTTGTTGAGATTTAACAGTTGGTTATATTTTTGTTATGTTTTATTGTTTAGTGTATGGTGTGTAGGGTTATGAAAATTTTGTGTATGATTGGAACCATTTTTATGGATTATGTTTGGAGTACGATAAATAAAGGGTTATCTTTGCGTCGTGATGTATGGTGTGTAGGATAATTAACGTTCCTATAGGGCAAAAAAATACGACATAGGTGTTTATTTAGGTTAATATAGTATAACTATATAGTATATATAGAAAAATTAGTACAAAATGGATATGTTGGATTCTTATAAGTCTGATTTAGAGTACTTTACGAAGATGCTGGGGGGGTATATAGACCATGTAGAGTTAAATCGATGCTACACACTTCGTACAAGGAACGAGCGTTTGAGGGTTTACCATGCTGTATTGCGTGATGCCTGTTGTGCTTGTTTCAGGGGTACTAATATCAGTGCTGATGGCAGGAAGTGTACTGTATGGGGCTTCAATGGCCGGATATGGGTGACGCTGACTCCTGGTTTGTTCCGTGATGTTGTCGGTGATGCTTTGATAGGCAGTGTCAAGGAGAACGACTATTTCGTTACTAACGACTGGATGGGCAGCAGGGGTGTTATTATGGACAGTGCCTACAGTGGTGTCAGTGCGAGTCCTTTGGAGAGTGTGGGTAGTATTGTTGGTTTCCAGAATGGCGTATGGGATTTCAGTGTTGTGGACAGTCCTGTCTATCATTCCTTTGATGAGCGTATGCCAGTTACTGATTTGCTGCCTTATGACTATGACCCCAGTGCTGGTTGTCCTATGTGGAAGAGTTTCTTGAATATGATGCTGACGCCTATGGATATTATGAAGTTGCAGAAGTATCTTGGCTTGGGTGTTGTATCGAGGCGTTTGCTGCCTTGTGTTGTCGAGAGTACTTTATGGCTGATAGGCAGTGGTGCTAATGGCAAGACGACTATTGAGAATGTGGTGAGGGCTGTGTACGGCTATGACAGGATAAGTGAGGCATCCATGGCTGCTTTGCTGGATAGGAATCAGATTAGCCATTTGATGAGTATGAGCACTATTGAGGGTAAGCTGTTCAATATCTGCAGTGAGGTTGATGTTGCAGATATCACCAAGGGCAGCGATGCTTTCAAGAAGCTGTGCAGTGGTGAGCCTCAGAATGCCCGTGGTATCGGCGAGAACATCCATCTGGCCTATGAGATACCTTTCCTGATATTCAGTATGAACCAGCGTCCGAGTAACAGGAGGATGGATGCAGCCCTTCGTCGCAGGATTGTCGAGATTCAGTTCAATAAGAGTGTTCGTCCAGAGGATATGGATGCTTCTTTGGGCAAGAAGCTGGAGAGTGAGCTGTCTGGCATCAGGAATTGGATGGTTGAGGGCTACAGGCGTTTGGTTGCCGATGACTTTAAGTTCGAGCATACTACTAATGACGAGTATATGGAGAGCAACGAGCAGTTCTTTGACATCTTTGCTCAGAGGGAGGGTCTTCGTCCTTGTGCATGGGCAGGCCATGAGGAGCGTGAGCAGATGGTCAGCGCGTCTGTATTGTACGAGCGTTACTGTGATTTCTGCGAGAGGAACATGTACGGTGCCAACGCTCCTTCTATGAAGTCCATGGGTAATGATTTGAAGCGTCTGAATTTCCGTTCCGTTCGCAAGGCCCGCGGCAAGTACTATGCTATATATAGTGATAAGGTGTTGGATTATGCTGAAAACATGTAGTGAGTATGAGTAAGATATTCGAGTTTGATCCTCAGATTTATCCGACACGTCTTTGGGTGTGCGTGAATCCGTCATTTGATGATGCCAATGATAAATTTTACTTTCTTGATGACGAAAGCGAGAACATTGTAGATGATTATAGTCGGAAGGATTTTGAGAAGCACTTTCTTGCTGTTGCAACAAGCTTTGATGTTGTTGATAAGAAGAGTGCTTTTAAGGGCATATTTGTTGCCATCTGGAAAAAGCAGTGTGTTGGATGCGGAGTTATTGCCCACGAGAGCACTCATGCGACAGACTGGCTATGGGAGCAGTTTGATATGAGAGGCTATTCTTTTAACGAGGGAGAGCCACGAGCCTATTATACTCAATGGGTAGCGAACTGCATTGCAGGCGTTCTGAAAAGCAAAGAGAAGTAGTTTAACTATAAATATTGTTTATTATGGCAGAAAACAAGAAGAGGTGACGTCCGACCTTAACGGCGTACAGGGAGTTGGAGAAGAAGCTGGAGAGTCAGGTTGATGGTACGAGCCAGTTGGTGAAGGACTGCGACTTATGGCGCGAGAAGTACCGTAAGCTTGTCAAGGATTATAACAAGTTGTCCGATGAGGCTTACACGCTTCACGTTGATATCGAGCGTCTGCGGAATCGTGGATTTATTGACAGATTGTTGAACAGATAATTTTTTATATTATGGGATTTACACAAGAGAATCGTTTTAATGCACCACAGCCAGAGATTCATGACACTGACTATGGTGCAAGGTATGTCAATGCAGGCACAGAGACGCTTGCTGGTGTTGCTACTCCTGTAAAGGAGGAAGAGAAGCCTATTGTCGACGAGGTTCCGTCTGGGACAATAGTTTTTGACGATGCTGACGGCAGTCAGGAGGTAAATGACGGTGATACTGGTACGTCTGAGTTGCAAGAAGAGGTTGCTGTGCCACATCAACAGACTGAACATGTAGATGACAGCAATGATACTGCTATTGAAGACAAACAATCGAGAAAGCCAAGAAAAAAGGCTGGAAGACCAAGGAAACAAGCTAACAAGTAAACTTTTGTATTATGGAAACATTGAAAGATATTTTTGAGAAGTTTGTCAATGGATTGACAGATGAAGAGGCACGTAAGGAACTTGTACTTGCCTATCTGCAGATGGAACGCTGCCAGGAGGCTCTTGACGGCAATGACGTGGAGCCTGTCGAGATGAAGGATAACGGCCAGTCTTCCGACCTTGAGCTGTTCTATAAGTGCAAGAAGGCTGCTAATGAGCTGGCGTATCTGAATGATATTGTAAGCAAGTCGAACGAAAGAGGTGATGACGATGGAGAATAATAATGACTTATTGCATATCGAAATACATGTCAGCAATCCAGAAGGCATGTATCTTGATTATAGGAATGATAATGGAGAATTGAAGTTCCGTGATTTTATCTCTCTTGAGGCAGCGCGTGCTCTTGCCGACAGGATTTATAAGGAGTTGGATTTATATAAGTAGATTATGGAGAATAAGATTCCGTTTGTGAAGCCTGTGCGTGTAGGCAACTACAAGCTGTGGCGCAGTAAGATTGTAGTCGGTTCTGGCAAGGACAAGACGGATATCGAGGTTGTGAATGTCAGCAGCCTCGACGGCACGTTCAAGGTACAGATACCTGCTACCAGTGATATGTACGGACTGATCTGCCAGCAGTATGCCGACGAGAGCGATAAGAGTAACGAGTTCCTGTCGATGCTGTTTGCTAATTTCATCAATATCTGTCTGAGTGCTAATCCTGTATTGCATGATGGCTTGTTCTTCCTGACTGAGATGCTGTCGTTCCCGTATCTTCTTCTGTCCGAGAAGGAGATGGTGAAGCGCATGAAAGCCGTCTATAAGGAAACGGGTATCGACAAGAAGGATGCCGACAAGCAGATAGCCGATATGGTCGAGTACCGCAAGAAGGTCTATGAACTTATCGAGGAGAAGAAGTCACGTTTCCTTGATGACTATGAGCGCATACAGGCTGAGCGCAGGGCCAAGGAGGCTGATGCTGAGAAGGCTCTGGAGCATGATGAGATTGCCGAGCAGGCTCTCAATGAGTTAAACGATAAAACGTCGTGATGACGCCTTCAGATTTTGTTCATTTAGTTATTTATGGTTATTAATGGGGCAGGGGATATTCCTCTGCCTTTTTAATGTAGCAGTTTTTACATAACTTAACAAAATAAGGTCCACTGCAATGTAGCATTTTTTGAAAAATGCGACAAGGCTTGACAGAAAACGCAAGTTTTGCACGGTATTTATATTATTCCTATATACATAAAAAAGTATGGAAACAATGAATATTAATTTTTCTCTGAATTGGAAGAAAATCAAGCAAGAAGTAGACGGTGTTGATTATATACTTCGTCAGTTATATACTATACGTTTTCTTATGAGCTTTCATGAAAGAATACCAAGAAGAATAAAGAATAACATAAATAATATTATAAAAGAAATTGAAAAAACATCATAACACGTCTATCAAAATTTATTTTTGATAGTTGTTGATAATATTATTGATATATTTATTGATATATTATTATTGATATGTGAGACAACTTTTCACAAGTCTTGTCCCAAGTTTTCACAAATAGCGAGACAACTTTTCACAAAAAAGGAGACAGGTTTTCACAACTATAAAAAATATTTTGAAAAATGTTTTGCAGTGTATAGATTTTTTACTATCTTTGTATCGGCAAAAATAAAAAACATAACGTTATGATTATTTATAAGTTTTTCTTTGGTAGAAATGAGTCAATTAGTGGCGATGCCGCTATTGTGTATTCAACTTTGTTTTGTAAGTCAGCTTACAATCATTATAATATGCAAGGGTTGGCTGCTGGAGATTATTTTGACGAACTTATATCGTACAACTGTACGGAAGGCGAGTATTATTGGGCAAGTTTTTATGATGTCGCTTCTCTTGCAAAAGAATTTGGAATATCGAGGCGTGGTATGTATAATATCTTGGAATCTTTGGAGCAAATGGCTATATCGAGATTAGCCAAGACGAGATTAACGCCATTTACAGGGAGGAAATAGTTGCGGATAATTACATTAAGATTCCTCGAGGATTAAATCTAAGAGGGTGGGAACTGATTTGTTATAGTTATATCAGGCATAGGCTTGAGTACTATAACAAGATGACAGGTAACGAATCAAACAATATGATAGACACATGGGTGCATTGTCTTCAGGAGGAATTGAGATATAGGGACTATAAATCTTTCAGGAAAATCCTCATTAGAATACAGGCGAAGGGGTATATTATATTGAATAAAGATGGCATAGTAGTAAACTGTAATACAAACGATATTAGAGCAAATAAAAAAAGGAGTACCAAAAAAGGGTACTCCAATAGCAAAAATAAAAAAATGTTTACCTCATCGCGAGGCATTTATGATAATTTACTCTGCAAAGGTATGAAAATTGCTTGAAAAATGCAAGTTTTGAACGATTTATTTTTTCTCAGAGCCGATTTTAATTGCTTTCTTGATAAGTCCGTCGGCGAGTTTTATCACTCGTTCCATCTCTACTGGCCGTAGCTCTTTCTCTCCATTCTCCTTTCTGAAATCGTTGTAGGTGTGGAGTAGGGGGCATTGATAGCACTTGATAGGGAACGCAAACTTGATAATGTCTTGTTCGACGTTGCCTGTCTGTTCGCTCTCCTTCTTGATGTCATTGTATTTTGCAAACAGGTCTGCACGCTCCTTTGAGCCTATTGCCTGTTGCTTGGCAGAGCGAAGAATCTCTTTCAGTACTTCGTCAGTGCCTACAAGTTCAATGTCATCGACTGGGATTGGGATAGATACGCCAGACTTGATATTTGCCCTGCGCTCCTCGAATACTTTCTGGAACTTCTTTGAGTTAAGCACGCTGTCCTGTATGCTTTTCTTCTGTTGCGCTGACATTGCTGCATTCTCTGGGTACGCAATAGTGAAAGCATCGTTCTCTGAATAACCAATCGAAAGAAGATCGGCAAGTAGTACCTGGCTTTCAGGTACGCCAAGTTTTTTGGCTTGTTTCTTGAATGATGGTGATAAATCAATCATAATTATTCTGTTTTAAAAATAGGTACTGTATAACAAACACACGACGGATGTTGAGGTGGAAAGCTTTCAGTGTCGGTTATCGGATGCCAGCCGACCTTTGAATCACATAGATCGCAAGGATAACTGCTTCCACGTAATACTGCATATCCTTCAGCACCTTTCTCTTCATAGTTAAGTCTCTGGTTGCGCATCCATGCCATTTGAAGCGTTGTCTTTGCAAAACGTTCAATGTTGTTCGCCTCAGAGTTTGAGCTTCCCACGTTTCCGTGCTTAACACCTTTTGTTTTTATGTATGTAGCCTTGAGTTTTGATGCCTGCTTGAAAGCGGCAAGCATTTCTGGCATGACATATACAGCGTGGAGGTTTGACTTGATTCTTGTAATAGCCTTTGCCATATCATACTTTGCAAGTCTTACCGCTACAATCATAGCTTCTAAGTCTCTGCTGAATGACAACAGACGTTTTTCAAGCGTCTGCCTTAGATTTCTGTTTCCTCTTCCTAACATCAGAATCCACGGTAGGAGTGCCGATTTTCTATTCTCGCTCTCCGTGCAACGCATAGAGTATTCAAGTACAATGTCGAGGATTTCATCTTCGAGATTGTCAAGTATCTGTGCAATCTGCTCAAAAAGCTTCTCGTCGTACTTTGATGAAATAAGGAAGTCCTTCGGGTCAACATTGTACTGATAGCAGAGCCTTGTAATTTCTTCGGCAGAGTCTTTCAGCAGAGCGTCGATAAGTGACGAAAGCCCACGCGCATTTTGTTCACGTCTTAGAACATAGTTCTTGCCCGTGCGCACATCGGCTTCCGTCGGTGGCTCGTAGCCGTATGGGATGAGTATGTTGAGTGCTTCTTCCATTTACTTACTGATCCCATTTTGATTTTGCCTTACCAGTAGCAGGGTCAATCTCGTTGCCCCACTTATCCCACTGCTTTCCTGTTGTAGCGGGACGTCCACGCTTTGTTCCATTTCCAGTAGCTACAGAGCCTTTACGTGTGCGTACAGTTTTTTTTGTTCTTTCTCCGTTTTCAATACTCTGTTCAGCTTGTAGTGTTTCTATTTGCTGTTCTGTATTGATTTCTGCTTGTTGCTCAGCCACTTCGATTTGAGCATCGGTTTGAATGTCAAGCTTCTGTTCCTGGAATAACAGTTCCTGCATTTGATCGTCATGCTTCTCCTGTTGTATTCGCTTCCATTCCTGTGGTGTTGAGAAGTAGAATTTTTCAGATGCCGTCTGCTTTGATACAAATCCATTTTGCACTGCCGTTGCAAGATTGTTTGTAGCTTCAGCATCATTTATAGGAATCCATGGGAGAATGTAGAACGATATCCTTGTATTCATGAATGCAAGTCTCTTCTGCTTTTCTATTCCGTAGCCCCACTTGAAGATGTTAATCATCTTGCACACAAATTCGTCATATTCCTGTATTTCGAGCAATGCCTTATTGTAAGCATCTGAGTAAAGAAGCTTGATGGCTGCGGCAGGTGTGTCACCAGACTTGAGTTCAGGAGCCTTGATGACCATTGACTGAGAGTAGATTTTTTCTTCAAGCAAGTCAAGTTCAGTCTTATATGCCTCTGATGCACTCTCACGTTTCATAAATCCTGCTTCTCCGTTATCTGGAAGAATGAATATCTTTGAGGCATAGGACATGTCCTTTGTTGCTATCTCCTTAATCTTCCTTCCTTCTCCTTTGAGGTACATGATAGGCAATCCGAAATCATGGTTGTTCTGTGCAAGTCGTGAAAAAGCCGCTTCACGATGTTCGATGGTTTCCTGCGATGGAGACCATACAGGGCCGTCGTCACGTCTGTGGTATGAAATAGGAATCCATGGGAATCCGTGTAGACGTTGATCTTCGATGGTATATCCGTCTATGTCAAATTCTCCTGCTGTTGTATTTAGGCTTGGCGTTGTTTGCTCTGTCTGCTCTACAGGTTGATTTGACTCATTGGGGTCTGCATCGACAAGCCTGTAATAGTATTTGTCATCCCAAACGTCCACATAGTTTCGCGTGTTCCCTTCATCATCGTCAGATGTGTATGTGCGTGCAAAGATATTCAGTTTACCTGTTATTCTATCATAGTGAGGATAGAGTACGTCGCCGTTGTTAAATGACAGCACCTTCCAACTGAATACGCATTTTGTCATTATTCCGACAAAAGCAACGTCAGCAACGGAGTAGTCAGACTTGATTGAGAAGTGCCATGCGTTCTCCATGCGCTTGTCTGCCCAACCAGCCTTGAAGATGCTGTATATGTTAAGCTTCTCTTCATTTGTTATGTCGTCGGCAAGGTCAAACTGCATGTCGTTACCAGTCGTGCGTGCCATTCTGTCATCAAGAATCTCCTGCTGGTAAGCAAAAGCATAGCGAGGAAAGTCCTCTTGATAGTAAAGGTCATCCTTTGGGTTGTAACGGTAGTTGATATACACGTTACGGTCATTGATAGCATGGCTTGCTGGGTCTAATTCTCTACGGAAGTCTGCTTGTGTCACTTCCATGTAGGCAAGGTTGTCTTTGATGACAATTTTCTCGTTTGTGTCGCGTAACACTCCAAAGTCCGTTCTCTCTGGTGTGTCAGGCATTAGGCGGTAGAACGGCTTTTTTGTAAGCAGTCCCCGCAGATTCTTTTGTTTCTGTGTTGTTTGTACCATAATTTATTGTGTTATGGGTCTTGGGGGCAAATGGGTCTCATAGGCCGTCTGACCGAGTTAATTTAAATCGAATGTTCTTACTGATTGTATGTGAGACTCAAGAAATGATGGCACTTCCGCTTCTCCGCTGTCTTTGATATTAAATATCTCAAACATTGTCAATGTCTCAATGGCATCGGGCGATGAGCCTACTACAGATGCGTTTTTCATCTGCTCCTTGTGAATCAGACACCATCCCTTATCCTGTTTTGACATATCTTGTCTTATTGCCTTTCTTTCGAGCATCAGCAGATTTCTGAAAGTCATCTGCGTCTTCTTCTTCATCAGCGTCCTGTTGAGAAGTGATGGCTCTATGCTCCATTCGGCTTGTTGTGTGTGCTGCGCAAACATGTATGCGCATTGACTCTTTATATTATCATATAGGTATTTATATTCGCTGTCAACGGCTTCTTGGTTGTTGAACTTGACTGCATTAGGGAATGCTTCTTCTCCAGTGAATATCTGTCCCATTCCCTGTACGTCATATACAAAGTTTTGTTCAAGTACGCCCCATTCCTTCAGTTTTGCCTTTATCAGCCTGAATGTGGTCATTGGTGCGCGTCTGAATACGGCAAAGTCAGCGATATGGTTTCCTATCTTTAGTATAAGAAAACAGTTATCGCCACCTTCGCCTGCAATATCGCATGCGGCACGTCTTACACCATCACCAAGCATCATTGCATTTTGGAAACATCTTTCAAGATGGTCTGGCTGTATGAGGTCGTTGCTTGTGCGTATAACGTTCCAGTTGCCGTCAAATTCCCTTGCTCGAATCTCTGCAGGCTGATTGAGGAGGTTTGCGATATATGCAGGGTCGCTTTTCAGCAGTGCCTTGTTGTCGTATAGTCCTGCTTTTATGAACGTAACAGATTTGACTGAGAAAGAAACCTTGTCATATCCGTATTGCTCAAGTTCTGGATTCCATGCGCTGTCAATGATATCCTTGCACTGACTGTAGACCTCTTCTGGTGTATCTCCCCAAAGAATATTGTCAACACTATCATCTGGCATGTAGCAGTATCTTACTGCTCCGTCACGATCTGGTATGACGAATCCGTCAGATCCTATCCACCAGTCCACAAATTTCCTTAACCATGAAAGCGGGTCTGGGTTGCACGTTCCTAATATACGAGAACGGACTCCAACAGTGTTACGGTTGGATGTCATTAAGAACTTGAACATTTCAAACGGCATTTGCGGAAGCTCGTCGATGCCGATATAGGCAAACTGTTGTCCTCGATACTTTACGTCAAACTCAGACATCGGCATGTCGTAGATTGTAAGTCCAAGCTTTGCACCAGACTTGAAATACCACGTCATATCGTCTTTTGACTTGTTGTATCGTCCTAAATTGCTAAACCATCGTTTGGATTCGTTGATGATATTCTCAAAATCATCTTTGTTCTTACGGAAGATGATGCCGTTGAAGTGTTTGTTTCCGATGTCATAGATAGGCTCCATGAGCATCGTTATGGTATTGTGGTTGATTGTATATCCGTCTGTTAGATACAGGTGGTCTTGTCCTGTAACAGTGATGCAACGGCATTTCTGCTTTGTCTTGCTCTTTGTTATGTATTGCAGCTTTTTTGTAAGCATCTGCTGCCTTGATTCGTGATTAGCAGGCGTACCGTGCGGAATCTCTGGCGCATTTTGGTGTGCCCTTGCCTTATAGCAGTTTATAAGCAGCTTCCTGTCGTCTTGTGCCTTGAAAGACACTCTCCAATAACCTATCTTGTCAAGTGTGTCCTCGACTCTGCTTACCCTTGCCCATATCCCAAGTGAGCGTGCCATCTGGGCAATGTCTTCTATCAGCTTCTTGTTTGGCAGGTCAAGATAGGGGTGTTTTTTCATTGACCTGGCATTTTTGAACATTATCCCTTTCAGGTAATCCCATCTTGCCTGTATGGATGCAGTCATGTATTCTGCAGGAATCCTTGCAGGCTGCTTTGCCCTTACAGTGGTTATCTTTCTGCGCTTTTCGTCTGACAGACCTTTAATGTAGGTGTATTCTTTGTTCTTTTCTTGAAATATCTTATATCCGTAATTGTAAACAAATCTTGCTTCGCGTCCTTTTGCATTAACTTTGATTCCTTTATCTGAGAACTCCCAAAATCCAGAGCTACTTATGAATCCCAGTACCGACGGGTGCAACGGCAGTTCCACTGGTGTTCTTTTCTCTGTCAGTTCAACTTCCTCGCATAATGGAAATTCAACGAAATCCGTACCGCATTCCCTCAACGACAGAGGAAAAGGTGCGTCAATCTTGTAGAGATTCATGATATCCCTTGCAGTCATTTCGTGGAAATCCTCATAAGGTGTAGTTCTTGCCCAGAATCGGTGGTTATCCATGCAAGTTACATCCGTTCCGTCATCAAAATGGAAAATGTAAACAGTGTTTTCGCCCTGTTCAAAGATTTCACTTACCTTTTGTATTCCATTATAAGGCGTGCAGATATAGTCGCCGACTTCAAGTTCTCCCATTTTTCTGAATCCTGACGGTGTTGCCACTGGCGTAGAGTAGGGGTTTGCCTTACCACCACCTCGGTTTCCTCCGAATACCATGATGTCAACAGAGCTGTGCAGTCCGTTTTCCTGTGCAGCTTTCTGAAAAATGAAATTCTTTGACTCCTTTGATCGGTTCTCGATGTCTCTCAGCTGCTCTATGTAGCTGTAGTCATAAATGGGCTTGCCATCCTTTGTCAAAAGTCCGCTTAATTTTTCCATAACGTAAATGTTTTTTACTTTATTATTGCCGCAAAAATACGAATAAAATGCTGATTTTAATAAAAATTGCAAGAAAATGTAAACTTTTTTGCAAAAAAATTTGTAAAGAAAGTGGAAAATGTATATTTTTGCGAAAGAATTTTACAAGTTTGTTGTTTTTTGCATAGTAATATGCTTGACGACACAAAAGGCAGAAAGATTGCTTTTAGGATAACATTTTCAACACAAAAACTAAACTTTTTAAACATGGAAAAAGAACTTTTTCAGACAACGTTGATGGACAAGGCTAAGGCCGCCAACAACAACGCTCCGATAGACAATCTGAGCGAGAGAACAATTAACGAGGTGGTAACTATGTTCCTGCCAATGTTTGCCGATGACGAGAAGATTACAGACGAGAGTTGGCTTCTTCCTGTTCAAATGGTAAAGACGATGAGCGGACAGTTGCGCCATGACACTTCTACTGGAATCAATGATTTCAAGACAAAGTTTGAGACCGACAACAAAGCTGCCCAAGAAAAAGCCATTGCTGACGCTATTGCTGCTGCAAAGGCAGAGTGGGAAAAGAACCATCAGCAACAGCAGCCTCCAAAGACTGAACTAAATCTTGAGGAAAAGTTTGCCGAGTTTGAGAAGGCCATGATGGCCAAGCTTACTGGTGACGATTCCGCTTTGGGTAAACTTAGCAAGCAGTTCGGTGATTACTTGAAGCTGCAAGCCGAGAAAGAGAAAGCCGCAACGGAAGCCGACATTCGTTCTCAAGTACGAGAATATCTGCTTGATCGTGGTGTAGATGAGGAAGACTTTGCTCTCGAATACACACTGGAGAAGCTTGTTATAGGCGAGAATCCTGATGTAAACGCTTTGAAGACCAAAGCCGAGAAGGATTATGAAGCCTACTACAAGAAAATCCATAAGAACGATGGTGCCAATCCGTTCAGAGGCGGTGGAGGCGGTGGAAACGATTCAAACAAAGAGTTTGAGGATTATATCAATTCCAAAAAGGCCGAAGCAGAAAAAGAGGCAAAGGAAGCCGAAAGTCTGCGTAAAGACATGATGTAAGGTTGATAAGGAAAAACCTCGTCACGAATACAAAGAGACAAGTAAACTTCATTTATTAACAACACAAAAACACAATTGACTATGATTTATGGGACAGTTGGTGCAGTAGTCCAGGCGAAGGGTAACTTCGGTGGCGGTCTTGTGGTTTTCGAAGGAAAGCCTGAGCTGCTTATCGGTGGTTTTAACTTCAAAATGGATGACCTGCCTGCCGTTGGCGATGTTTTGCCATGCGGTACTCCTGTGTATTGTGACGAGGCAGCAGATGCCCGCAGCATTACACCAATCATCACAGCCGAGGTTATTGCCGTTGACGGTACGACTGTGACTTTGAAGGATCATGGCTTCGGTAACGTGCCTTTCAAGGTAGGTGCTACCGTAGCAGAGCTGCCTGTCGATTTGACAAGTGCAGCAAGTTATTACGCCACCATTTCCAAGAAAGAAGGAAATGTGCTTACTCTCAGCGGAGCCATTACTGGTCTTGCTGTTGGCGATATCCTCGTTGAGGTTGCCGCAGACACTAAGAAGGTAAAGGCTATTCCTAATGCCCTGCTTCCCTACGACGTTGTTCGTGGAGAGAACGAGATTTCTCGCACTGGCGATGGCATGTATAAGAATGACCGCCCAATTCTGGAGCGTCGTATGCCTGCCGTAAACGATGCCATCAAGGCTGCTCTCGTAGCCGCAGGCTGTCAGTTTAAGTGGTCTAACCGCAAGTAAAGAAAGGAGGACATTATGGCAACTACAAGAGCAAAAAATTTCTATAACCAGTACGACATTCGCCGCTATGTTGATGAGAACAACTTCTCTGTCATCATGGACACTGCAAATGCTAAGTACAATGGTGCTGCATGGCGTAAGCTTGGCGCATGGGACACTCCCAGCGACAGCCGCACATGGAGTCAGGGTCATAAGACCGTGCCTATCATGGCTCGTGCTTCACTGCTTTCTCCCAGTGGCTTGAAGCCTATGCGTAACACTTCTGGATGGAAGTTCTACACTGGTTCAACACCTAAGTTCGGTCATGGTTACACAATGGGCGAGGACGATATGTTCCTGCTGCGTGACGCTCGCAACAACACAGGTGCTTCTATGCAGTCTCTCATCTACGACTCACTGCTGACCAATGCTCAGAATATCCTCGGCGGTATTCACAACGAGCTTTCTCATATGTGCTATGAGCTGGCATCTACTGGTGAGATTCACGAGGCAAGTGTCGACGGCGTTAAGTACGACTTCACGTTTGACTTCGACGGCAACCAGTTCCAGGTTATCAGTCCTGCTTGGTTTACCGTATCGGCTGATGGTGCTCTCGTTCCCAACGAGAACGCAAATGTCATCAAGGACCTGCTTGAATTGCAGCGTCTCTACACCGACACCCAGAACCGTGACGTGAACGCATGGATGCTGAACAAAGCCACTCTGGATGCAATTCTCGACCATCCTTCTGTGCTGAAGACGTTTGTGGCAAACAAGAACGTCTACAATCCACAGAACTACATGGCAACACGTACCGAGGTTGCTGCTTTCCTGCATGACCGCGGTGTATGGCCTTTCCTGCCTGTTGACTTCAAGTCAGTACACGAGGAGGACGGCAAGCCTGTAGAGGATGCTCCTGCATTTGCTCCTCAGTATTTGATTCCTTTCAACATGAACGAGAAGATGTTCAACATCAAGAACACCAACTCTATCTGGAATGATCGTCAGGCATACGGTGGCATTGCTCGTAACACGATGTATTCGTTTGTTGAGCAGCGCATTGCCATTCTGAGCACATGGAGTGAGAATCCTATCCACAACACAGTTGAGTTCGAGCTGTATGCTGGTCCTGTATTCCGCAACCTGCGCAACTGGGGCCGCGTGAAGATGTACGACCCAACTCCTTCGTCGAGTTCGTCGAGTTCATCAAGCTCAAGCAGCTCTTCTGAGTAATCTCTAAACACTTGAAGACATGGCAGATTACAATGACACATACACCATTGGTGACTATCTAAAGGGTAAGGTCAGGAATATTACGATTCCTGACACATCCCTTTTATCCATCTGTGCAGACGCTGGTATTGAGCCTTTGACTTTATATGCTGATACAACTCAGCAACAGAAAGACTTGGCTCTTGCTTGGTTGTATGTATGGGTTGCAGGTAGTCCTACGCAGACTGGTAGCAATACAGAAGAGGATGCTGACTGGAAGCATACTGAGGGTGGTGAGCGTATGTCTGCTGGTGTTCTGAAACAGTATCTTTCTATGGCCAACGACATCTTTGACAAGTACGACCTGCCTTTGGTAGGAGAGGAAAATTGGGGATTTGTTGGCCGTGGCATTCATAATCCGAGAAAGTACAGATAGGCTATGGGCGTAACAAATCCGAGATACCCACACTGGTGCAGGATCATCCGCAAGACGAATGACGACCCGCTGGAAGATGAGGAAGATTTCTCTCCTCTCGACAGCGACGTTAACGCTTCCGTTGTTTCTGCTACCGATGATGACGATTACGACCCGTTGGGTAGCGATGATAATACGCCCGTAACCGACAATGAGCAACAGCAGGCAGAAGAGCCTGCAAATGAGCCTGCGGCAGACAAAGAACTTGTCGTAGATTCGCAGACTACCGTTATCTATGAAGGAGAATGCAGAAGCTACAAAATCAACACCACGTCAGACAAGGGAGAAATCATTACCTCTGAACGAGGTCTCGCCTTGCCTCTGAATCAGGACGGGTGGGATGCGCTTGGCGTTGTTCCGAAAGAAGGTGACGAGATTATTGTTGTTCATGGTACTACTCACAAGGAATATGGAAGAGTCATTGACAAGAATGTCGCTAATGCCAGTTTTGCAGGTACGCATCTGACGTGGAGATATGGGAGGAACTAATGTATGACAAATAAGCAGGTTATCAAACAGGCTTTTGTTGAATTCCAAAAGCAGATAGACGATGAGGTGCAACATGAAACTGTACTTCTTGCTCAAAACCTTGTCTACCGTGCTATACAAGAGCGCGAGAGAAATCCAAGGAAGCATGATTTTACAGGTAACTTGCTGAACTCTATTGTATCTGCAGTCTACAAAGACAGGAATTTTGTCAAAGCTTTTTTTTCTGGAGAAGCTGGACTTAAAGAGCCTCGTTATTATGAGATGACTGCTTCGCATGGAAGATACCATTTTAAAGTTGACTATGAAGGGAGAGAATCAAGTTTCAATCCTGAGATAGAAACTCTTAGAAGAAAAGGTCTTGCTGATGCATACGAGTTTGTTTCAACATATTCTCCTGACATCAATGGATTTGTTGTCGTTGTTGCGTACACTACTGATTATGCGGATTTTGTTGAGCAGCAAAATGCTACTACAGGATTTCTGTCCACATTCAAATATGCTGAAAGAATAGCGACAAGGATGTTTCCTATAAAAAAATGATGATATGGCAAAAAAATCGGTAATAGCAAGCATATATACGGACTTGGTAACTTCAATGAAGACCGTTGTGGGAGCAAAGTACATCTTCCTGAAAGACAGGCCAAAGACAAAAGATGAAGATTCTCCAATGGCCAAGTTTGCCGTTATTGACCTTCCTATCGGTATCGACGATTATGTAATAGGTAACAAGAAGACAATGCTTACGACAAGCGGTGTTTTTTACCTTTTTGTTCAGTCGAGAAACAATGGAACGCTTGATGTCAATGCCACAGGTGATTTTGCTGATGATGTTGTTGCATTGTTCCCGATAAAAGGCGAATGCTGCTCTGCCGCCAATCCTGTAGTTAGGATGACTGGTAATGACGGACAAGGTTTTCAAGTGGTAACAATAAGCTTCGACTTGCTAACCAAGTGGAAGGTTTTTGAATAAGAAATAGTATTAACAATATAAAAAATTAAACGACTATGGCAAATGTAAGTAATGCAAACGGTGTTTTCACTGGTATCAGTGAACTCCATGTGGTTAAGGGAGGCTTCGCCAGTGGTTTTACTCTTGCTTCGGGTGCTACTCTCGTTGAGATTCCTGTAGCCGAGGATAGCGGTTTCTCCTACACTGGCGGCACTCCGTCTGTTGAGCGTTACCGTATTCACGGTTTGTCTACTCCTTGGGCATCGAAGATGACTCCTGGTGACGCTGAGACGAACCTGTTCGTTCCTCAGATTACGGAAGACCTGCTGACACTGTTCGGCTTTAGCGCTTCTTCCGCTACCGCTTCCCTGCTCAACAAGAGTTGGAACGGTATTAAGTTCAACGATGCTCCTGTCGAGGTTGTCCTCGGTATCGCAGCCATCAACCGCACGGCAGACCAGCTGTTTGCCATCAAGAAGGTAAAGGTTCTCGCCTCTATCGTCTTTGATGATGCCAACAGTGCAAAGCCTATCGGTTTCCAGCTGACTGGTACTTCTACCGCTGCTGATGCAGACGCAATGGGTCTGTTTGAGGTTGCAGGTTCAAGTTCAAGCGAGTAAACCTATCGTTCTTTAAAAATTAATAAGTGGCAGGCGGCCAGAACTGCCTGCCGCTTTTTTTTAATTATAATAATAACGCTAAAGCATCATGAATCAGATAGACTATGTAGTACCGATGGTTTTCCATGACGATAAGTTATGGCAGGAGGACTTCAAGAAGACAAACCGCAAATATGACGAGAGTAATATCTTCGATTTTGTTCGTTTCCGTTCATGGGGGACGGAGCATCTTCTGGTAAGGTGTATCCGTAAATATTTGCCATTCGTGCGTACAATATATATTATATTAGCGCGAGAGAGTCAGAAGCAAGGCTGGATGGACGAGGAAGGAGTTCGCATAGTCTATCATCGTGACTTCATACCGGAGCGTTTCCTTCCGCTGTTCAATAGTTGTGCCATTGAAATGTTCCTTCACAAGATTCCTGGTCTTAGCAGCAGGTTCTTGTATGGTAACGACGATATGTTTCCGCTTGCACCTATGACGGAGAAGGATTTCTTTGACGGCAATAAGCCTTGTCAGCACTATGAAGAGAAGCCGTATCCAGAGGAACCGAACATCTTCCATAAAATCTGCCGTAACGGTCAGAACTTTGTAGGAAAGGAATTTGGAAAGGAATACAATACGCTTATCCGTGGTGGTCACGGAATAACACCGATGCTCAAAAGCACTTGGGAGCATCTATGGAAAATAGGAAGAAAGGAGATAGAGGAAAGCGTAACCCCATTCAGGGAGAGCAGGAACTTTATACAATGGATTTGCCCTTGGTGGCATTACATGTCTGGCAAGTATGTTGACAAGCGTCCAAAGACTGCGTATGTCAGCACAAAGAATACTATCGGAGAGATTGAAAAAGCAATTTTGTCTGCAGAAGGGATATTGTGTATCAACGATAACGAATGCGTCGATAATGTCAGCCAGTACGCTTCTGCTGTTCGCAAAACGATAGGCATGAAATTGTCTGGAAAGAAAAAGGATGTTAGTCCAGACAACTACAGGATGTGGGTTACATACCACAAAGACGAGTTCTTGAAGGATTACGGACTTGTTGAGGACGAACACCATAAGCTCTTTGCCACACACAAGACTCCTTCTGAAAAGAATATAAACCACATGAATTCCGTATATTCTGAAATGGTAACCTTGTGGTATGTATGGCAGAATAACTTAAAGACCGATTACGTCGGCTTTGAGCACTATCGCCGCAGGATGTCCGTCAATCAGATGCCGAAGAAGGGAGAATGTCAGATTTTCAGGGCTATCAACTTTGGTAGTCAGACCGTCTATCAGCAGTATGCCCAATGCCATAACTCAAAGGACATGGACACGATGATTTCTGTCCTCGATGAGAAATACGGAGCAGGCAATCAATATTCTACATACTTAAAGAAAGACAACATCTTTGTTGCTAATTGCTGTTTTATGATGCAGTGGGCAGACTTCACGAAACTCTGCAACTATCTCTTCCCGTTACTCGATGGTTTTGCTTCTGCTTGTGGCATATCAAGCTCAGATGTTGAAGGTTGGCGCAACAAAGCAATCTTTGATTTCAAAAAAGTCAAGACTGAATATCAGATGCGTGCTGTTTCTTTCCTTGCCGAGCGTCTTATCTCAGCATGGATTGTTACAAACATGAAATGGTGGAATGGTATTGATGTTGCCATTGTACATTATAACACACCTGAGATGACTGCAGCGGCTATTAAGTCGTTGAACAAATGCACTCCTGGTTGCAGTGTTACGGTGTTTGACAATAGCGACGAGCGTCCGTTTGAAAACACTTTTAGCAATGTGTCTGTTATCGATAACACAAAAGGTCAAATTATCGACTTTGACGAGTTGCTTAGCCATTACCCAGACAAGGAGGATGGAGATATTGCCAAGAGCAACTACGGCAGTGCAAAGCACAGTAAGAGTGTTGACTATCTTATGGATGTTTTGCCAAACGGATTCGTTCTAATGGATAGCGATGTTCTTGTAAAGAAGAATATCCGCAAGTTCGTTGACCGGAATTTTGCTGTGGCAGGTACGGAACAGATAAAGAAAAACATTCCATTGTTCCAGCCTTTCTTCTGCTGGCTTAACGTTCCAATGCTCAAAGAGAATGGCATTCACTACTTCAACGGAGACAAGATGTGGGCATTAAGCAATGTCTATCCGAACAACAGGTATGACACTGGCGCATGGCTTTTCGAGGATGTGTCAAACAAAAAACTCCCTTGGAAGCATGATGACATCTGGCAGTATATCATCCACCTCGTGCATGGAAGCTGGAGAGGCAGTAATGCAAATGCCTGGTTGAAAGAACACAGGAATTTATTCGAATAACTTAATAGTGAATCAAAATGGAGAAAGAACCGAAAATTGAGCAGCCGTCCGTTGAAAGTCAAAGGACGTATGCAAGCATCAGAGACAATGATGCAACGGTTGTAGGAGTACTTGGAACAAAGAAAAAGTACAAAATCAGGTGGTTGAAGAACGGGCAGATTGACAAGCTGTCTCGTCTGCTGATCCGTAAGGGAGATACCGACAACAAAGACGGAGAAAAAGACAACGCCCTTGATGCCGTTCTTGAAGATTCAAAGCTGGCGTGCAAGGCTGCAGCGATATACATTCTTGACGGCTATTGGAAGCTAAAATTCCGCTACTGGTTCCTGTGGCGGTGGTTCTATTATATCCGTCAGTACGATAACGTGCAGCTTCAGGCTATCCTCGACGAAGGTAAAAAAAAAGTTCCTCTCACGCAGTTCTTGTTGACTACCATGTCACTGACAGGGGCAAGGGCTACGCTGATGAACATGAGGACGGAAGAAGCCGAACATATCCTTCTCGAACTGGATACGGTGCGGCAGGAGGAGATGGGAAAGCGCACCAATACTTAGTAATGAGAAAGTCGTTCTTCTTCGGATTTTATACGGTATATGACTGGGATTGGCTATGGGGAAGGACGGCAGCTCAGATAGAGCTGAGGACCATCGACCAGCCGAGAATCGTATATAAGGCAGAAAAGAATAAGGAAAAGCCTTGGAAAGATGGTACTGTCAGCAGCGATTACGCTAACAAGCAATACAGGAAATGGCTTGAAGGCAAGAAGATGAGGGAGAAGGAGGGTAAGAGGATTGACCTCGCCAAGACATTCTCCAACGGCAAGAAAGTCGATATGGACGAATTTCTCAGGACTGGAGAGAAGAACGAGATAGAATGATTGTCGACATTTAGAATAATTTATCGGGGAAAAAGAAAAACCTCCGACTTTCCATAAAAGAAGCACTACCAACTTTTTATAGATGCACCTACTGGGTGGCCGTCGGATGTATATAGCCCTCTAAGCCATTCAGTAGGTGTAATTCTATTGTTGGTAGTGCGGGTGCAAAGTTAATAAATAAATTTTAATTTGCACTATGAAAGTCGTAGAAATTTTACAAATTGGTCGTGAATTGTTAAAAATGATGTCAGAAAATGACCTCAGAGTAAATGATTATATGTTTGTCGGAATGTACCATGAATATGAGTTCTTGCGTGGCGAACATGAAAAGTATAACACAATTATAAGTAGGTTATCCAACAAATATAGAATAAGTCAAAGCAAGGTGAAACGCATTATCAGACGCTTTGAAAAAGAGGTCAAGAAATGAACTTTTAACAAAATCAAAACGCTTGTTTTTGTGTGAAATGTAAAATAAATTTGTGGTGTCAATGCGCAGTGACAGCGATTACGGAGTTGTCGTTAAAGGCAACAAACGGAACAGATTTATTAACAACACAAAAACATGATTCTCTTATGGAAATGAACGATTATTTATCAATGCGTGCTATGGAGAATGGCTTCTCTCCTTATGAGCAAGTGAAAATCGGTCACATGCAGAGCAAGCGTGCCAGTGGTACGGCTATCGGTGGTTTGGTAACTGCCGTTGGTGCTGCTGTGCTTGCTGTCGGTGCTGCTGCTTGGGCAGGTTCACGCGCCCAGAACGCAAAGGACGTGGCTATCGCCAAGAACGATGGTCTGCGTGACCTCGTACAGACATTGGCTGGCACTCTTGCAGCCGAGCGTAGTGAGCGTATCAGCGGTGACTTGAACATTACCACCACTATCAACGATACGCTGAGTGGTTCACAGCAAGGCACGCTTTCAGCCTCTCAGGTAGCAACTAATGAGGCTACTGCTCAGATCGTTGCTGGTGTGATGACTGGCAAGTACACCGAGTCTCCTCAGAAGGTTGAGTTGCTGACTCCTGCCCAGCCATTCCAGTGCGGTTGCGGTTGCAATGGTTAAGATAGAAGGAATCTGCTTATTTTCTCAGAAAATGAGACTTTAAGCAGGTTCCAACCTACTTATTTGCATAGTTTTTATGGAAATAAGCTAAAACACGGCAAAAATGTGGTTTAACAAAGAAAAGAAAAAGAAGATGGAATTTATACAGAATTACGTTCCGACGAGCAAGGCACAGCTACTACAGGTGGCTATGTACTTCAATAAAGGCGACATCCAGAAAGCACAGGAGATGTTTGACTTTTATGCTAAGAATCTTGATTTGCCTGACTTCGATCCTATTGCACCGACATTCATGCAACAAGTCAAGACCAATGCTTCCGATTTCTTCTCATGGGTAAAGGAGAATCAAGGTGACTTGGTTCAAGGCTATCAGCTTATTCAATCTATCATCAAGAACAAGGGCGTTTTGCCTGATATGGCTGGCGGTTCTGTAAGTGAATCTCCACTTCCTCCAATCAATGAATAACATTAACACGGCAATAGTATGGATAATACAAAACTTAAAGGTTTTCCGCTGACATTCAATATCTATGCGGAGAATGAGCAAGAGGTAGAAGGATGTCGTAAGGCTATCATAGCCTTTATAGGTCTTCATGCTTCACAATGCAGGGCGGTCACAGCGAAGAAAGTTGCAGAAGCATTGTCAAACTGGGATAAGAACGCAATAGTAAAACATCAGATTATTAAATACTTTGAGTAATATGGCAGAAGAAACAAAATTCAAGTGTTCTGGCGATTGTCTGAATTGTCGCATGAACCCTAACGAGCGTAAGACACAATGGTTGTATTGCGCAGCACAGTTTACACACAACTCCATGCGTATGATAGAGGCTTTGCATAGCGAGATTAACTCTATGCGTGGAACTATTGACGAGCTGAAAGATAAGATTGAATCCATTCAGAACAACGAGGCAGACGTGTTTGACCCTACGGGAAATGAAACAGATACAGAGCCTGTTGAAGATACAGCGCAAGAAGGGGACGGCGTAACAGAATAGATGCCCCAAAATAATTCACAACACAAAAACTAAACTTTATGAACAAATGTAATTGTAAAAATGGTAGCGATGTGCTTGATTTTATCAGCCTCGTACCTGGCGGTACTGCCGCTAATGCAACCTATCAAGTAGGTTTGACGCATTTCACATGTGGTTGTAGAAAACTATCAGTAGAAGACACGACGCATCCTGTTATAGGTACGCTTACTGCTTCTGTAGTAGGAACTCCACAAGACCTTGGCAATGGCACATTCTGCTGCGAGGTACTTATTGCAGGTACTGTAACTTACCAGCAGTGTGGTTGCTGCTCTCCTCGAACAGAGTATGTCAGCCTTATGCGTTGCCTGCCATGTTCATCTGATTCCGTACCTACCGTTACCATTGGTAATGTAGTATGTTCTCCAGAGCCAATTATGGTAAATGGCAACGGCTGTTGCAAGTGGACTTGTTCAGGTACGAACAAGATTGCCGTTACGACAAGTATTAACGTAACTACAGCGTAATTATGCATTGGATTGATGTCGCAATGATATTGTTTTCTTGTGTGGCTGCAAACCATTTAGGGCTTGTTCATGCCGTTGAGGATGTTGCTGAAAGGAAACTTCCTATAGTAAATTGTCCTCGTTGTTTTTCTTTTTGGTGTGTTCTGTTGTACATGGTATTTACAGGCCACATGATGATAACGTCTATTGCGACATCATTTCTTTGTGCTGCATTAGCACCTTGGATAGAGCTATTATTGGGTTTATCAGATATAAAATTTAATGAGCTATATGACAAGATTTATACAACAACAGAGGATGAAAAATCAAAGGGTGCAGACTTTAAAGCAAGTTCCTGAAGCACCATGTCCTAATTGTAATAAACCAGCGGCCACAGGTCGCACAAAACGAACAAAGAAATGACACAAGAAGAAATGAGAAACGAGTTCAATGCCCTCTACAATATGATGGCAAACTCACAGAATCCAGCTTTTATGCACGTCTTTGGAATGGTGCATAAGGAAATGATGGAATGGTTTATCGCCAACAAGCCAGAGCTTGCTCAAGAGTGGATTGAGAAGCTTGAAAGCATCCGTTGGCATCAATATCTGACGGTCAAAGAAGCCGAGAAGATAGTTGATGGCATGTCACCTAAAGCACCATGGAAGCGTGACGTATGGAAGCAAACAATGACTCAGCTTGAACTTCCTATGGAAGAAGAGCCTTATTACAACTCATGTTCCTTGTGGTGCGAGATGAACAAGCAGTACAGCGACCATGCAGAGACTATTGCCCGTGATATTCTCAAGAAGCCTCTGAATGAGATTCCTGTTGAGCAGATTGTTCCAGGCATCCGTGCTATGGCTCTGGACGTACTTAAAGACAAGGATCATGTGTATAACATCCGAAAGTATTTCTCCCTGTAGTCTATGAATTACCGTGAGCTGATGCGTAAGAAATTGTTGGAGCAGATGTACGATAAGATGTCTGACGAAGACAAGCGTCTTTTTGTGCGACTCACGATGCAAGACAAAGACCATCAAGAGATAATGCAAGCTCTGAGTCAGCAGCGCATGCAGTTGGACGAGATTAAAAAAGACCAAAACTGGACTCGTTCTTTTGGAAGTGACCTTTTGGCAAACTTTACATCTGCTGGCGTTTTATGGCTTGGTTCTAAACTATTTGGTAAATTATAGCCATCACTTGCCGTGTTGGTTGAGGGGAGTACAAAGAGTGTACTTCCCTTTTTTTTATCGTAATTTGTTGATTTTATAAGGTTTTCTTAATAATGTAAATAAATTTTATTATCTTTGCGGCATAAACTGTGACATCACAGGAGGCCCCTGTTTTTGGCTTCAAGTTCTGCTGCCAACAGAATGTCATTATCTCATTATTCGATAATAACACAAAAATAGGGAATATTATGGCAAATACATTGATGTTTGAGGTTGGCGTTAATAAAGCTATTGACGGACTTAACGATCTCAAGAATGAACTTGACCAGTTTGTAACCGATTATACTAAGAAGATGCAGATTCAAGTTGAAATTAAAAACTTGGAAACGTTCATCAATTCTCTAAAATCTATAGGTAATGGCGACCAACTCAAGCCTTTACTTGATCGTATTGAGATATTGCAGAGACGGTTGTCGTCAATGTCCAGTGAAGGTCAATATTTTGATAATCTTAGGCGAGAAGCCGCAGAGGCTGCAAAAGCCGTCGAGATTGCTGAGAAGCAATTAGAGGCCATGAAGAAAACTGGAAACTCAACGTTTATCTCCAATGCAAGACTTGATTTGCTGAATGCTCAGAAGAATCAGGCAGGTGCCGCAGAGGCATTAGCATCAGCTACAGAAAGAATGAAAAAGGAAGGAGAACAACTTGCCTCAACTTCTAAGGCTACTGTTGTAGCGACAGAGCAAAATAAGTCTGCATTTGAGAACGAATCAACAGCTGCCCAGGAAGCTGTTGATAAACTAAATAAACTTGTTACTGAGAAGCAGCAGGTGGTTGATGCTGAGAGAAAGTTGGCTGAAAGCAGCAAGACTGGTGGGCAGACTCTGAAAGAAGAGGCTGATAATGCTGATAAGACAGCACAGAGCATTAAGAGTGTAGGAAAGGCTCAAAAAGATGCTGCCGATGCAAGTAAGAAAGCTGAAAAAGAGCAAGCAGGAACAGTTGACAATCTTGCTATAAAATACCAGACGCTTATTGCTCGTATTGAAAATTGGCAGTCCAGTCTTAGCAAGTTGCTTGCTGGTGGCGACTCTAAATATTTCGGTGCGCAGCTGAATAATGCAATTGAGGCATACGGCAGAGCATTGCGTTCAGCTCAACTTGGAAGTGTATTTGATGAAAGTGGAGAGCATTTAAAAACTCTCAGGTCAGTACTTCAGCTTCTTGGAGCAGAGTTTGCTAATGTAAATAGGGAAGCAAAAGCTTTTAACAGAGAACAAGAGAAAGCTGCTAATAGTGCGTGGAAAGCGCATGTTAAAGATAATGTTGCTGCCTCAAAAGCTCAGTCAAACGAGTATAAAGCGATGCAAAAAAATGCTCAGGATGCTCGTCAAGAGGCTGAAAAAATGCTTGCTGCACGTGAAAAGATGCTTCGTAGCCAGTCTGAAAGCTTGTCAAAGATAATGTCTGGAGGAAGAGGCAAGCTTGATACATACCAATACGACCAAGTAAGGGATGCATTGCGTGCTATTCGTCAAGAGTTACGTGAGATAGAAACTGCAAAGCAACGTGGCGGTTTGTCTACAGGTGCTTTACTATCTCTTGGTGGAGGAGCTAACGATTACGCTGCTATAATTGCTGCATATAGAAAATTTATAAGCGAAAAGCATGAAGCCACATCTGCTAATAGCAAGTTGTCTACATCAGAGCAGCAGTTAGCAAATTCTATAAAGGGAACGACTGATTCTATGAAAGGTCAGTCACAAGTTCTTTCTGATTTGAAGTCTATGGCTATGCAGTACCTCAGCGTGTGGGGAGCGAGCAACTTTATCAATAATATCATCGAACTTGGTGGTCAGTTGGAACAGCAGCGACTCAGTATCGGTGCTATCCTGCAAGATACTGCACAGGCTAACCACCTGTTTGGTCAGATTAAGGATTTGGCTATCAAGTCGCCATTTGGTGTTCAGCAGTTAGATGCCATGACCAAGCAGCTGTCTGCTTACGGCTTCCAATATTCTGAACTTTATGAATGGACAAAACGGCTGGCTGATATTTCAGCCGCTACAGGAACAAGCGTTGACCGCTTGGCCTTGGCATTAGGTCACGTCCGTTCTGAGGGTGCTCTCTCTGGTTACACATTGCGTCAGTTCTCGATGGGTAATATTCCATTGCTGCAGAAGTTGTCTGAGAATCTTGGAAAGACTAAGCAGGAGATTCGTAAGATGACGCGCAACAAGGAAATCGGTTACGAGGACGTGCTGAACGTGTTGAAGCAGTTGACCGATGAAAGCGGTATGTTCTATCAGGCACAGGAAACGATGGCAGGTGCTTTGAATGCAAAGTTCAAGAATCTGCGTGACTCGTTCCAGATTATGTACTCAGAAATGGCAGAGGGTGCGCCTGGCGATTTCTTGAAGAAGGTTGCTGTTGTTCTGACGGATATTTCTAAGTCTTGGCGCGTGTTGATGCCTCTTGTCCTTGCAGGCGGTACAGCATTTGGCGTTTGGAAGCTTGCTACAATGGCATTAAATCACGAGTTGGAGCGAAACGGAAGAGCGCTTGCTGGTAACGCTATTTCTACATCAAAATACAGTGTAGCGCAATTACGTGCTATTGCAACTACTGGTCGCTTTACGCTTGCTTTAAAAGGTCTTGGCAGAGCTTTAATGAGCATTGGAAGATTTATATTCAGTCCTGTTACGCTTGGATTTGCTGCGGTAGAAGGACTTATATACTTATGGTCGAAGCACAACGACGAGGTAAGACGTGCAAAAGAACTGGCAGAGCAATATAAAGAAACTGCTAAGGAGTCGCAGAAGAATATTGGCAATCAGTTGGAAAACATTCCTGCTTACAATGGAAAGATGACTGATTCAGAAATGAAGACAGGCATCGAGGCCATGACTGAGGCTATCAAGAACTATGGTGTAAACGGTCAGAAGGTAATTAACGACATGATAAACAGTAGCATGTCGCTGGCAGAGAAGTATCAGTATCTCCGTGAGGAACTGGAAAAGACGGCGAAAGTCTATAAGGAGATGGAGAAAACTTCTGGTGCGTTTGAGTATGGCATCAATCAGTCTGATGGTGGATGGTTCGATGAAAACGTAGAAACAAACCTGACTGACTACGCTAAGTCCTTCAATGATTTTGTAGATGATGTAACAACGTATAATAGTCAGTATGGAAATTCTATCGAGAAGGCTATTAAGAATGCAGAGAACTCTGATTTGGTGTTCAGAGAGGCTACAAAGAACATGACAAGCTACGGGGAGAAGCTTGCTGAGTTCTGGAGTAATCCTGAGAAATATCAGAATGCAGCTAAGTTTATGAATAGTCTTTTCGGTAGCGGTGCTGGCAGTCAAGACGCATTAGATATCAACGAATCGTTCTTTGGCTATCTCAAAGACAAGAATAGGGCTTTAAAAGACCTTGACGAATTCTTTGACGCTACTGAGTCAAAACTGAAAGAAAAGGGGTATGATTTTACAGAACAAGGTGAGAATCTTACTGAAACGCAAGTAGGAAATCTGTTGAAGCAGTCAAAGGATTGGTTGGAGAAGCATCCTGAGTGGGAAAATATCTACAGCGTTATTTGGGATAAGCTGAATCAGCGTTGGGGATTACCGATTGAGCCAGATGTTACGCCTGTTGAAGAGAAACTTCCTGAATGGATGCAGGCTATCCAAGATGAATTGGATGTAAGCAAGACTGGCATTCAAATTAAGTCCACCATGTCGATGGAGCAAATCATTGAGGAGGCTCGTAAGGCTTATCAGACAGCAGAGACAACAATAAACAAGCTTGGCCCTATTGCCATCAAGGCTGGAATTAAGATTGAAGGACTAACGGATGAAAACATTGAAAAGTACGGCCCAACATCAGAGAATTACAATCCAGAGTTGTATAACACGCTTTTGGAGTTAAAGAAAGGTCAAGATGCAAAAAGGCTGATAGATACTTTTGGGAAGAAGCGTGGTGTCAATTTTTCTGGTATGAAGAAGGACGGTTCTCATAAGGCTGAGAAACAAAGTCAAGAAGCTGCCAAAGCCGTTCGTGAAGAGATTCGTATCATGAAGGAAGCAGCCGACGCTTTCCAGTATTGGAGGGAGAAGGTTGGAGATGGTGCTGCATGGGCGCATGTGGAAGCTGAGTTTGGAGATGTACTTGCACGTATCGGCATTACTGCAAAGAATGTGAACGACCTTCGTAGCAACATTGAAGGACTTACGCCTAAGATTCAAAAGATAAAGGACAAGAAGGTTCAGAATGAGACCTTCAAGGAGCAGAAAAAAGAGCTTGCACAGCTTGACCGTAAGGACTTTGAGAAGACTGCAGACGAGTTTGCTTCTAAGGTTCAGATTGAGCTTGACGGTCTGACTCGTGCATGGGAGATATTCAACTCAGTGCGCGAGGCTACAGGTAACGTGGAGCTTGCCGTTCAGATTAGCGGTGCTGATTATGCCAACGGAAAGACGCGCAACCTTGCCGATGCTCTACGCGAAAAGATTCAGAAAGACTTTGATGCTGCTGGAGGCGGTATTGCCTTTGACATGAATCTGTCTGACAAAGACATCGATGAAAGCATCAAACGGTCTATGCCTGCTGCAAGTCAGGAGCAAATAAAAGGTCTTGTCGATGAGTACAAGAAGTGGCGTGATTTGCAGCGCGACGTATTAAAGAACGATATTGACGTGTTTGCAAAGCTGGTCGGAGGTGCTAAGGACTATGACAGCCAGATTCAGAAGATTAACGATGACTACAAGAAGCAGATTGAGGCTCTGGACGAGGTAGCAAATCGGAATCCTGAGAAAAAGCAGGAAGTAGAAAAGGCTAAGGGTGCGGCTACTGCACAGGCTGAGTATGACAAGTGGAAGCTTTCAACTCAGTACATCAATCTGATGAACAACTCGCTCAGCATGACACGCGATGAGGTAGAGAACGGCATCAATATCGGGCTGCAGAGGTTGAATGACCTCATGATGAATAATAGGATTTCCGCACAGGAGTATGCTCAGGAAATGGAGAAGATTCGTAACATCCAGTCTGAATGGACTAAGAACTCGTTCTTCGGCAAGAGCAGTGCATGGGGTGCAGGTATCATGGGAGGTCTTAGCGGTAGGAAGGAATACTACAAGAGTCAGGCTAGAGATGCCTATGCAGAGGTTGCAAAGTTGGAACAAAAGAAATCCAAATATGGCCTATACGGATTGGAAGACAAACAGCTTAGTGATGCAAGAAAGAAGGCAAAACAAGCTGAATCTAATGCAGAATATACAGGTGAAATAGAGAATATCTTAAATTCGTTCGATGCGCTTGCAAAGGCAATGGATCCTGTTATCAATCTATTCGAAGAGCTGGGAATGACAGGTATTGCCAATGTCCTTAGTGCTGGTCAGAGCGCATTGAGCCAGGCTGCAACTATGGGTACAGGTGCTGAAATGCTCTTTAAAGGCGCAGGCCCTTACGGAGCAGCTATCGGTGCAGGTCTCAGCCTTGTCAGCAGTCTCTTTGGTGGCTTCGACGATGCTCTGCAGGCTGAGATAGAAGCATCTAAGCAGCGTCAGAAGGAGATGGAGAATATGTCTAAGAATCTCGAGACGGCACTTGACCGTGCGCTTGCAGGCGTATATGGTGTAGGAGAAACGGCACAAGGTCAAAAGGCTATGGAGGACTTCAATAAGTCAGTTGACAAGTACCGTGAGGAGATTCGGGCACGCGAAGAGTATGAGACTAAGAAAGCTCAGGCAGAAAGCGAGATTGAAAAGGCAAAACAGTCAGGTGACACCTTTGCACTCAGGGCAGCGCAAATCAAGCTTGCCGATGCTGAATTTTCAGAGAAGAGGCGCAACTGGGGCGGCGGCATGAGTTATCTCAGTCCAGAGGCTATTGATGATATCAGAAAGGCTGTCGAGACGGGCAAGTACTACGACATGCAGCGTGCAAGTATGTCGTTGCAGCGTGACGAGCTAAAGCATCAGATAGAGTCTGAGAAGGACAAGAAGGATACAGACTGGGGTGCTGTCAGCGATATGGAGCAGCAAATCAAGGAGCTGGATGACCAGTGGAGGAACTTTGCCAAAGACATGATGAAAGCCCTGTATGAGATTGATGTCAAGGATTGGGCAAGTCAGTTTGGTGATGCTTTGTATGATGCATGGAAGCAAGGTGAGGACGGCGCAAAGGCATTCAAGAAGAAAGCCTCAGAGATTATCGGCAACATAGCCAAGAACATTCTTGTGCAGCGTGTCATTGGCGATGCTCTGCAGCCGGTAGAGGATGCCATTATTGAAATGATGGATAAGACCAGCGGCGAGCTTAACGAAGAAGATTTTGCCGCTAATGTCGGCAGTATGCTTACCGAGTCCATCGGAAAGATTGTCCCTGTCATGGAGAGTACTCTTAATGCTGTTGATGAGGCTGTTCAGAAGAGTGGTCTGCCAAGCCTAAAGGAGAATGCCGATTCTTCACTGTCAGGCAACATCAAGGGTATTACCGAGAATACAGCAGACCTGTTGGCAAGCTATCTGAATGCCATCCGTGCTGATGTGTCCGTCAATAGGATGGAGCTTATCAATATCCGCGAGAACTATTTGAAGGATATCAAGACGCAGATGATTAGCGCATCGATGTCGCTTGGCAGGATAGAAAGCCATACGCAGGCTATTATGAAGAGCAACGAGGCGATTTGTAACAGTCTTAGTGGTATGATTTCAGACTTGAAGAATGGAAACTGGAGAGTTCCAGTATCGTAAGCATAAAAAGTGAAGGGCTAACAGCCCTTCTTTTTTTATTTGCTTTTCAAGTAATCGAACTCTTCTTTGATTTTGATGTTATCGTATGATATGACTACGGCATCTTTGGAATGCAGATACACGAATACCTTTGCAAAGTCTTTCTTTTCGATATTTACCTGCGCATTGTCAAGCACATGAACCATGACGAAAGAACTGTCCTTTGCCGTTACCTTAGCGAACGACGAATCCAAAACGTATATGGTAGAAACCGACCATGCATCAATCTTAATAGTTGTGTTGCTTTCGCCTGCAACAAGAGCCTGCCGAGGATTTGCCAGCGAGTATTCATCATCTACAATGACGTTGTGGCTTCTACGGGCATACTCGCTGAAATTGTCCTTTATGAACTGGTTTGTCATAAAGCGATGCTTCAAGAAGAAGTCAAGACCACGGAAGAATTGTGAGAACATTCGTTCCATATCCCAATCGTTTTCCCATTCCTTTTGCCATTGTGCGCACAGTCCGCAACTGATGGCACTTTCCCTTAGTGTTTTGTTAAGTTCTTTTTCGTTCATAATGCTGCAAAGATAATTATTTCTTGTGAAAAAAGAAAGTAAATCTGTAAATATTTTGGAAATCAAATTATTTTACATTATATTTGCAGCATAAAAAGGATATATATACTGTAAATTGAGATTTGACGATGGCTACATACAAGAAGTTTTTAATACAGCAACAGACGTACAACGGTGCTACATATAGCAATGTAGGCGACGTCATTGACACGAACACGATGTTCGGTGTTGTGTGTCAGTCGTTTCCTTTTAAGCATCTTCCAGAATCGAAGGATCTGGCTAAGCGCGAATGGTTTGACGAAAACGGCGATGACGTGTATATGCCATCAGACGGCATCAAGTTCAAGGCTTATGACGTGGAGGCGACTTTCCTGTATGTAGGTACTGAGCAGGCAATGGCGACGAACTTAAAGCAGTTCATCAACTTCCTGTATGGCCGTATCAATATCGTCAATGGTTCGGTTGTCTCTACAGCTAATGCCACAAAGAACGTGTTCCTGAAAATCTACGACGAATATACGAAGACGGGTAGGGAAAGGCTGTATGTCATATCTCACGACAATAGCCTTTATTTCTTCAACGACGTATCGGCTGGTGCCATTGCACAGTTCAAGATAAAGTTCCATGTGTGTGATCCTGTTACGGAAATTAACTATCAAAACGGAGCATTGGTATGAGTAAGTGGTATATATATAGCAAGAACGCGCAGCCAGGCGATGCTCCCAAATACACGGTATCTGATATTGAGTATCATGATATCTGGATGGGTGAGGAATATGTGAGCGTTACCATCGTATCGCCAAAGACACCTAACAAAACCGAGGCAGATGCGTTCAGTCTTGAGATAGGCGATTACATTCAATATCGCGGACGGATATACAGCATATACAATGTTCCTTCTGCCATCAAACAGGCTCGTGTGAAGAGCTACGGAGAGGCGTTCAAGTACGAGAACGTGAAGTTTTCTTCGCGTGCCATGGAGCTTACTGAGATACGCTTCTTGGATATTGTTCTTGGTGACAACCAGCTTCATTACACATCTTTACCAACATTCTCTGCATATTGCGAGACAGTTGATGACTTGGTAGACCGCCTGCAGGCCAATACAGACCGTATCAAGGATGGTGATGATTACTGGTTCTTTATTACCCCAAGCAAACAAAGAACATTGCAGCGTATCATCAAATGGGACCCGACAGCCAACAATAACAACGGAGCATGGGTTCCTGACACTGAGAGACGGGCCGTAGCAGAACTGCTGTGGAACGAATATTTCAGCGTTGATGCCGATGTTGCCAACGAGAAGAAGAATGTAAATATACAGGTGGATAAAGCAAGCGTATGGGATGGTCTCTCGTATGTCAAGCAGCATTTCGGCCTTAACTTCATAACGAACGTCAACAGCTATGGCAGAAACGTCATCATCGGTGCTTCTGCAAAGCATACGGAGAATACTTTCCGTTACGGCAAGAATAACGGCTTGCATCAGATTGAGCGCGTTGCCGATGCCGACCAGCTTGTCGTTACAAAGTTGTATGCCTATGGTTCAGACAAGAACCTGCCATACCACTACTACAACGACATCAATATACGTCCATACTTGGAGGTTACTAATGACTATCATACAAGTTCTTCTGCCATTGGCCTTTCGGTACTTCTTGAAAACATAGCCTATGATGGTGGTGCTTTCACGAACATGATACTTGATGATGGCTCGTTGCGTTGGTACACGTTTACCTGTAAGATTGGCAATATAGTTTGTGACGGTAATGTTGAGTGCGTCAAGCTTTCCAACTCAGAGAACTGCACTGTAAGGTTGTATCTTGCCACCACAGGCTCGACGGCAGGCATGAAATTCACGCCACAGGATAAAATTGATGCCATCAAGGATTATTTAGATACATGTTATCCGTTTACAAACATAAGGGCACAGGTTATTTTCCTTTCAGATGTCGATACCAGCAAGTTCCCGTCAGGACACACGACTGCCATTAGCGATGGACTGCCGAATAATATGTCCGTCAACTGTCTTATGCTGCCCGGTTTCCCTGTCTACGCATTGAACGACATTGTTAAGTGCGAGTATATCGAGGTTGAGAATGAGCAGTTGGTAGACGAGACACGTTTCTATGTCAGGAACACTCCCGATGACAGCTATTCCCAGATTCCATCGTTTATCATTCCGGGTAATCACGTCTTCACATTCTCTGAGGACAGACTGAGACCGTGGATAAAGAGTCCTAATGCCGCAGAGCTCGGTATCAAGGAAGGTGACGTGCATTTCACTGAGGAAAGTGACGATAATGGTTTGCAGGACGTGCATCCAAGTATCGAGGGAATGACTGAGAACGACGTGTTCCATAATGGCTCCACGGCACGTCTTGATGAGATTGCCTCTGCCGATATTATCACTGATAACGGTGTCTTTGCGGAGAGTGCAACCAAACCAAACTTCAAAGTCAGGCTCAAGAATCTCGGCTTTAACCTGAGAGCTGCCTATGCCAATGCAGGTAGCGGCATGCAGTTGTGTATGAAGGATGGCTATTGCGGTGGCCGTAACTTTAACGTAAAAGGCGTCAATAGCATCATTGACAACAACGGAAACATAACTGGTTGGGAGCTTAACGTAGAGCGTCTGCATGACGAGTCTCTTGAGCTGTATTTCCCGTATTCAGACAAGGCAGCACACGGTCAAACACCGATAGCCAACGAGCCTTATCAGATTCGTGGAGAGATACGTGACGGTAATAACGAGTTAGTGTATGCTGGCGACCACTTTGTACTGACTGATATTCTCATTCAGGACACGAACTATATTCACGCTGCAAGCGTAGAGCTGTTCCGTAAGTCCTGTATATGGCTTGCCGCTAACGACTATACCCGCTTTACCTATCTGCCAAAGATTGATGAGATATTCATGGCCCGCGACAAGGACACTGCCTACAGGGCTGAATACGACACCATTAAGGCTGGCAAGCTGATGAAATTCGAAGATGAAGACCTTCAAATCAATGGTAGCGTATATATCGACCAGCTGACAATCAAGGAAGGTGGAAACAAGGATATTCCGACTTTTGATGTGACGTTGCGTGAGGATAAGCAGGTCGGTAAACTCGACAGGATGCAGAATCAGATAAACTCGCTGACTTTTGCAGCAGGTGACAGTGGCGGTGCTGCATTGCGCTATCTCAAGTCTATATGGGATTTCGATGCCAACGGCAATCTTTTTACGAAGTATAACGTCTATTCTCTGCTTGGTATCAGTGCCCTTGGCTATTCGGAAGGTGGCTCTGGCGGTGGCGGTGCAACGTCTCTCGATGACCTTGTAGATGTTGAAATTGCAAGTACTCCCGATGACGGTCAGGTGCTGAAATATAACGCACAAACGCATAAGTGGATAAATGGTGATGACGAGGGTGTTACGTCGGTATTGTGGTCGAATATCCTCAATAAGCCTACAACTATCGGTGGCTATGGAATTACTGATGCCTATATCAGCAATGGCGTGATACATCTTGGCGGTGTCGAGATTACTCCTTTGACATCATTTACCGAGACAGACCCCACCGTTCCACAGTGGGCAAAGGCATCA
>JAEEGL017293186.1_pt1 | contig 38062 bp, 60 predicted proteins | sample 9134231 | NCBI WGS metagenome assembly JAEEGL01 (sample SAMN16246548, study PRJNA631951) | gut metagenome | biome: gut microbiome; feature: rumen; material: fiber-attached | host: Bos | place: Iran: Karaj | collected 2018-10
CTCGTTTCTAGAGAACCTTAAAGGGTGGATGGAGAACCCGCTCTTTTGTTTATTTAGAAAAAGAGAGGAGATTATAACATGACAGACAATGTTATAAAGTTAAACACAGACAATGTGTTAAGATTAAACATAGAAACAAGCGAAGGAAAAAGTACAGGAGAATATTTAGAATTCCAGCTAGATGATATTGAATTGCCTTTAAGGTATCAAGAACTTATTGAGAAAGATAAGAAAAACAAGGAATACTTGAGAAATCAGATGCTTATCATAGACAGACGTGAGGATGTCAAAGGCAAAAAATTGTTAAGTAAAAATGAAGAAGACAAAATTAGAGCTTTAAATGACTTCTTTATAAAGGAAATAGCCGTCTACAATATGTTTTTAGGCGCTAGAGGTGTGGAAAAGTTGCTAAATGGTAGAAAATTTACATGGACTACCTTGCAAGAAATTGACGAAATTATAGAAAAACAAATTGCGCCACACTTGGATATGAGCATGAAAAACATAACTGAAAAAGTAAAAGAAAAATACGGTCAGGCTATTGGCAGAGATAAAGAAGACGAGATTGAAGTGGTTGAATAATGCCTTGCATCAAGAAAATTAAGATAGACGACACCATCTACGAGGCGAATGTTGACTTTAGAGTTGCCATCAGATGCAACGAGATTGCTACCGACGAAACGATAGGCGATTTAGAGCGGGCTTTAGGTATCATTTGCACGATGTTTGGCGCTTCTGCGTTAGATAATCCACACCACTACGAAAAGCTGCTCAAATGGGCTAAAAACTACCTTTCCTGTGGCGTTGAAGTTCAAGACACAAAAGAACAACCAGACATGGACTATATTGAAGACTATGATTATATAGTTGCTTCGTTTCAATCAGACTACGGGATAGACCTTGATAGTGTGGATATGGATTGGAAAAGATTTAATACACTAATGAACGGATTATCAAATAGTGAACTAGGCAATTGCTGCGTTTTAAACAGGGTCAGAAATTTACGAAACTATGATCCTTCACAAATCAAAGATGCTAAGGAGAGGCAAAAAGTCGTCAAGGCAAAAGAACAGGTGGCGTTGAAGAGATATAAAGAAGAAAACCATCTGACGAAAGAACAAGAAGAAAGCATGGAAAGACTAAATAAAATTCTTGGATTATAGAAAGGAGTGATTCTATGGATGGAAAAATAGTCATTGGTACGGAAATCAACACAAAAGAATTTGACTCACAAATTGGGTATATAGAGCAGAAAATGTCCGACATTGAAGATAAACTAAAACAAGCTGACATGGGGTTTGAAGTCGGAGATACTCAAAAATTGGAAATGGAGTACGAAAAGCTTGGCAACCAACTAATTGGTTTAAAAGAGAAACAAGAAAAATACAACCAAAGCATAGAAGAAGCTGGAGCGATAGGTTTTAGTAGAATAAAAACAAGTGTTGAAGATGTCGGCAATTCTATAACAAAAATCACAAAGAAAGTCGCTAAATGGGGGATTGCAGTATTCGGTGTGCGTTCAGCATATATGGCAATCAGACGAGCTATAAGCACAGTTTCACAATACAACGACCAGATAAAAACTGACATTGCTTATATTCAATTTGCTTTGGCTAGTGCTTTAGAGCCGATAATAAAGGTAATAATTGGATTGGCATATAAATTATTAGGAGTTCTTAATGCCATTTCTATTGCATTGTTTAATTATAATTTGTTCCAAAATGCTTCTATAAATAAGTTTAAAAAGATGAACGCTGGAGCTAGCAAACTAAAGAAAACACTTGCTGGATTTGATGAAATGAATGTTTTAGGCGATTCAGGCAGTGGTGGTGGAGTTGGTGGTGCAACGATGCCTTCAATGGAATTTGACACATCACTAGGCGAAAAGTTTTTATCTTTTTGGAGAGGCATAATACAATTTTGGGAAAACGATTGGCTAGATGCGTTTAATTCCCTTACTGGACAGTGGGCGACATTCTTTCAAGGAATTGGAATGATAGGAAAAGGCTTTTACGATATTTTAAAAGGAATATTTGAAACTATAAAAGGCGCTTTTAAAATGCTTATTGCGTTGTTTAAAGGAGATACGAGCGCTCTTTACGAAGGATTAAAAACTATGTTAAGCGGTTTGACTAATATTTTCAAAGGTATAATCGAAATAAATATTGGAGTATTCAAGGCTGCCGTTGGATTAGTTAAAGGAATACTTGTTAAATTGGTTACAGTTATTTATAACGATTTTATAAAGCCTATTGGGAATTTCTTTGCTAATTTGTGGAGTGGAATGGTTAGCGGTGTAAAAACTGCGTTTAATTCCATCACATCGTTTTTTAGCAATATAATAAGCAAAATAATGGGAATGTTTAAAAAGATAGGAAGCACGGCTGGCGATGTCGTAGGAAAAGCATTTAAAGCGGTTATCAATGCGGTCTTAAAGACTATCGAAAAAATATTGAACACGCCAATCAAAGCAATTAACAGTTTGATAAAAACAATAAACAAAGTGCCAGGCATAAATTTGGGAAAACTAGAACCATTTACGCTACCTAGACTTGCAAAAGGTGGTATTGTCAATATGCCAGGCAGGGGCGTGCCAGTTGGTGGAGCATTAGCAGGCGAGGTAAATCGTGAGGGAGTTATCCCATTGACCGATTCACAACAAATGGCATTGCTAGGTGAAGCAATAGGAAGGTATGTCAATATAAACGCTACAATACCTGTTTATGTAGGAAATAGACAAATAGCTAGAGAAATACAAAGAATACAATCAGAAAATGATTTTGCTTTTAATAGATGAGAGGTGAAAATATGGAAATTTGGAAAGATATAATAGATTATGAAGAATACAAAATTAGTAATTTAGGAAATATAAAAAGAAATAATAGATTATTAAAGCCTTTCAAAAATACAAGTGGTTATTATCAAATAGAACTTTTTAAAAATGGAAAAAGCAAACACTTACTAATTCATAAACTTGTTGCTAATGCTTTTATTGAAAATAAAAATGATTATAAATATATAAATCATAAAGATGAAAACAAACTCAACAACAATGTCAATAATCTCGAATGGTGTACAGCTAAATACAATTGCAATTATGGAACGAGAAATAAAAGATTATGTAGTCCTGTGATTTGTGTTGAATTAAACAAAAGATTTGATAGCATAAAAGAAGCGAGTGAACTATTACAGATACAACAAGCACATATATCAAAATGTTGTTTAAATAAAAAACATCATCACACTGCTGGTGGTTATCATTGGAGGTATGCCTAATGTTTATAGATAAAAATTCAATAATAATTAATGGAATAAATATGGGCGGTTATATTTTAGACGCAAAGTTTGGCTATTATAAATTGTGGGGAAAAGATAGTGGTAGAAACCTAGCAGGCTCAAATTCAGGAACTTTGCGTGGAATATTCCCCAAAATCACCTTACAATTTAGAAAATTAACAAGAGAAGAAGTTGAATTGCTAGCTCCTACATTAGATAGTGCATTTCAGAACACACAATATTACGACCCAAACAAGAGACAAAAAATAACAATAAGCACTTATTCTGGCGATTGGGTATTGCAAAATAAAAGCATTATTGATGAAAACCATAAGAACGAAGGTTTTGAATGGTCTGTAATCAGTAATAACAGGAGGAGTTAATGAAGACGCACACAAGTGATTTTAAAAATTCCATAAAGCAATTCGGCAGAGAAATCGATTTTGCTATATCATACGGCGTGCACACGCTTTTCGGTGATAATATCAACTCTGTATCAATTCATTACGAGGGTGGAATATTAAAATCCGTTATGAAACAACTTGATTTAGATGTGAATGCGGATATACCCGTTGATACCGTTTTAAACGCTTCATTTGCGTTGAAAGTTAATGGCGAGTATGAAGCTATTGACTACGGCGATTTCATTGTGTATAAGTCTGAAAAACAAGAAGATACGAGCAGTTATAAGTTGACTTGCTATGATAAGATGTTATATGCGATGAAAGATTATGAAGCGTTAAACATAACATATCCGATAACAATAAGAGACTACATCGGTGCGATTTCTTCACATATAGGATTAACTTTTGCAAGCTCAAGTGATAACTTTGCTAACTACGACAAACAAATACCTAACGAGTTATACCTAGATAGTGACGGAAATTCACTTGGCTACACATTTAGAGATGTTCTTGATGAATTGGCAGAAGTCACGGCAAGTACGATTTGCATAAATGATTTAGGCGAATTGGAAATAAGATATATAACTGAAACCAATGACACGATAGATGAGGAGTACTTCAAAGATGTAAATGTAAATTTTGGTGAAAAGTTTGGCGCAGTCAATACAATAGTTCTAAGCAGGTCAGCCGGTGCAGATAATATATACTACCCTGCTGTACTACCTGAAAACCCTTATGAGATAAAAATAAGTGACAACCAAATAATGAACGGCAACGACAGAGCCACATACTTACCTGATATTTACGCAAAATTAAACGGTTTGGAATACTACTTAAATGATTTTTCAAGCCCAGGTATTATGTATTATGATTTGTGTGATAGATATACAGTAAGTATTGGTGAGAATACCTATTCATGTGTTATGTTTAATGATGAAATAAATGTGACGCAAGGTTTAGAAGAAAATATCCACACAGACATGCCTGAAGAAACTGTCACAGACTATACAAAGGCAGATAAAACAGACAGAAAAATAAATCAGGTTTATCTTATAGTAGATAAGCAAAACGGCATTATTCAATCGCTGGTTGATAAGACAGTTTATGTATCGGACACAAAAAGTGGCGTCGGAAGTATAACGCTAGAAAACGCTTACGAGGGTCAATTATACAAATTATCTATAAAAGGTCAGATAAGTTTACTATATCCACAATCTGAAGAATTGTATGGTGCCGTGCCTTATCAAAATGCCGTGCATTACCCTAGTGAAGAATTGTTTACGAGTTCAATGAAACTACTAATTGACGAGACGGAGTATGATTTAGACATTGATTTCTTAAATTATATGAGCAACGACGTTTGTGACGAATTCATCTATGAAAACGGCGAATGTAAAATTATTCGTAGAGTTGGTATTGACAGTCAAGGCAATATGTTCCCTCTTGAAAATGAGGTAACAGAAGAAAGAAAAGGAGTGGAATTGAACGTGAAGGCAAATTCAATAATATCGTTAGTTTCATTCGGATTAGCAATATTAAGTGGCACATATCTTTTAGACAATGATTACACACATAATTTTGCGACCGAAGTATATGTAAACAGTGAAATCAAACAAACGGCTGATAGCATTACTGAACAAGTCAACGCCAAGGTTGGCGACGACGAAATTATTGCAAAATTAAACCTAGCAATAGAAGATGGACAAGGTATTATACAATTAACAGGAAATAGAGTTGTAATAAATAGCGACCATTTTACTGTTGACGGCGAAGGTAATATTGTTTGTGAGAACGCTAACATAACAGGAACAATAACGAGTTCAAATGGCTCAATAGGTGGTTGGACTATTAATAGCGATGGTTTAACAAATGGAAATATATTCGTAAAAAGTAATGGATACTCTACAATTTACACTGTCGCAGATTTGTTCATACTCCGAGCGTACTTACAAGGGGAATCGTGGATAGAAATACCGTCAGGGACGCCTGAATTCGCAAGATACGATTTAAACAACGATGGTGTCATAGATATAAGAGACCTTGCCATTTTAAGACAAATGACAATAGGTTCATAAAGAAAGGAATGATAAATAATGGCTTTAATAGAATTTAAAGATTTGCCTGATACGACTACACCGTTGACGGCTGATAATTTGAACAATAATTTTAGTTTTTGTGTACCGCTAGGCGGAATAGTCCAATATGCAGGTGCGACAGCTCCTGATGGATGGCTAATATGTGACGGCTCTGCCATCTCACGCACAACTTATGCAGATTTATTTAGTGCAATTGGGACAACTTATGGTTCTGGTGATGGTTCGACAACTTTTAATTTGCCAAATTTGAAGGGTAGAGTCGCAGTCGGATATGATAGCTCACAAACCGAATTTGACACACTTGGTGAAACGGGTGGAGAAAAAACTCACACCTTAACAATTGATGAAATGCCTAACCATAGCCACAATACAAACTATGGTACTCAAGTAGGACAAGACGGAAGAGGTTTAGCGTTTTCTAATGCTGAGGGGTATACTTCATATGACCCTACAGGAACAGGTGGCGACCAACCACACAATATCTTACAACCATATATAGTTTTAAATTATATTATTAAATATTAAGGAGGAAATAATGAACTTAAAGAGTTGGTTATCATTAATCATAACAATAGCTTTTACGAGTGCATTCTGTTATGTTGTATACAAATTTGCTGATTTTGAAATGTCTAAATCAATAGTGACTGCATTTCTTACAGTAGCAACTTCGGTAATCGGTTATTTTATCGGTTACCAAGCCAATAAAAAAAGTGAAAAACAAGAGGAGGAAGAATAGTATGGAATACAAAGCTAGAAAGACATGCCCTAGCAAAGATAATAAATACTACAACTCAAACTTGAACCCTTTCGTGGCTGGCGGGTACGGAATGTTTCAAAATAAAGGGAACTGTACCTGCTACGCCTGGGGGCGTATGTCAGAAATAATAGGCAAAAAAAGTGAGCTATATACTGGCAATGCAGAGACGTGGTTTCCCCGCATACAAGACGGTTATAAGCGTGGTAAAACACCAAAACTAGGCGCAGTAATATGTTGGGAAGGCAAAGGCAAAAAAGCTGGACACGTTGCTGTTGTAGAGGAAGCGAAAGCTGATGGCACAATAGTTACATCAAATAGTGCATGGAAAAGTTCATTGTTTTATATGAAAACATTAAAACCACCGTACAATATGGGCAAAAACTACGAGTTTCAGGGCTTTATATACTGCCCAATAGAATTTGACAACCCCGCAGGAAAATGTAGCGTAGAATATCAAGCGTACGATAATAGAAAAAAGAAATGGCTTGGCGTCATTAAAGACTACAACGAAAAAAATAGTAATGGCTACGCTGGAATAACCGGTGACAGTATTGGTGGTATAAGAGTACGTTTGACTGATGGCTCAAAAATAACTATAAAATCACACATTAAAGACGGAAACTGGCTTGGTGAAATAACTAAGTGGGGCATAACATCTAATGGTTATTCAGGCATCAAGGGTAAACCTATTGACAAATTCATGGTGAAATGTGATAAACATAAAGTACATTACAGAAGCCATGTAAAAGGTGGTAAATGGTTATCTTGGATAACAAAATATGACCCAATGCGGCCTGATGGCTATTCAGGAATAACGGGGCAAGAAATAGACAAAATACAAATTTACGTTGATTGAAAGGCGATATATTGAAAGAAATAACTAAGGAAATGATACGCATATTTCAAATGAAACAACTTGGTTATGACTTCATGGGATACAACTTTGCAAAAACTGGCGATCTTTCGTTCCACCATCTTATTGTTCCACATCGTGACTGCAAATCGTATGGATTAGGAGAAGGTTACGCCTTTTGGAACGGCGCTATCCTTGTACAATCTACTGCCCATGATTATCTTCACATAATAGAAAGAATAGATCCTGACATATTTGCTTATATTACTAGCGAAATGATCGATGAAAATGCAATGAGGCAAATTAGAATAGAAAATTTAAAGCGTATCAGAGAGGCTTTGCTATCTTTTGAAGCTGAGCATTGTTCTGATAGAACAAAAAGTGGGGCACACGTTATCAAACCCATCTATGTTCGGGACAGAACTAAACTATAAAAAGGCGTTTTTAACGCTTTTTTTGTGTAAAATTTTAAAAATTGTTAAAAATTAACAAAAAAGTGTTGACAGCATTGGTAAAAAGTGGTAAATTATAATTGCAAGGAGGGAAAAGTTATGAAAAGACGCAAATTAAAAAAGAGTGCAAAGGTGGTTTTGATTGGTGGCTTACTAGCATTATTAGCAGTAAATTTTGTAAGTAATTTTGGCAAGGTCACAAAAGACGATCTAGGGAATACCTGCCGTGGCGGGATTATTAAAATATGCAGCAGAGGTTAAGATGAACAAAGAAGATATTTTATTTAATATGTTGAAAGACACAAACAAGACAAGTAACAACTTCAAAAGGGGAATACTTACTAAAAAATATCCTGGTATAAACTTTTCGGAGTTACACAGGCGCATTGTGAATTATCAGGTGAAAAAGTATGGGTGCTCGTTAGAAGAAAACGTCGTAAAAGAAAGCGATATTATAAGAAGGAAAAGGAAATAGTAAATGGACGATAGAACTTTTAAATATTCAATTTTAAAAGGGAAGGTTTGGGTTGATGTAATTTATAAGGGTGTTCCGATGAATTCAAAGGTGGTTTATGTCGGAACAAATAATAAAGATTGTGAAGAATGGCTAGAAGCCAAAATAGGAGGAAAGAAAGATGTTAAAAAGAATAGACGAATTAGGAAGAATCGTGCTTCCAAAAAGCTTTAGAGAAGAAATAGGGGTAAAGAATAATGAAGATGTGGAGATGATTAGCAGAGATAATCAAATAATAATAAAGAGAGCTGATTGCATGCCCACACTCAAAGACATAGAAGAAGCGTATAGAACGCTGCAACTAGAAAAAACAGGAAGCGACTACGACAAGGGCTTTGAGGATGCCTTAAAATTTGTATTAGGAAAGGAGTAAAAAGGATATGAAAGTTGACGAAAGTAATTTTGATTTATTTCAAAGAGTAGAAAAAGCAACAGGAACAGATTATGAAATAAAATGGTTCGACGCCGAAAACATTGACGGATATATTCATGAGGATAATATATTGGCGATGCTAGAAGACTTGTTATATGAATTGGACAGTGCAAAAGAAATAATAGAAGATATCAAGAACGATGTTGAAGAAAACTATCAGCCAATACCGTTCAATCCATATGAAGAATACGGAATTAGTGAAGATGATTTTCACTAATTTTTTATTTATAAAATACCAAAAAAGGTATTGACATTATACCTTATATGGTATATAATACTTATAGTTAGGAGGTAGAATATGGAAAAGAAAAAACTTCACATCGAGATAAGCAGTGAAGTTAAAGAAAAGTTAGATGTTATGGCAAAAGAGCGTGGAATAAAGACTAATGAACTTATTAGATTTATTCTATCAGAATATTTATTGAAAGGGGGAAAATAAAATGGATTTTAAGCTTTATGAAATACCAGCAAATATAAAAAATGCAATTTATTTTTTAGTCGATAATAATGAAGTTGTTTATGTTGGCAAAACTAAAAACGGCATAAAAAGAATAACACAACATACTAATAAAAATTTTAATAGTTTCGGTTTTATAGAGTATAAAGAAAACGAATTAGATTATTACGAAGATTTTTATATTATGAAATATCAACCGAAGTATAATAATACATATAGTTGTTATAGAGCAAGTTTAAATGGATGTTATTCAAAGTTAAGCTCAAAAATAAGAAAATATATTAACATATTTGAATTTGCGAATTATATTGAAAAAGAAAAAATTGATATTAAAAAATTTAAAAATATTTCTACTATAACAAAAAAAGATTTTGAATATATAAAAGAAAAATTAAATAAAGAATACGGTGTTTCGCAATGACACGCGAAGAATATCTAAAAGAATTAGAATACTTCAAAGGTATAGAATTTCATGAAGAAGAACATTTTTATACGCTAGATGATTATAGATTTGGAATTTCTGCAACTTCACTTATAGAAACTTATGCTCAAGAATTTGATAGTGATAGTGCATCACAAATGGTTGCAAATAAGCGAAATATAAGTCAACAAGAAGTATTAGACGAATGGGAAAAAGAAAATGAATTTAGTTGTATAAAAGGTAATTGCATACATTTGAAAGCACAATCACTCTGGATGAATACAAATTACGAAATAGATTATAATAAAATAGATGATAATATAGACAAACAAAGATTAAAAAAAGAATATGATGTTATGTCTAAACAAGCGATTAACTTTTACAATGACTATAAAGATATGTATGATATGATTCAAGATGAATTTATTGTATGGTCAAAAGAATTTGATATTGCGGGTTCTATTGATGGAATAATGTATAATAAACTTACTCAAAAATGTTGTATTTTGGATTTTAAATCAAATAAAGATTTGCAATTTGAAAGTAAATATCATAAAAAAATGAAAGTTCCTTTACATAAATTAGATGATGTAAACGGTCAACATTATTATATTCAATTAAGTATTTATAAATATTTGATAGAAAAATATACCAGTATAAAAGTAGATGAATTATTTATAGTTTATTTTAACATAAATGCAAATGACTATGAAATTATACCGATTCCTTATATGGGAAATGAAGTTATTAAAATATTAGAAAATAGGAGGGAAAAAAATATGAATAGTGTACCAGTATTATTAATTGGTGCTAGTGGTTCTGGAAAGTCCACAAGTTTGAGAAATTTTAAAGGGGACGAGGTTGCAGTTGTAAATGTGCTTGGAAAACCATTGCCATTTAAGAGCGACATTAAAGCAGGCAAATGTGATAATTATGATGTTATTTTAAAAGCCATCAAAGAAACTAAAAAGAAAACAATAGTTATTGATGATGCCAATTATCTTATTACTAGCGAATTTATGAGCAAAGCTAGCGTTAAAGGTTTTGATAAATACAACGAGTTAGCAAATAACTTTTGGAATCTTATAAACGGTATTAAAAATATTGAAGGTGGAAAGACAGTTTACCTTATAATGCATGAAGATACTGATGAAAATGGAAATGTAAAACCTAAAACAATTGGTAAATTGCTAGATGATAAGGTAAATATTCAAGGTATGTTTACAATTTGCATACGTTCAATGTATGAAAATGGTAATTACATTTTTAGACTTAAAACAAACGGTCAAGACTGTGTTAAGACGCCATTTGGAATGTTTGAAAACGACACAATGGAAAACGATTTAAAAGAATTTGACAAGGTTGTCAGAGAATATTATGATTTAGATAAGAAAGATGAGGAGAAATAATATATGAATTTTGATTTAGATTTATTTGAAAAAACTGAAGGAAAAGAATTTGGAGAATTTACACCACTTGCGCTAGGTGGACATGAAATTAAAATACTTGACGCTAGAGAATACACTAGCGAAATAAGCGGGAAGACAAGTTTAAAGGTTACGGTTGATATAGCTGGTAGCGATGAGCAAGCTGGATATTTTCAAAAACAATATGATGAAAACCCAAATTCTGATAAAAAATGGAGCAATGGTGCTACCAAATATTTAAGTTTAGCGAATGAACAGATTGCATATCTAAAAGGATTTATCACATCACTTGAGAAATCTAACCCTAATTTCAAATTTAATACAAAAGGAAACTGGGAACAGTTAAAAGGTTTGAAGCTTGCTGGTCAATTTGGATTAGAAGAATATCAAGACCAGGAAGGCGAAGTTAGAACTGCTACCAAATTAGTACAATTTAGAAGTTTGGACAAATTAGGTGAGATTAAAATACCTAAAGTAAAATTAATAACAGGTGAATTTATGGATTACGAAGATTGGAAAAACCGTAGTAATAAGTCAAGCAGTGCAGCAATGACACAAGAAGAATTAGAAAATTCACTACCATTTGAAATATAAAATGTAAACCAACTAAAAAAAGTTGGTTTTTTATTTTAAAAATACTTTACTATTTTAAAATGACGTGCTATACTTTATGTAAGATTGGAGGTAGAGTAAATGTATCAATGGAAATATAAGAACTTATGTATCAGAAAACAAAAAGAAGCGGGCGATGTTATAGGCGTCACTCCTCAATATTTATCGAGAATATGTTCTAAAAAAGCAATCATAAAGAAATTGCTTGCTTACTGCATTGTAAAATATATTGATAGCGAAGCTGAAATTGAAGATTATTTTGAAAGGGTTAAATGATTATGACAGAACAAGAATTATTAAGCAAAGAAACATTTATTAACCTTTTTAAACTATCAGGAGCAGACAAAATTGCAAAAGAAGATGAATTATTTTTAATAGCAAAAGAGAAAGGAATAGAAAAAAGATTTAAAGAATCATTAAAAAAGTATGAAAAATTATTTGGCGAAAAGATATATCTTGAAGAAAATGGCTTGCCAAAATGTAAATACAAAATAGACGACTATAATTTTGGAAAGTATATATGTAATTCACATGGAATAATTGACAGTAAAAATGATATTAAATTTTCTAATATCCCAATACTCCCAGTTGAAAGGTATATAAATCAAGAAACAGGAAAAGAAAAAGTAAAAATAATTTATTATGTCGAAGATGAGTGGAAAGAAAAACTTGTTGATAGAAGCCAACTTGCCATTAGCCAAAAATTATTATTATTAAGCGATGACGGTTTGGACGTAAACAGTGAAAATGTAAAATTTTATATAAACTTTTTTAGCGATATTATGAGTATAAATGATATAAAAAAGCTAGAAGGCATATCCAGGATAGGCTGGAAAGAAAACAAATTTATTCCTTATGACACTCACGGAATATTCGATGGTAATAAAGAAGCAGAGGGATTATATAATGCGATAGGTAGTAAAGGAAACTATCAATTATGGTTAGACACAATTAAGGATTTAAGAAAGAATAAAATAGTAAAAATATTAATGGCAACGACTCTTGCAAGCCCATTAATCGAAAAATTATCAATACAACCATTTATTGTAAATCTATGGAGCTCTTTGTCTGGCAACGGAAAAACATTGCTTTGTATGACGGTCATGTCAATTTGGGGCAATCCAGATGTTGGCGCATTAAGGTTATCAAGCAATAGTACAGCTAATTATTGCGCTTCGCTTGCGTCATTTTTAAGAAATATAACTTGTTATTTTGATGAATTGCAAATTATCAAGAATTCAAAGTATACAAGTTTGGAATCGCTTATCATGGATTTGTGCAATGGCACTGAAAAAGGTAGACTAAGTAAAAACAGCCAATTAAAAGAAGTAAAAACTTGGTTTTGCAATTTTTTGTTTACAAATAATGAGCGAATGGTAAATGAGAACGCTGGTGAACAAATATATAATAGAGTTGTTGATATAGAAATAAACAAGAAAATATTTGATAACCCACATGAAGTTGCTAGCGTTATAAGAAATAATTATGGCTTTTTTGGAAAAGATTATATAAAAGCAATTCAAAAAATAGGCTTTGAAAAAATAAGCAAAAGATTCAACGAACTTTATGATAAGATTATTCGAGAAACTGAAATAACTGATAAACAAGCGAATTCTTTGATATCAATAATAGTGGCGGATGAAATAGTTACTTCAACATTTTTTAAAGAAGAAAAGCCTTTATGTATTGAAGATGTTAAAGAATATATAAATAATAAAAATGAAATTAAAACATCTGTAAAAGCAAAAGAATATATTATTGGAATAATAAATGCTAACATTAAAAGATTTGATGAAAACAACTATGGCGAATGTTGGGGATATAAAGATGAATGGCATTGTACAATAAATGCTCAAATATTGTTTAGAGAATTGTTAAAAGGTGGATATGAATTTAATACTGTTAAACAAGAATGGGCTAATGAAGGATTTTTAGAAAAAAATTCACAAGGTAAGTTTATTCATCAGACTACCGTAAGAAAAGAAAAAGGTAATTACATAAGATTAAAATTAGATTAAACTTACCTCCAAACTTACTAAAAATGGCAAAAAACTTACCCGAATTCCCCGTAATTACGGCAAAACTTACAAACTTACCTATTTTTGAAGATACACACACTATATATAATATATAAAATTACGTGAAAAACCTACATAGACCCTGTGTATGCATTAAAAAAGGTAAGAATGGTAAGTTTATTAGTAATTATAAGGATTTATAAGTAAGTTTTAGGTAAGTTTAGGTAAGTTTTAGGTAAGTTTATATATAAATAATAGGAGGTATATATGAATAGTAATTTAGAAATATGTATTATGTCTTGCTTATTATTAGAACCAGATTTAATGAAAAAGATTAGAGTAGAAGATAAACATTTCAAAAAACATTTAGGTATGTGGAAGTTTATGAAGTCGTTTTATAATAAATTCGGTAATTTTGATGTAAACTTAATGCATTCGGTATGCAAAGATAAATGGCATATTGTAAATTATATCGAACTATTGCTTTTAGAAGATGGCTTACCTATTCATTTTGACGAATATCAAGACAGGCTTATAGAACAATATGAAGAATCTAAAAAAGATGACTATATAATTGACAAAATTTATGATTTGAATATGGATTTAATTGCTAGGAATGTAAAAGTTAGTGATTACAAACAAAAATTAGATGAGATTTATGATAAAGCAAATAAGATATACAATAACACGCACGAGAATGTGGAATAAATCGACGCAGTTAAACGAAAATACAAAACTAATATAAATTATCGAGAAAAACAAAAGCCCCGTAGAAACGATTTTAAAGGGGGTATATGAAAGGGAATGAAAAATGAATAAAAAACGAACTACTACGAAACCAGTATATTTGTATGATGCGAACATGAATTTTATAATGAAGTTTGAGACGACAAGCGAATGCGCTGAATATTTTGGAAAAGAAACTGACTATATCAACCACAATTTGAAATATTGCAAAAAAATTAGAAAAGATGACAAATGGTTTATTATAAAAAGGGAGATGGTGAAGTGATGTATTTTATAAATATCGTGGATAATACCACGCAAAAGAGTTGGCGTGAAGATTATGATTCGTATTATTTATTCAGAAAAAGGGTTATTAAGCTAGGATATAGCAAAAAGTTGCATATCACGAGCAGGAGTAATTTATATGAATAATCTTATAATTGTTGACACAAGGGAAAAAGGACATAAATCTATCTTGAAGTACTTTGATGAACACGGCATTGACTATATTACAAGTAAATTAGATTACGGCGATTACATGCTATACAAAAACAACAGTGTGGTTATTGATCGCAAGGACAGTTTGTTAGAACTTGCAGGCAATCTTTGTCACTCATCGGAACATGATAGGGTTCGACGCGAGATACAACGTGCGAAAGAGGACGGATGCAAAAATTTTATCTTTCTCATCGCAGGAACTAAGATAAAAACTGTCGATGACTTGAAAAGCTGGAGTTCGCCTTATACAAAAGTCACCGGTGAGACGCTGATGAAGGTAATGACCACAATGAAAAAGAAATACGGTGTGAGGTTTATAATATGCCCGAAAAGAAATATGGGTAAAAAGATATTAGAAATATTAGGAGATAAAAATGAATAAATTAAAAGTATTAGAATTATTTGGTGGAATTGGTGCGTGTAGTAAAGCGCTTGAAAGATTAGGAATAGACTACGAAATAGCAGATTATGTAGAAATAGACAAATACGCCGTTGCTAGTTTTAATGCTATACATAACACAAACTTTGAACCACAAGACATTACACAATGGGACAAAGACATAGAAGTAGATTTAGTTATGCACGGAAGTCCTTGTCAAGATTTCTCACTTGCGGGATTACAAGCAGGTGGAGATGAAGGTAGTGGGACTAGAAGTAGTTTGATGTATGAAACTATTAGAATAGTTAAAAAGTTAAAACCTAAATATGTAGTATGGGAAAATGTAAAAAACTTATTAAGCAAAAAACATAGACATAATTTTGATGCCTATTTAGAAACTATGGAACAATTAGGTTATAAAAATTATTATCAAGTATTGAATGCAAAGGATTATGGAATACCACAAAATCGTGAGAGAATATTTACTATATCGATTGCAAACGATATTGATAAAGAATTTATATTCCCACCAAAACAAGAACTTAAATTAAAATTAAAAGATATGCTAGAAGATGAAGTTGATGAAAAATATTATTTAAACGAAAGCACACTAATAAATTATCAAAGGAATTTTGGTAGTAAAGGTAAAGAATTAAATAATGATGGCATTTGTGATACACTGCAGGCCGCTATGGGCTTAGGTGGTGGTAATATACCAATAGTTTCAAGAAAATATGGTGTATTTGATACTGATAAATCTAAACATCAAGCAGGTAGCGTGTATGATGAAAATGGCTTATCTCCAACTTTAGACACAATGCAAGGTGGTTGGAGACAACCATGTATTGAAATCAATAATGGCACAAAAAAAGGCTATGTAAATGGTGATTTAAGAATAAGAAAGCTAACACCAAAAGAATGCTGGCGTTTAATGGGATTTGATGATGAAGATTTTGATAAAGCAAGCCAAGTAAATAGCAATACACAACTATACAAACAAGCAGGGAATTCAATTGTGGTAAATGTTTTAATGGCAATATTTAATGAACTACTAAAAAAGGAAGGAGAATAGAATATGAAAATAACGATTTATGAATTATTAAGAATGATTAAAGATGGAAATGCACCAAAAAAAATAAAATATAATGGAGTTATTTTTGAAAATAATGGTTGTAATTGTTATATTAACGAAGAAGATAAATCATTATCGTATTGTGTTGAAATACCAATGTTTTTAAATGATGAAGTAGAAATCCTAGAAGAAGAACCAAGAAATATAGAAGTATGTGGTAGTTGGTTTACAAAAAGCGAATACGAAAAATTAGCACATAGTGAAGAAGAAAAGAAAATACCTGAAAAATTAGACCATTTAATTGGTTATGATATACAACAGTTTGATGATTTAAAAGAATATGTAGAAATAGCAACCAGTGATTTATTTGGCAAAGTAAATAAAATTATAGATACATTAAACGAAGTTTTAGATTATCTTAAAAGCAAAGGAGAATAAGTATGATATTAGAAGAATTATTAAAAGTGCTAAATTCAAATGTTTATTTTCATTTATTTAGTGAAAAGCATATTGGAAGATTTGATAAATATGATATTGGAATATCTACTTATTTACTTGATTATGTAAAAGAAATAAATATTGAAGATGAAGTTTTAGAAATATATTTAGAAAGCAAAGGTGAGGAATAATGAATATAGGAGATTATGTAAGAACTGAATGTGGTATTGCTAAAATAATTGATTTAGAAGAAAATCCTTATGGAGAAAAAACAATTTATGTTTTAAACAAATCAATAATAAATATTTATGATTGCGATGGTGGCGAACTTGCTTGTTGTAATCCATTCATTGAAGATATGCAAGATAGATTTGATACAAAATTTGGTGATGAAAAATGTATTATCAAATCAAGTCCAAACATAATAGAATTATTTGAAGAACACGATTTAGTAGTAATAGAATATTATTCATTAAGATATAGTGAAAGAGTAACTAGATTATTTGAAGTAACTTTTAAAGATGATGAATATATAAATTTAAGCAATGCAAAATGTGAATTTATGTTAGTTAATGGAGAATTTAATAAAGGTGATAAAGAATTAAAACCAATTATTAAATCAATAGTAACTCACGAGCAATTTGAAAGTATGGAATATAAAGTAGGTGAGTAATAATGGAAGAAGAAATAATGACTTTTGAAAGATTAAGTAATTTAATAAATAAATATAATATACCTAAAAATGTGCATTTATTGAGTGATAGTGGTTGGGAATGTGACGAAACTGAAATGTGTGGTGTATATTACAATAAAAAACAAAATGTAATTATATTTACACAAGAAATTAGTGAATATGAAAAATATGATAAAAGAAATGAAAATTATATAAAAGGATTTATTGCATTAAAAGATGGTGAGTAATAATGAATAGGTTGAAATTAAATATACAATTATTTAGTGGTGGTTCTTATGACTATTCTTACGAACATTTAGATATTTATTATCATAGTGTTTTTGATGAAGAATTAGACTTAATGATACAAGATTTAAGAGAAGTATTACATGATTTAGAATGGTGGCAAAGTTGCGATATTAGCGAAGAAGATTATAGAAAAACATTAAATAATTTTAAAAATAAGTGGTTTGGTAATCGTGATGAAAGGCTAAAAGAAATAATAAGTACTAAATGTAAAGAATTAGAAGAACATTTATTAAATGTGGTAGGTGAGTAATAATGTTAGTATTACCAATAAAGAAGAAATGGTTTGATATGATTAAATCAGGTGAAAAGAAAGAAGAATATAGAGAGATTAAACCATATTATCAAATTAGATTAAATGAAAAAGCATATACAGGAACACATTATATAAGATTAAGAAATGGTTACTCATCTAATAGTCCAACTTTAGAATGTGAAGTAGAAGTAGCAATAGATTATGGAAAAGAAGAATGGGGAGCAGAAAAAGGTAGAATGTATTATGTATTAAAAATATTAAGTGTGGAGGAAATATGAAAGATGAAATAAAAGAAATATTAAATAGATTAGAAAGAATAGACCATAAAGAATATACTGCTTTTGAATTTGCAGATAGTGCTACATTTGATGAAATGGCAAGATGTTTTGAAGAAAGAAAAAAAATGGCAGATTACATAACTAATTTACAAGCCATCGAGCAAGAACACCAACGCATCAACGGTGAGTTGAGAGAAGAAAACAAAAGACTGAGAGAACAACTCGAGGCGAAAGATTGATTTGCATTTTCCCACCCGCCGTGCTATAATTGTATTGTAAGTGGTCGTAAGCCACTTATCCCCTTTTTATTCTTTTTTACTTGAGAATAGGAAATCTTCTTTTCAAACTTATCCTCCTATTCTCTTTTTTGTTGCATTATTTTATATTATATGCTATTATGTAATCATAAAAGAGGGTGTGAATATGAGTGAATTACTAGCTCATCTTTTAGGTTTACTACTTGCAGGCATATCGGGGGCGATTTGCCTTTTTATATGCTTTTTAGCCAGCCACAAGGACATCATATGGGAAGCGATGAGGTGTGATGATGAGAACAAATAACGTGGACTTTTCTATCTGCCCGTTCATTGAATCGCAGATGTGGATCGTGACATATGACGACTTCGTCGGGCGCCGTTTCGGCATCAAACGCTTGTACAACGAGCTCGACAAGAACGCCAAGATATTCTACAAGTGGTATGTCTACTGCAACGTGCACATGAATGAAACGTACAAAAACGCCATCTGGGACTATCTAAACAACGACGAGGTCTTCTATGAATCCGAACTCAAACGCTTGCAAAAATCGTATCGTGCGAGGTAGGCGATTTTGCCTATTTCGCCTTTTTATGTTATAATTTATTTTGTAAATTCAAAAGAAAAGTAGGTGATAATTGCGTGGCTAGAGAAGATAATTTAATACCACAAGCTCATGTACTAACTCTCGAAGAACAGTCGAGGGCAGGTAAAGCTTCAGGCGAGGCAAGACGAAAAAAAGCCACAATGTTATCCGTGCTCGAAAAGGTACTAGATGAAAAAGATAGTGAAAGTGGTCTAACGCACAGGGAGCTTGCGACGCTGGGGCTCGTCAAGGGTGCAGAACAAGGCATCGCAAAGAACTATGAAATACTTCAGAACCTTATCGAACGCAAGGAAAAGAAAGATGAAGAAAATGATATATATGTGGTTATTCCTGCGAAGGACATAGCAAGTCAGTTCAGCGACATAAACAGGTCAATTGATGACAGGGAATATCGTGAGTATTACCTCGAGGGCGGACGTGGTTCGACTAAGTCATCGTTCATTAGTGAGAAGATAATCGAGCTGCTAGAAAATAACCCACGCATGTGTGCGGTGGTACTGCGTAAGGTCAAGGACACACTAAAAGACAGTGTGTTCGCGCAGTTGGAATGGGCGCTCGACACGTTGAGTGAGACATACCCTGGGTTGAAGGACAGATGGAAGCTAACTAAAAGCCCACTCGAGATGACTAACTTAAAGACGGGACAGGTTATATATTTCCGTGGTGCTGATGACTACGGCAAGATTAAGTCGTTAAAGACGCCGAAGGACATGTATGTCGGTATTACATGGTATGAAGAATTTGACCAGTTCGCAGGCATGATGGAAGTGCGTAAGATAAACCAGTCGCTTATTCGTGGCGGCGACGATTTCATTCAGTTCTATTCGTACAACACGCCGGCAAGCTCACAACACTTCGTGAACATTGAAAAGATAATACCAAAGGACAGCCGTCTTGTTCATTTAAGCGATTACAGGTCAGTACCAAAGAAGTGGCTCGGCCAGGCGTTTATCGATGAGGCAGAGTTCTTAAAAGAGGTAAACGAAAAACTATATCGCAATGAATATCTCGGCGAGATGACGGGTGTCGGAGGCAACGTGTTCGAGAATGTGGAATTGCGTGAAATAACCGACGACGAAATAAATACGTTTGACTATACATATCAAGGAATCGACTGGGGATATTTCCCAGATATATTCGCCTGGACGAAGTGCTGCTTTAATTCTTCACAACGAATTCTATACATTTACGACGAATTCACTGTGAACAAGATGAGCAACGCCGATGTTTGGGAACATTTAAAAGAAGAAAAGGGTGTGACTGAAGATGACCTTATTATTGCAGATAGCGCCGAGCCGAAGTCGATTGGCGATTTCAAATCGTACGGTGCGTTGATAAAAGGTGCAGAGAAAGGCGCAGGCAGTGTGGAATATTCGATGAAATGGTTATCGTCTCTTGCCAAAATAGTCATAGACCAACGCAGATGCCCAGTATCAGCCCAGGAATTCAGCACTTACGAATACCAGCAAGATAAGGACGGAAATTATATCAGTGGTTATGTTGACGCAGATAACCATTGTATCGACTCCATTAGATATGCGTTAAATAACATTTGGAAAAAGAAAGGACAATAGTTTATGTTAAAGAATTTATGGATGTGGATCTTGGCAAACGTGTTCAAGGTTCAAACACAAACGACGCAAAAAGAAATTGACGCCAACTCAAAATATGCGAAACTATATGAAAGCATCGACGGCATCAATTTCAATGCGATATTCAGCAATAAGCTTGCTAACTATACAGTAAGCGATAGCAACATGAATATAACTGGTGGCAAAGCTAAGGTATTAGATGAATCCGGCAGAGAAACAACCGTCAATAAAACAAATGCCAGAGTTGATTTGCTAAATAAGACCGGCAACTCAATGTGGAAAAAAGCCAAGAAGATTGTCTCAATGGCGTTTGGTTACGGCGGCGTAATCATCGTGCCTTATGTAAAAGGTGGAAAGATTTACTACAACCTAGTACCACAGGACAGGCTCACAATAGACGAGACGGACGGTGACACTATCACAGGAGCTACCGTATTAGCCGAAAAGAAGACAATCGGCGGTCAGTTAGATGCAAAGGTATATCTCCGTTGGACTAACTACAAAATAGAAAACGGGAACATGGTAATCACTCAACAGTTCAGCGACGAGAAAGGTAACAGGATACCTGTGCCAGACTTTTGGAAGGATATACAAGAGGTTAGAACGATTACTAATGTTGACAGGGTTTTGTTTGGTTACATTAAGTCGCCAGTAAACAATAGAAAAGCGAACGATAAGTACGGCGTGCCAATCACATATGGCTGCGACGCTACTATCCTTGAAATAAAAGAGACGATGAAGCAAATGGTTCGTGAATACGAGCTAAAAGAATGTTTTGTTGGTGTTGACTACACAATGTTCAAAACAGACAAAAACGGTAAAATAAGCGAATTGTCAACGAACGGACTATATAAGACATTTAATTTTGACGAAAACGATAATAAGTTCAATGTTTATGACCCACAATTCAGGGATTACACCACACGCTTGCAAGAGCTTTATAAGCGCCTAGAACACGAGATAGGCACTTCCTACGGAATACTATCAGAGGTGAACAGCCAACAAGCAACTGCGACTGAAATCAAGCGCAGCATGTATGACACGTTCACACTAACTGATGATATGAGAAATAATGTGGAAAAGGGCATGGAGGACTTCTTCTATGCGTGCAACGTACTTGCAAATGCGTTCAATTTATCACCTCAAGGCGAATACGAGGTAAGTTTTGACTGGTCTTACTCGTTGCTTGAAGACACTCAAACAGAGTGGTCACAATTAACTTGGGCGCAAACCAAAGGCATTGTCAGTGATGTTGAAATTAGACAATGGTTAAAACCTGACGAGACACTCGAAGAAAGCCAAAAGGCAATCGACGAAATAAAAGAGACACAGCCTACTACCGAAGATTTATTAGGAATTCGTGGGGGTGAACAAGAATGAAGCAAGGGAATCAATTCTATTTAGAATTTCAGTTAGTCGATAACGATAAAAACATACTAACTAATACAAATGTAGCAAAAATAGTGTTTTACATAGGAGATTTAAAAAGAACTTATACTCCGGAAAGCACGGAGGTAACATACGACGAAAGCAAGCAATGCTATAAAATATGGCTTACTGAAGCCGAAACATTGCAATTCAAGACAGTCGACGTCGATGCGAGAGTATTATTCACAACAGGCGAGATACTAGGTTGCTACAAAACACAACTATACTTCAATGAAGTATTAGTAAATGAAAGCATATTGGAGGTGTGAAAATGTATAGATTAAAAACAACGGCAAATTTTAATATTGGCGGTGGTGGAACAGTAGAAGAAGTTATCCACGACGACACATTAATCGGAAAAGGAACTGCCGAAAGCCCATTAAGGGTAGACGAAAACCAATTTGCAAAGCCATCTGACTTAACTGCAAAACAAGACACTTTAATTAGTGGGACTAATATTAAAACTATAAATAGCCAGTCTTTATTAGGAAGTGGAAATATTAATATTGAAGGTGGTTCAGGAAGTGGAGAAAACTACACCTTACTCGCAGGGAAAAAAGCAGTATTTTTAGGAGATAGCCAAACCGCATCAAACTGGTGTAAAAACAAGATTTGGTGGGAATGGGTTAAAGAAGAATTAAACTTAGGAACATGCGTGAACTACGGAGTAGGCGGTTCGACTATTGTAAATATGTCTTCAAGATATACTAGCATGCCTAATGATGCAGATATAGTATTTGTAATGGGTGGAATAAATGACTTAAACCAAGATATTCCGCTAGGAGATATAACATCTACTTCAACAAGCACATTTTGTGGAGCAGTAAAAAAATTGTGTACAGGATTAAGAGAGAAATATCCTGCTAAGCCTGTAATTTTTATAAATTGTACTAACCATAATAATACAGGTGTCGTTCATAACGATGGATATACAGCTACAGATTTTGCAAATGCAATGATAGAAGTCTGCAAAGACCAAGGCATGTTGTGTTTAGATGCACATGGAAGCTTGGGAATTAATCCAAAATATGATGGAACATTTACAGTAAGTGATAAATTGCACTTAAACGATGCAGGGTCAGAATTGCTTGGTAAATGGGTGGCTCAACAAGTAAGAAATAATGTTAGATACATTTATACTCCATCTGGCGAGATTGTAAATGTAACAGGAATAACGTTAGATAAAAACACATTAAGCATTATGGAAGGAAATGAAGCAATAATTAATGCAACGATAACTCCAAGCAATGCAACAAATAGAAGTGTTACTTGGACTTCATCAAATACAAGTGTTGCAACAGTTAAAGCAGGAGAAATAACAGCAATATCACAAGGTACTACTACAATAACTGCTACAACAGATGATGGAGGATATACTGCAACATGTTCAGTTACGGTAGAAAGAAATACAATAGAAGTAACTGGTATCAGTTTAAATAAAAACTCTACAACTATTCAAGCAGGAAATACCGAAACACTTACTGCCACATTATCACCATCAGGAGCGATAGGAACAATAAGTTGGAGTTCATCAGATACTAGCAAAGCAACTGTTAACAATGGAACAATAACAGCAGTAGCGACAGGAACATCTATAATAACTGCAACATGTGAAGGTTATTCTGCAACATGTGAAGTGACAGTAATTGATGTAACAGGTATTAGTTTAAATGAAAGTGCAATAAGTATGGAAACAGGTGACACAACAACTTTAGTTGCAACTTTATCACCTGAAGGAATAACAGGTACGATAGAATGGGTATCATCCGATACAAGCTTAGCAACTGTAAATAATGGTTTTGTAACAGCGATAGCGGCAGGTACAGCAACAATAACAGCAACATGCCGAGGATATTCCGCAACATGTGAAATCACTATAACAGCTAGTGAAAAAAATTATTTATCACAATACAATCCTTCACAGGGATATTGGAGCAGTGCAGGGACAGTAAATAACGCTCAGCCTGATTCTAGACATACTGAAAAAATACCTATTGCTGGTAATACACCTATTACTATTGCTGCAGATTGCCCAATTGCAGTAGTGTATTTTAATGAAAATGGTGGCTTTATAAAATCAGAAAACAATCCGAATTTTACAGCAAAAGGTACTTTAGCACTTTTTGATACTACAACACCTGAAAATACAGCTACGATGGGTATTAATTTTTATAAGCAAGTTGCAACTACTGCTTATTGGAAATATAGATAATATAACAAACATAGAGGAGGTTATAAGTCAGTCTTATAGCCTTCTACATTCGATAAAAAGAATAGTAATTATGCTATTCTTTCTTTTTATGGTATAATTTAAGTGGTGATAATATGATAACCGAAGAACAAATAGAAGCATTAGTCGAACGCCTTTTAAATAGAATAGAGGAAGCAAACACCTATTTTCTCATGAAGATAGGTGCTTCCGTCGGTAAAATTAGGGAGCTCACGCCAACACAGGCGCAGCAACTTGTGCAAATGCTCAAATACGGGGGTAATTACGAGGATATAATCAAAGAAATTGCGAAGTACACCAATTTGAACGTCAGCGACATCGATGAGATATTCGCTAATTACGCCAAAAAAGACCAACAGTTCTACAAACAGTTTTATGAATATAGAAATATTCCTTTCGTTGAATACGCCGAAAATGAGGCTTTAAAACGGCAAACAGAGGCGCTTGCTAGTGTGGTTAAGAATGAAATGTACAACTTCACACGCTCAAACGTGCTGGGATATACTATCCGTGACTTGAACGGGCGCCCGCAGTTTTTAGGGCTTCGTGAGACGTATAATCGAGTGCTAGACGAGGCGTTGGTGAATGTCGGCACAGGAAAAGAGACTTTCGATGCTGCGATATCTAGGATTATGAAGGACATCGGTGGTAGCGGGTTAAAGACTATTGAATATACAAGTGGTAGGTCAATTAGACTTGATTCAATGGTAAGAACACATCTTAAACAAAATTTAAGGCTTTTACATAATGAATTACAAGAGATTTATGGGAAAGAATTTGATGCAAATATGGTAGAAGTAAGTCATCACAGTAATTCAGCTCCTGACCACATTGATACAGTTGATGGAAAACAATTTGCTAGAATAAATGTTATTAGAGAACAAATTAAAAACGGCATTGAAAAAGAAATAAAACTTGAAGATATACAAGGGAATCGTGTAAAAGTAAAAGGAAAATGGTATGATGACTTTGATACTATAAATAATAATCTTACTAGACCAGTATCGACGTTAAATTGCTATCATTATATATTTAGTGGAATACTAGGAGTTACAAAGCCTGAATTTACTAAAAAAGAGCTTCAAGAAGATAAAGAAAAGAACTTAAATGGTTGTGAGATAGATGGAAAACATTACAGTCTTTATGAAGCAAGCCAGTTGCAGAGACAATTGGAAAGGCGCATACGAGAGCAGAAAGATATACAAATTTTAGGTAAATCATCAAATAATTTGGAACTAATTAGTGATTCACAATCTAAAATAACTATACTAACGAGAAAATATAAAGAAGTTTGTGATATATCAGGGCTACCATATAAGGCAAAAAGATTAGCTGTTACAGGTTACAAAAGAACAAGTATTAAGAAGTTGAAATAACTTCTTTTTTAGTGTATAATTATATATGAGGGTAGCCCTTATCTACCCTCAATCATTTATAAGGGAGATGATATAATGAATAAGGAAATTTGGAAAGATATAACTGGCTATGAGGGACTATATCAAGTGAGTAATACTGGTAAAGTTAAGTCTTTAAAAAGAAAAGTATATGCCGGTAGGGGAAAAATGAGATGGCAATATGAAAGAATATTGTCAGAAAATAAGACAAATGGAAATGGTTACAAAATTGTTACATTAAATAAAAACGGTAAAGGTCAGAATAAATACGTTCATAGACTTGTAGCTGAAGCATTTCTAAAAAACGAAAATAATTATAAATATATTAATCATAAAGATGAAAATAAATCTAATAATTGCGTTGATAATTTAGAATTTTGTACTGCACAGTATAATTCAACATATAACAACTTGCATATAAGAAATGGTTTAAAAAATAGAAATAATAAATACAGCAAAAAAATATTACAATTAAATGATAATGGCGAAATTATTAATATATTCCCATCAATAAGCGAAGCTAGTAGGCAATTAAATGTATCATACCAAGCAATTAGTGATTGTTTGCGAGGAATACAATTACATTCTGCTGGTTACAAATGGAAATATGCAAATGAAGAACTAAAGTAAAATAGTTCTTTTTTTGTTGACAAATATATGTATATATGTTAATATGCTAATAGAAAGAGGTGAGATGATGCGTCTATGGCATTATAAATTAATTCCAGTGCTACCTGATAAAATGCTTGTAGCTGAATGGCGTGAATGTATAGCAATAAAAAGGCAATGGGAGAAAGGAACATTGAAACATAGGTTGGTTAGTTATGTTATGGATTATGATAAAAGACTTTTTGTTAATTATACACTTTTAGTTGTTCAAGAAATGAATAATAGAGATATTAAATGGAAAAGTGAATATTGGGATGAAATAGTAGATTTTTGTTGGGATAAAAAATGGATTAGATACTCAATAATGTATAATGAACACAACGACCGATACCTAAAACAATGTTATTATAACCTACAAGAAAAAGCAGATCGTGGAATCATTACAAAAGAAGAATGGCAAAAGATAGAAGATTTATTTAAAAGTGAGGTGGAATGAAATGAATAAAAGACAACAATTAAAAAAGAAAAAGAAAGAATATGTTAAATTTGCATATAAAATCGATATTGCAAGTGAAATGAAAGAAGATAGTATAGCACATTTAGTTAAGAGTTATTTTACAATGGATAATATACATAACAAAGAATTGTTTTATTACAATGAAGAAACTCAAAAAATATTAGTTAGTAAAAAAGCGTTAAATCATTTGTTAAGATTATGCGATAGTGAACTTTTAGAACATAACTTTGATTTTGAATTAGTGCCTGAAATAAATGTTTTGTATAAAAATGATGAATTAGAAAAGGAAGTGGAGTAAATGAATTATAGAGAAATATTAGAAGATTTTGTGAATAATGAAAACACCTATTATTGTTATGATTGGCAAGGCTTTGATTATGAGACAATATTGCCTTGTATAGAACAATTATTAAAAAATGAGAACAATTTACAATCCAAAATAGACAAGGCTATTGAATATATAAATAAATTGAAAAATTTTAAAATAAAGCATGTAATGTTAGAAGAAAAAGAATTATATGCAAGTGAAAAAGATTTTGTTAAAGATTTATTAGATATTTTAAAGGAGGAAAAATAATGCCAAAACTAGCAAAGAATTATTACTACGGAAAAAACGGCGAGCGAAAAGTCAATTGTTATTTAGTAAACATTCCGAAGACTATTTTAAGCAAGACGAACATATCCGACGGCGATGAAATAAAAATCAGTGTGAAAAACAACAAGATAATCATCGAAAAAGCCTAGTCCACAAAAAGTAGCGCAAAAATAGCCTTGCCTTTAACAAAAAATAATTTTGTATGGTATAATGTAATCAGTAAGAGTACCGGGGAGAGATTAAAAATGGAATCAGCAATAATAACGGCATTAATCAGTGGTTTGTGTGTGGCAGTTCCCTCTATAATTGCGACCATAACCACAAACAAGAAAAACAATGATGTAGTCATCTATCGCATAAACGAACTAGATAAAAAGGTGCATGAGCATAATAACTTAATTGATCGTATGTACAAGGTAGAGACACGCGTCACCGTTTTAGAAGATAATGCAAAAGATGGCAAGTAAACAAAAAATGTTTACTTTTTTATTATGTTAGTATATAATTTTTTAGTAAGAAAGGGGAATATAATATGAATTTTGCTATTAGTTTACTATTAGGAATGATGCCCGAAGTTCTATATCTAACAATATTCATATCAAAATACAAAAAATTAGAGAAAAATAGGATAAAGTTGTTTTTATTATTAGCCGTCGGATATATCCTGCTTGTGATGATAAGCCAGTACAAATTAATATTTTATATTTGCTACATTGCTTACAGTTATATAGTCTTGAAGTTAGTAACTAAAACACACATTATAGACCTGTTCATGAATTCGATTGCATACGCATTTATGACGCTTCTATCCTACTTTTGCTATCACTTATTTAAAAACTATTGGATGGCATTTAGTATTAATAGAACAATATTATTACTATCGCCGCTGCTTTTAGGTGAGTTAATCCGAAAATTCTATTGCTATTATCAAACATTATGGGATGTGAAAAAGAAAGCCAAAATAAAAAGCATTACCGTCAGAAATGTTAGCTTACTTGTTATAAACATGCTAATACTTGTTATGAACGCCGTAATGATATATTTGATAAACAAGTTATAGAAAGGAGGAATGAACATGCCAATTAATTCATGGTTTTTCTTCTGTTCAGAAGATGGAGAATAATTAGTTTTATTCTCTTTTTTTGTGGTATAATATATTTGGTGATAGAAATGAAAAGGGTAAAGAAAAAAGAACAAAAAGAAAAGCAAAAAAGAATGATGAACCTCCCGAGTTTAATCTTTAACATCATTGAGACGCTGCTTTTGGTATTGGTGGCATACTTATTGAAGATAGGTGTGAAAAATACTCTTATAGTGTTTTTGGTCTTTCAAATAAGCAGAGCCACTTTCAAGATGCCGAAGCACTATAAAGACTGGCAGAAGTGTTTAATATGGACGTTGCTAATATTCACGAGTTTATTCATAGTGTCAAAAGTAGATTTGATTATAGGCGTGCTCGTTTCTGTGTTTACTGCTTACATTTTGAGTGGCAGATCTGATTTAAGAGATATGTACATGTGGAACCCCGAAAAGAACAGTAAGTATCAAAATCTCATTGATTATATAAAATTCAACGGTCTTGACGAAAAAGTAATCAGAACTGAAAACAATTTAAGAAAATTAGACAGTATGATGTTTTTGGTTTACAAAAGAAAATTTCGTGAAAACAAAACATTCAGAGAAATCAGCGACGAATTGGATTTGGACAATCCTAGAATTGTGGAAATGCTAGATAAAATCTATTATTATTTTATTGGTTCTTTAGGTATTTAAAAAATGAGTATAGTCGGACTGACTATACTTTTTTATTTGTATTATATTTAAGGTACAAAGGAGAAATAAACAATGATTAGTAGTAAAACACGGTTATTGTCATTTCTCCTTTTGTTTATTTAGGAGGGGAATATGTATAACAATCCATACATGCCATATAACAATCAGCCAACGCTGGAAAGAATAAACGCACAAATGGCAGAACTAGAAAAAATGAAAGAACAACTTCAGAAACCAATACAGCCACCAACCAATCTCACACAAAACTTTCAGATAGCTCCGACAAATCACGACATTATCAGATATGCCGATAATATCGACGAGGTTCAACGAAACATGGTCGTAGGAGATACGCCTTACTTCAGCAAGGATATGAGTGTAGTGTGGGTAAAAAACGCAAAAGGGGAAGTAAGGACATACGAGCTCGAGGAAATCGTACCAAAGGACGCAAAAGACATGCAAATTGAACTATTGCAAAGCCAAATCGACGCTTTGAGAGAGGAGATACAAAAAAATGATGCAAATGTTACAAATGCTGATGCAAAACAAAATGCAACAGATACCTCAGCAACTAATGAACCAAATGGAACAACAACTAAAAAGAGCAAATCCACAAGTGTATCAACAATTTCAGCAAGCGAGAAAAGATAACGTAAACCCACAAGAGTATTTAGATAAAGTTGTCGGCGGCTTTAACCCTCAGCAACGCCAACAATGGGACAACATGATGAGACAATTTAATGGTGGGAATAGACCTCAGTAAGGGGTTTATTCAGGAGTATATGCTAGTTATGTACTTCTGAATAAGTCTATTACTAGCGTAGCTTATAGAAAGGGAAGGTACAATTATGAACGGTTCAACAGGAATAACTCCAACAGTAGAATTAGCTACTACAAACGGTGGAAACGGTTTTGCTTATCCATATCCGGTTATGTATGGAAACAGTGGTTTTGGCGGTAACGGTTTCTTTGGTGGAGATGGTATTTGGGCAATCGTACTTCTAGCGCTATTATTCAATAATGGTGGTTGGGGTGGATTTGGTGGAAACTGGGGTGGAAACAACCTAGCAACTACTGATTTCGTATCAAGCGAATTCACTCAAAGAGACATAAGCCAACTAGCAAATACTGTTACAAGTCAATATGGAAATCTATCAACTCAACTATGTAACTGTTGCAGCGACATCAATTCCAACATTGCTAATGGTTTTTACAATACTGCAAACAACATTTGCAATTTAAGAAGCGACGTTTTGGAGAATAGATACGCTAGTGCATTAGGCTTCTCTAACACACAAAGAGATATACTAATGCAGACTACTCAACTTGAAAATCAACTAGGTATGACAAGCCTACAAGGACTTGCCAGATTAGATTCTTGCTGCTGCGATATTAAGAATGCAATTCGTGAAGACGGTGAACAAACTAGAGCTTTAATTACTCAAAACACTATCCAAGACTTGCGTGACAGACTGACTGCTGCTAAAGATGTAATCAGCGATAGAGAACAAACTGATACTATCTTGTCTAAATTACAACCTACTCCAACGCCTGCGTACTTAGTTTCTAGTCCATATCAATCATTATTAAATACATCAATTTCTAATGGTTGTGGATGCGGTAGTTGTGGAAACTTCTACGGAACAAACATTATTTAATAGCATAAAGTAGATTACTACTAGCTCGATTACGAGAACTTGCTAATTTTTAGGGTATAGCAAGTCTATGCCCTTTTTTATTAAGAAAGGAGAAAGATAAAATGATACAAGCATTACAAATAACACCTGAAATTCTAACCTCTAATACTGATAATATAAACTTTGATACTGTTGACTTGAGAAGCAGAACTGCTAACTGTTGCGGATGGCTTCAATATATGCCAGGCGGAAGTGATTTTACTATTATAGGCGGTGGTTTGTTTGAGGTAAATTTCAATGCCAATGTTTCAAGTGAAACTGCTGGACTAGTGTCATTAGCATTAAAAACTGCAACAGGGACTGATTTAGAAGGCACCGAAATGGTTGCCGAAGTAACAACTCCGGGTAACTATATTAATGTTTCTTTCACAAAATTATTAAGAGTTTGTCCACGCGTCAATACTGTCGTTGCAGTTGGCTCGTTACCTAGTACAATAACTGGAACAACTACGCTTACTAACACAGAAACTCAAATACCAGTTGTGAAGGATGCCAATATTATTATCCGTAAAATTAGCAACTAATGAAAAATAATATGGTGGATAATTTATCTTTGATATTGCAAGCACTAAGCTTACAAATACTATTTCAAGATTACAACAACAGTGATTTGATGCAGGAATTACAAAAGCAAGACACACAATATTTTGAAAAAATTATCCGCAATCAAGAAGAAATATTAAAACTCTTAAAAGAAAGGAGTGATTAATTTGGAAGAAGAAAAATCTAGGTTACTAAGGCTAACAGAAGAAACAATAGAAAGAACCATAAAAGATGGTCTAACGACAAACAATTTAGATATCGTCTATAAGTTAGCTAAAATAAAACACATGGAAAAGGAGGATGAGAGTATGAATTATGGTAACTATGGTGCAAGAAGACCAGGATATGATAGTTATGGAAGAGATAACTATGGAGAATATGGAAATTATGGCGAAAACTACGGAAGGCGTGGGCGTGATATGAAATATCGTGGCGATGACTCACTAGATAGAATGGCTGGCGAATACGGCAGGTACATGGAAAGCCGCCAAAGATATGGTGCAGGAAGTCAAGAAAGCGATAAGAGCTTCCATTACATGGTAAAAGCACTTGAAGATTTTGTTATGGTACTAAAAGAAGAAGCCGAAACACCACAACAAAAACAACAACTAATGGAAGCATTACAAAATAGTATGAGATAGTATGGCATTTAGATATTATAATGCCAACCCATACGGTAATGACATCTCAGATTGCGTTATTAGAGCCTTAAGTGTACTAACTGATAGAAGTTGGCGTGAAGTCTACGATGAATTAACTGATTTAGCTGGTGAAGTTGGTTTAATGTTTGATAGGGTTGAATTTGTAGAAGATTATTTAGACGATAGATATCCTAGAGAATGTCATTATTCTAAAACGGTTGAAGAATTTGCAAGAGAATATCCTTATGGAAAATATGCAGTGACAATGAACGGACACATAACAGCTATAATCGATGGCACGATAATAGACACTTTTTATCCAAATGGGATTATGAGATGTGCTTGGAAAATTGATTAAAGGACATAATTTGTCCTTTTTTGCTTGGTGTGATATAATTATTTTAGGTGATAAGATGATACCTCAAAGAATAATTTTTTGCTGGTTTGGTGGCAAAGAAAAGCCCGAGGGCGTGCAGAACTGCATCGATACTTGGAAAAAACTCATGCCTGACTGGGAATATTTAGAAATCAATGAAAGCAACTTTGATGTTAACTACAACCAATATGTGAAAGATGCTTATGAAAACAAGAAATGGGCTTATGTGTCTGATGTGGCTCGTTTATGGGCACTATATACATACGGAGGCGTCTATATGGATACCGATGTTGTAGCATATCAGCCGTTAGATAAATTCTTAAACCATGAGCTTTTTACTGGTTTTGAGCAAGTTCATTATCCTGTAACAGCTACAATGGGAGCGTGCATTAATAACGGTCTTATAAAAGAAATGCTAGATGTGTATGACAATAAAGTATTTGAAACACATGAAAATTGGCACGAATATGAAACGAATACCATGATTATGAGTGATATTATAGGCAAGTATTTTGATAGAGATAAAATGGAATATCAAGAGAAAGATGGCATGGCTATATACCCTCGAGAAACATTTTGCTGGCATGAGACATTTAATGATGATGTTTATACAAAGCATTGCATGTTTGGGAGTTGGGCATCATGAAAAAGATTATATTTTATCAGTCTAACTTCTGCCAAATCGGGGGCGTTGAGACAATGGCTTACAACTGGTGCTGGTGGTTAAGAAACTATTTTGATGTGACTGTTTTGTATTGTAGTGGAGATAGCGAGCGTTTAAGAAAAATGAAGCGTCTAGTAAAGACGGAAAAGTATGAGGAAGGCAAAACATACGAGTGTGACATTTTTATTAGAAACAGCGTCTGGGGTACTATCCCACAAAATATAAAAGCCAAGCGTATGATTGAAATGCGCCACGCCAATTATAAGTACTTACTAGATGAAGGCTTATTGTACAAACAATATAAAGACATGGATATTAAGGAGATAGTAGGGTGTGGAGAATTTGTTAGCAAAATGAGCGACGAGGTTTTACATGATAACCCTACTACTATCAAAAACATATTATTACCTAGGAAAGAAACAAATAAAGTTTTGCGTTTGATAAGCTGCACTAGGATAGATGCAGCTAAAGGGTGGAAGCGCATGCTCAAAATGATGGATATGATGCGTGACGCTGGAATAAAGTTTGAGTGGAGCATATTCACAAATAGTACGAACTATAAATGCAACTGTGAGGAAGTCCACTTTTATAAACAGCGCTATGATATATGGGACTACCTAGCAAGTGCCGATTACACCGTTCTTTTGTCTGATAGCGAGGGATTGCCATATACCGTGCAAGAAAGCTTGCAATATCAGGTGCCATGTATAGTCACTGATGTTGGTGGTTGCACCGAACTTATAAAAGACGGAGTTAATGGATATGTCGTGCCGTTAGATATGAACTTTGATGTAAACAAAATAAGAAAGATACCTAAATGCCCTGAATATAACAATCATTCATTAGAGGACTGGTTGAAGTTTTTGGGGTATGAAGGCGAAATAATAGACGAAAAAGTGCTTGTAGAACAATTTAAGGAGGAAGAAAATATGAAAGTTAAAGTAAAAGCATTAATTAATTTCCATGATACAGAAGAAAATGTATTAAGGGAAGCTGAAAAAAGCGTGTGGGAGTGCACAAGAGAAAGAGCTGATTTCTTACTAGAACATAACGCTATCGAAATTTTAGAAGAGCCTAAGGTGGAGGCAACAAAAGAAGAACCTAAAATAGAGGTAAAAGAGGAGAAACCAAAAGCTCCAAAAAAGAAAACGAGCAAAAAATAGCTCGCTTTTTTATTTCAATTTTGAGTTTTCAAACAAGTGTGGTATAATGTGTCTAGAGTTCGAAGGAACTCCTATAATGAATCTCACGAGTTCGTGACTCGTAAAAGGAACGTTAGGAGGAAATTATGAAAAGAGACGATTTAGTAGACTTTACAGATGAACAGAAAGATTTGGTTATGTCCTTATATGGCAAAGCAATCGCTAAAAAGGAAAAGGAAGTTGAAACTTTAACGAATGCCAAAAAAGATTTGGAGGATAAAGTTGCTACTTACGAGACTAAAATCAGCGAGTTCAATGAAAGCGCTAAAGACAACGCTGACTGGAAAGCCAAATATGAGGAACTGCAGACCTCAATTAAGGAACAGGAAGCAAAACAAAAAGCTGAAGAAGAAGACAAGATATTAACTGATAATATCAACGCTTTATTCGAAGGCAAAACATTCACTAGCGAATATGCAAGAAATGGGCTTTTAAACGATATTAAAGCTGGTTTAAACAAGCCTGAAAACAAGGGTAAAGGAATACAAGACTTATTCGACGAATTAACCAAAGATAAGACTGACATATTCACAAATCCTAATCAACAAAAGGACATGGAAGGCATGGGAGACAGTGAACAACAAAACGAAACAAAAGAGATGCCATTAATTTGGTAAAAAGAAAGGAATGATTTTAAATGGCAAGATTAGATGCTTTATCTATCGAACTTACTACAACAGGTAAGGATAAGCTTGCAGAAGAATATGGTAAGGTTATTGAAAACTTACAACATATTACTTTAGCATCAAGATTAAAAAATACTGACTTATCAGGTGACCCTACTTCTGGTACAGTTGAAGCAAAAAGATTTGCAAATATAGTAGGACAAACTTATGGAACAGCACGTACTGCTGGTGACGCACAAAATGTTAAAGCAGCGCCAGTTGTTATCTCAATAAATGATGATACTGAATATCTTGAAGCTGTTGAAAACAAAGACCTTAAAACTTATGGTGTTAATGGTTTAATTGAAAGAAGAACTCGTAATCATCAAGACGCTCTTGCAGTAGAACTTGATACAAAATTCTTTGCAGAAGCAGTTAGCGCAGGAACTTCATTTACTGCAAGTGCAGGAGCAACTGCAATTGAAGACGAAATTGAAGAAGCTATACAAAAAGTTGAAACTACTAAAAACAGCTTTGTAAATGGTGTACCTCGTAACATGATTGAAGTAGTTATGTCACCTGCATACTATGGAAAATTAAGAAATAAGATTAACTCTATTTCTAACTCTAACAACTTAGGACAAGTTGCTAACTGGGAAGGTGGAATATTCAACAATACTCAAGTATATAGTTCTGTATTCCTACCAAACGGAATTAACTATGTAGTTATGGTTAAAGGTGCAGTTGCACAACCAGTTATGACTTCAATTTATGAACCACAAAGAATTGATCTTTCAGACGACATTGCTTTCGGTTTATTTGCTTACAAAGGAACTAAAGCAGTTACACCTGACCTAATCATTTACAACGGTTCAGTAGTAAGTTTATAATTAATAAAGGAGGGCGTTTATGGAATTTAGTGGACAATACCTGACTTATGAAGAATATAAGGCTCTAGGTGGAACATTAGACCTAACGCCTTTTAATCTATTAGAATTTGAAGCAAGAAGACAAATTGATATAAGAACATTTAACAGATTGAAAGAATTGGATAGCGCCGATATACCACAGGAAGTAAAGATGTGTGAGCTTGAAATGATAAATAACATATCAAGCTACGATGCTATGATGAATAGCACTAGTCAAAACGGTGGCAAAAAGAGTGAAAATACGGACGGCTATTCCGTTACTTACGCCGGCGCTGAGGATGCACAAAAAGTGACTGAAGCTAAGCGTGCTGATTTCGATAGTACAATAAGAAACTATTTGCTAGGCGTTATAGTGAACGGCGAACATATAGTGTATTGTGGAGCTGACGAATGATTACTAATTCAAGTTTGACTGTTTATCATAAAGACGGCTTAGATGTAGCTACTCACCTAGAGAAATGGACTAGATTCAACTACGAGAAAGTGTGGTTCTTTGGTGGAAAGGGTGCCAGCATAAACAAGGGTTATGACAATGCGAATGACGTCGAGGTTAGAATACCTTACGACGAAAATTTACTCAACATTAACAACTTTGCAATTGGCGATATCATTGTTCAAGGCACACTCGACACCGATATAGAAACTCAAGAGGATTTAAACGGCTATTTGATTTATAATATAACGAGCATTAAAAATAATAATTTTGGTGGAAGTCAACATATTCACATCGGAGGCAAGTAATATGCCTGTAAAAATGCAACCTACAAGCGTAATCAAAGCGCGTTTGGGATTAGAACCGAACGGACGAGTACAAAAGTTTTTTACGAATGCTTGCTATAAGCACATGGACAAGTACGTTCCTAAAGATAGTGGTGATTTAAGAACCGTCGTAGATGTAAATGACGACAACATAGTATATGAGATGCCTTATGCTAGATATCAATATTATGGTGTAAGAGAAGACGGCACACATGAAGTTAAAAACTACACCACACCAGGAACTGGAACATATTGGGACAAGCGAATGGTGAGTGCTGAAATGCAAGATGTAGAAAAAGAAGTACAAGATTATGTAAATCGTGGAGGTAAGTAATGAATGTCGAAGATTTAAGAATATCAAAATTAAGAATGTATCTGTTTGACATAATAAATACTCTTACTACAAACAGAAACTATCAAATTAATGCTAATATGTTAAGCAATCAGATAGAAGACTATTCACTTGACAAGATACCAACTGCTAGTGTGGTTGAGACTTGGATAACAGGTGATGAGATACATAAAGATGTCTATTCGTTTAGAAGCCGTAAGTCTTATTCACAAGACACTATCGTCAATCTAAAAAATATGGGTTTTTTTGAACAATTTGAACATGCTATCAAAGATAATAATAAAAAAGGCGTACTGCCTGATATAGAAGGAATTGAAAGTATTGAATGTTTGAACTGCGCAACAATGAACAGCACAGACGGTAAACAAGCAGAATTTGATATTCAAATACAAATAACATACAGATATTATGAGACTGACGAGCCAATGAGCTTGTAGTCTTGAGAAGGAGGAATTACAATGGCAAGTTATGTACCAAGTGGAATTGAGAAAATTAACAGAAGCCAATTCTTAACATATCTAAATACTACACCAAGTGCTGTAAACCCTAAATGGGATGTTCTTGGTGTCGGAATAACTGAATATGGTATTAGTTTCAACCCACAGGTCGACACTGAAAAGTGGATAATCGAAGACAACGCTAGAACAGACCATTCATCTAACCAAAAACAAGGTAGTGTTACACAAAGATGTTACAAAGGCGACGCAGTATTCGAATTTGTAAGCGCTGGTAGAGATAAACTAAACTACAAAACTCAAGTTTTGGATATAGACAGATGGAATGGAACTGGTACTACATATCCAGCAAAAATGAATGATGTTATTATAACTGTTGAAAATTACATGGGAGAATCTGCAGAAATAGAATATACAATTTACTATGATGGCGATGCAACAGAAGGAACTGTTACATTCTCAGGTTCTACACCAACTTTCACAGCTACAACTA
>JAEEGL013203660.1_pt1 | contig 38055 bp, 42 predicted proteins | sample 9134231 | NCBI WGS metagenome assembly JAEEGL01 (sample SAMN16246548, study PRJNA631951) | gut metagenome | biome: gut microbiome; feature: rumen; material: fiber-attached | host: Bos | place: Iran: Karaj | collected 2018-10
ACTGTAAGCAAATAACAAGCAAATGGCGAGCAAATAAGAATTATGCCCAACCAGGAATATATTTCATATAACGTTGGGATGTATCAGCATCAAAAGGTTTTATTAACCCCATCGAAACCGCTTCTTTTATAAGCCTTGAAACCTGGGCAGAAGCTGTATCGCCAAGACCAAAACGCTGGCGTAATGAACTGTTTGTTAGACCTTCATGAGTAAGATATTTTATACAGGCATGAAGATAACATGACCACAGTTTTTCTTCGTGGGGAATACTTGCATAAGGAAGGCCTGAAAACAAAGTTACTTTTGTATTTTCTTCATATAAAACAATTTTTGGCGCCGGCAACTGCATAATCTCACACTCTAATGCAATTCTATTAAAGGGCTGGAACCAGAAACAGTAAAATCCTGATGAATTAAAGCATTGGCAATAATTTCGCGCAGGGCAATCATTGGGTATTTAGTTACAGTTTTGCGTACACTTTCGGTAATCACCTCTTCCGAAGGTAAAAGAGCTTCCAAAAATCCCATCAGTCCTTCAAAACCAACTGCATAACCTTATATAATGCAAAATACCATCTTGATTTGATGGCAGCGTAATATTCTGTAAATCAAAATAAACCGAAAAATCTAATAATTTAAATATTTCATCTTTTGACAAACAAACTTTTATTTTAGGTTTTATCAGTGACTTACTTTTATTCTTCACACTCTTCACAATTTGCAATTTGATCTATTAACACTGGTAAATTTGAAGAAAAAAGTCTCACACTCAAAGCAATACTCCCGCTTTTTTAAGAAACCCCATCTAAAACTAATATTATATTAACTTTAGACCCAAGATTACCCATAAATCGTCCACAAGCTGTGGATGATTTACAAGGTAAAAAAAGCAGCCGAACCTATTTTTCCAAAAAAATCATTTAATTTGGATAAATAGCCCGACTGCCTATTTCTAGACATATCTCTTTCTTTTATAAAAAAAAACTTATGTAAAGATTCGTTTAGATTCCTTTATTACCACCTTCCATAAATATTATTGTTCTTTAGGATACTTTTTAATTTGAATTGGATGGTTGTAAAAATATGAGTGAAGAAATGATTTCTTCTCGTTTTCTTCATTTTCATCAAATAACCAATATTTAATTTTTGTTGATTTTGCAATTATTTCATTCAATTTAATAAAGTATGGAATATCAACATTACCAAGACTATGACCTATAATTTCTACAGTATCAATTTGATCCTGAAATTTATAAACAAAATCAGTTAATTCATTAATCTTATAATTCTTTTTTAATTCCTGATTCAAAGCAAAAAGACATTTTTGTGGATTATTTGGATTATATTCATATTTGCGAGAAATTCTTGTAGTCTGTCGCAAATTACCGTGTCCAAAAATGATTGTTGGGTCTCCATATGAATACGAATCATCATATCTATAGTTTTGCCTTGGATAAGCTATTCCATGAATATGTTTAATCTGTTTTTCTTTTATCATATATAATTTTTCAAGCAGTTTAGTGTAATTGAAGGTTATAAAGACATCTTCGGGTTGCATAATATCTGAAAAATAAGTTTTGCGAGCTATGCTTCCACTTGTTGCTTCAATTACAAAATTGGATATCGCTTCACATAAAGTCGGATAAAATGTATACATCGCTTCTTCAAAAGAATCTTGTAAACTAGAATTTAAGTTCACATTAAAGTCAAAATCTCTATCAGAGACATTAACCTTTATATCTGCAACATAATCTGCCATCTGACGCTCAAAATTAATACTTTCAAGTTCATTTTCAAAATCTTTCCATTGCTTAGTATCAAGTCCAGTAAAATAATCAGATAAGTCAAAGTTGCATATCTCATAGCGATGTGTTTCTAAATATTCTTGAAAACACTCATAACTAGTGTGACAACCATGAGCTAAATCAAAGCCATTTCCTATTAAGAACAATTTCATAAACGTTCCTCCTTATAATAATATAAAATCATCAATAAATATCGGTACACAAATAAAGAAATCTTGAAATTACTAAATAAATTTAAGAAAAATTGATTTAGGTACCGTCACTTTCTATTCAATTATTAAGGATTAACCCCGTTTGGTTCGTGTTAACTTTATAAGTTTACATCTTTTGGTTTCATAGAGGAGAATACACTTAAAGAAGTCTTGGATAGATTTTTTGATGATGTTATGATTTTCTATTTTTTGGTTCCAGCCACCGAAGTCAGAATCGAGAGGCTTTCAATCTGATTACAAAAAAAGGAAAAAATATTTCTGGAAGTCTTCATGAAATCGAATAATTAGAAATATAAGATGAGAGTTTTGGTCATTTTCTCATATCATTTTTTGTTTTTTTTCCGCTTGGCACGCTAATTCAAGTAACTCTAACAACACAGCATAGCTAATTTAATAAAGTAGCCTTTTTGTGATTCTTCTATTATATTTTAAATTAGGAGTTTTTATGAAAGAAATTACAAGTGATGTATTAGAAGAAGCGTTGATGTTATCTAATGATATTATTGCTAATATTGAATTATCAAACTTGTCATTATCATCTATAGCATTTAAAATTTCTCGGTTGTCTAGAATTCTTAATGATTTTGAAATGTTTGAAATAATGCAAAATGAAATATCTGGTTATAAAAGCACCCCTAATGGAATTGAACCTACAATATGGAATCAAATGAAGATTGCAGGACGAATATATCAAGAAGATAGAGCAGATGGAATTAAAGATTATGGATATACTGAAAGTATAGAATCAATAGAACAGAATATAGAAATAATGAAATTGTCTTTGTCTCAAAGTGCAGACCCTAATGTTTCTCTTAGTTCTGCAAATCCGAATCAGTATGTATTTCCAACAATTGGAAATAAAAATGAAAGAAATTCATTAAGACATCAGATTTTACAAGAAACAAAACGATTATCAGAAAGAAAAAGGTTTATGTATAAATATGCATTAGACAGAAATTGTGAATTAAAATATAAACAAATTAATAACAATATTTTTACACGTTTACAAAATGATGTTGATGGGAAAATTGGTAAATATGTACCAGATATTGTTTTAAAATTTAATGCAGTATATGAAAACCTGAATTCAGATAATCCTGAAGACCTCTCAAATGCTGTTCATAGTTGTAGACGAATTTTACAATCTCTTGCAGATGTTTTATATCCCCCCACAGATCCAATAGAAATTAATATTAACGGCAAAAAGAAAACTATAGAATTGGGTCCTGATAATTATATTAATCGGCTTATCCAGTTTATTGAATCGAAAAGTAATTCGAAGAATTACAAATCCGTTGTAGGTTCTCAGCTTGACTATATTGGGGAACGATTAGATTCTGTTTATAATTCAACTAATAAAGGTACGCATGAAACTATAACAGAAAAAAAGGAAGCTGATAGATATGTTATTTATACCTATATGATAATAAGTGATATTTTATCACTTATTGAATAATATGCATTTAAATGCATGGGAATCTTTTATTCAACAGATGCAAAATGTTAAAAAAAGAACTTGTCATAAATTCTTTATAGTTAATAAGGTTTAAATAAAAACGGGAACTATACTATTGCACTCATAAATCTTTTATCATATATCGTGAAATATAATCGTAACCATCCGAAGAACTATAGGCAGCGTTATTTTTATCCAGGATTAAATCTGTTGAATAAATATAGTTACCATATTTATCAATATAGTTAGATTTGTCGTCTAACTTTTCAGAAAGATTAGATATTTCGTTATTTGTCTCAAATAATAATAATTTAGCTTCTTCTAAAGAAATTTTGTTTTTTATAAGCGTTTCATTCATAATAGCCACCTCTGCTATTTACCTTTTGCCACGGATAACGAAAGTTTGTCCATTCTGATTCTCTATATATTTGATTGTCGACGGTAATCTATAAATACTTAAAACATAGCTATGATATAATGACAAAACTTTATCTTGAAGGAGCTGATCTTTCTCAAGTGCAGTAACTTTTAGTCCTAGTTTTTTACACCTTGAAAAATCATAATGTCTGTCATGAACTTTGGACGCATCATGACTAGCTAATTCATCCAAAATCGTTTTAACACGTTCTTTCTTATTCTTAGATTTCTTAAACATACAATCAAGAAGCCAGCCTTCAACTAACTCATGAGACATTTTTACAACATTTTCACATTCACATACAAATGATGGTCTATATTGCTGAATTATTTCTTTCCAGATTAGGGACCTGTTAGGAGAAGTCATCGTTTCATTCATAGCTCTTTCAAATTCTTTAAGAACTCCTTGCGCTGGAACATTATGATATTGAGGATCAATAGGGCCTAAACTAGATTCCTTTCCCATAATAATTTCTCTACTCGAGCAAGCTATCATTGTACCAGCTGACATAGCCATATGTGGCACTATTACCCTAATATCCATATTAAACATCTTACGCAAATAACTAACAATACTTTCTGTAGCCGTTACTCCACCACCCGGAGTATGTAGAAGAATATCTAATCCTTTTGAACGATCTGTAATTCCTGAAACGGCATTCATTAAACCATTCATATCATTATCATTTATCTGAACTTCGGGATTAGATATAGGAGATTGCAACCAAGCAGAAATATAACAGATTAGATTTCTATTTGTAACATTGCATAATTGTTGCATTTTTGAAAATCGCATTTCTCGAAGAATGCTATCAATCTGTTCATCTATCTTTTGATTAATCAATTGTTGATTATTTTGAAATTGAGGATCATTTAAGATTTTGAGAATCCCTTGATTTAATTTTTCATTAAATTCTCTTTCGATATCAGTAAAATTCCCCATATAATATATTATATAGATAATATTGTGTTTTTTTCAAGTGATTTTTTAATGGAACATAATTATTTATTAGTATTCTATTAACTAATGATAAAAAATCATACTGAAAAAATAATTACGAATTAACAAATATTTCAACTTTCTTTTTAGCCACTATTATATTTTTTTTGTTTTGTCATCTAAATTACCTAACTGAGTTTTACAATTTTTTATAACGATTTCGATATTATGCTATCCCCAAAATTTAATATTAGAAAATTCTTATCATTTATGTGCATATTATTTTTCACCACATAGTGCAATAAATACAATCTTAATAATTATCATAAAGATTCGATAATGAAATTAGGGCTGCAGAGATACCGCAACTACAGCCCTAACTCTTACGGATAACTATAAGAGTTTATGATATTTGCTAGGTGGCTGGTAATAAATGGTCATAATAACCATTTTCCAGTCGCCAAGCAGCCATATACAATGCACCGCTTACACGGTGTACACCAGTAAGATGATAATACTCATCTTCCAAAACAGAAGTCTTTACATAAGTAAGATGTCCATACTTACGTATTAGAAAACTAATAGCAAAGACTTCTTCTTTTGTATAATTTCTTGACATACACACCCCTCAATTTTGCCGTAAACCTTTATTTATAAAGTTGGCATGATACCACTGCGGAATCTACGACGATTTGCCATTTTAAGAATTCAATCTGTTGGTTATCCACCCTTTAACAACAAGAAATCTTTTTTATTCTAAGAACCAACATTACAATTTGGTTCCATGCTATTCTATGTCTCGTTATCCCTTCCTATTTATAGTCATTTTTTTTATGATAAATAGAAAAAATAGTTTGATTTAATCTATTTATTTTTAATTTTACGTCTATTGCGGTTATAAATCATAAACAAACAAAAAAAATTTAAAAAAAAATAAGCAGCCGGACATATTTTTTCTAAAATGCATTTGTTGCAATTCGAATAAATAGTACGGCTGCCTATTTCTAGACAAATCATTATCTGATCTATTGATTCTTATTCGTAAATAATATGAATTATGAAAAGTACTCCTTCGTTATACTCCTTTTTTTTTAAATATACTCATTAAATACTGTAAACGTCAATATAAAAACATATGAAATAGAAATATTATTTTCTTTAAAACAAAAAAACTCTGCCCAATCAGACAGAGTTCATTCTGCAATTAAACTATATAATATCTACTACCCCACCCACTTCCCATTTAAATCAAAATAATTCTTATCTTCATCAAATGCCGGATGCTTACCATCCTTTTCACTCAGCAGAGGGTTCACATCAGGAGCAACAGCCTTCCAGTCAATACCAATAGCAGGGTTATTCCACATAAGGCCGCCCTCTCCTTTCGGGTCGTAGAAATCTGTGCACTTATATGTAAAGATGGCTTCGTCAGATAAAACGTAAAAACCGTGGGCGAAGCCTTCGGGAATATAGAACATATTCTGTTTTTCGGCATCAAGGATTACACCGTAATATTTTCCAAAGGTTGCAGAACCTTTACGTAAATCTACAGCGACATCATAAACCTTGCCCTGCAAAGCACGAACAAGCTTACCCTGTGGATGTTGTGTCTGAAAGTGTAAGCCTCTCAAAACTCCCTTTGAAGATTTAGACTGGTTATCCTGTACAAACTTCATTGTAAGGCCAGCTGCAAAAAAGTCACGCTCACTGTAGGTTTCTAAAAAGTAACCACGAGAATCTCCAAATACTTTTGGTTGTATTTCGTAAAGTCCTTTTACTTCTGTACCATCTGCAAGTTTACATGTATTAAATTCAAAAGCCATTTTAATTCTCCGCAACAAACTCTAAGTATCTACCGTAATCTGTTTTATAACCTTTTGCTAATTCCAAGATCTGTTCTTTTGTTATCCAGCCATTACGGTAAGCAATTTCTTCGATGCAGCTAACATACATTCCCTGACGTTTTTCAATAGTTGCAATAAAATTACTTGCTTCCAAAAAACCATCATAGGTCCCAGTATCAAGCCATGCCATACCACGACCAAGAAGTTCAACTTTAAGCTGTTTTCTTGCCAAGTATTCATTATTTACAGAAGTAATTTCAATTTCACCCCTGGCACTAGGCTTTACATTCTGAGCAATCTGAACAACAGAATTATCATAAAAATATAATCCGGGAACAGCATAATTAGATTTTGGATTAGCAGGTTTTTCTTCAATACCAAGAGCATTTCCATTTTTATCAAATTCTACAACTCCATAAGAAGTTGGATCGGATACATAATAACCAAAAATCACTGCCCCTTTTTGTGTTGCAATTTTCTCGGCAGCATTCTTTAAGGTCTTTGTAAAACTTTGACCATAAAAAATATTATCACCTAATACAAGTGCAACATCATCATTACCAATAAATTCTTTTCCTACAATAAATGCATCTGCAAGACCACGAGGCTTTTCTTGAATGGCATAATGTAAATCCATTCCAAGCCATGAACCATCACCAAATAATTTGGTAAAACAAGAAATATCGCGAGGTGTAGAAATAATAAGAACTTCCCGTATTCCTGCCAGCATAAGACAAGAAAAAGGATAATAAATCATTGGCTTATTATAAAGCGGAAGAATCTGTTTTGAAACAGCCTTAGTTATTGGATAGAGTCGTGTTCCGCTACCACCTGCAAGAATAATTCCTTTCATAGTTATCTCCTTCTACCTTCCCTGTTCTGTGTAGTTCTTAGAAATCCAGTCTTTATAGCTTCCGTTTAAAATGTTATTAACCCATTGTGAATGACCAATATACCAGCGTACAGTCTCTGCAAGGCCTTCTTCAAAGGTCATTTTGCGTTCCAAACCAAGCTGAGTTTTAATTTCAAAAAGCGGAGCTATACGACCTATTAATGGTAAAACATTGTTTTGCATGTAAATATTCCTTAATTATTTATGTATTTTAATCATTATACTAAGATTTCATTTATAATATCAATTAAAGCATTCTTATCCTTAATTAAATAATTATTTTTACATCCTGCATTCTGACCTGCTTCAATATCATTTTGACTATCACCAATCATAAAACTTTGTGATAAATCGATATTAAAGTCTTTTGCTGCTTGTCCAAAAAGTCCTGTCTTGGGTTTGCGACAATTGCAATTAAACTTATATTCTGGACGTTCTCCCTCAAAACCTTTATCAGTGTGATGAGGACAAAAGTAAAGACCGTCTATAAATGCACCATCTTTTCCAAGCTCTGTTTCCATTTTTTCATGAATTAATGCTAACTCTTCAAAAGTGCAGTCCCCGCGTGCAATTACCGGTTGATTTGTAATAACAATTGCAAGATATCCAGATTTATTAATTTGTTTTATTGCTTCTGCAACACCTGGTAACAACTCAAATTGTTCAGGCTTAGTAATAAAACCGTTCGATTTGTTTATTGTACCATCCCGGTCAAGAAATATTGCTTTTTGTTTCTGCCTTAAATTTCGTGCATGAACTTTACCAGACTTTATATCAGCTTCGGTTTCATAATAACGATCGGGAGTTCCCATATCTTTAATATACTCTGGAGTTTCGTAAGCAAAAATCTTTCCTGTATTTATCCCCGGCTTTAGAACATCCCGGTCAAGATCCATTTTGTCAGGTGTTTCTGGATGTCGTGGCACAAAAGTCTTAAGCGTTTCACGCAGAAGTTTTGGAGATATAATCTGCAAACCAGCGTTTACTAAGTTTTTATAGTAAGTACGCTCATCTTCTTTTGCCATCCACTTAATTACCCGGTGTGTGCTCACAGGAAGCCCCCCAGAAATTTGTGGGGGCAAAACTTCTGTTACTAAAAGTGATGAATCATAAGGATGACCATTAGGATGGGCAATAAGACTTGCCCATGCATTATGTTCTTTATGAAAAGCAATAAAACGATTGAAATCTATATCAAAGATTACATCGCCACACAAAAGAAGGAAGTCGTCATCAAGAATTGTAGTAGTTTGAATATCATCACATGCACGGCCATCCAGCATCTTAAAGAGTGCTCCAGCAGTTCCAAGCGGATGGTCTTCTGTAAAATAACTTATACTTACTCCGAATTTAGAACCATCTCCAAAATAACCTTTAATTATATTTCCAAGATGACCAACTCCAATTGTAATATCGGTCAGTCCGCATGCTTTGAGGTTTTCTAACTGATACTGTAGAATTGGCTTTCCACAGATTTCTATCATCGGCTTTGGAACATCGGAACGAACAGATTGAATGCGAGTCCCCATACCACCGGCCATTATTATAACTTTCAATTTTTATTTTCCTTTTTATAATATGCATTAAATAAACAATTTGGAATTAATAAATATAAGAAAGCAACACAACATGAAGCCAAACTAAAAAGAAAATGAGAATTAATAAAATGCCTTTTTCGAATTTTAAAATTATTTTTCCATTGCTCACGTCCTCTTTTTAATGCCAATGAACCAGAAACTCTATAATTTAAAACCTTATCTGACATATTTTCAATTCTATAACCTTTTTGTTGAATTGACATCCATAAATCCAAATCTTCTGCTCTTTTCAAATTTTCATCATATTTAAATCCATTATCAATAAGTTCATGTCTAAACATTACTGTAGGATGAGCAATAGGACATCTAAATACTTCATATTTAAAAATTGGTTTTAAACCAATTGGATATTTTCGCTCAGATATTATTTCATCTTTAGTATTAATTATGTTTATTTGTCCACCAAGTACAAAAATATCATTATTACCTTCAAGAAAGTTAACTTGCTTCTCAAATCTTTCTGGTAGAGAAATATCATCACCATCCATTCGAGCGACATACTTTCCTTTTGAAAGATTCAAACCCTTATTCAACGCAGGAACAAATCCCATACGTTTTTCTTCACGAATAATCATCACTCGCTTATCATTGGTATAATAATCTATTTTTTGTTTTGTTAAATCATTTGTACTATCATCTAAGATAATGAGTTCAAAATTTGAATATGACTGTTTTAGAATACTTTCAATTGCCTTACCAACAATTTCTGGATCTTCATTGAAAGTTGCCATAATTACAGAAACTAATGGACTATTTTCTTCTAGCATTTACTTACCTTAAGCTTTTAATTCGTTATATAAAACAAACATCATCATATGATCAAGCATCATATGAATATCTTCGCAGAACTGCATATTGAAAGATTGTACATGAACAGAATACTTTGCAATTTCTTTCATTTTTCCACCAGAATAACCACACAAGGCTATTGTTGTAGCTCCTGTAGAGTTAGCAATTTCCATTGCCTTTACAACATTCTTTGAGTTTCCACTTCCACTAATGCCAATAAGAACATCATTATCTGTTATTACACCATCAATTTGAAAAGAAAAAACATCGTCATAACTTATATCGTTTGATATTGCCAACATAGATGGAACATTATCATTTAAGCACATAAATTGATATTTATCTTTACAAACAGATCCTACACCTTTATTAAAATCACAAACAAAATGAGAAGCAGTTGCTCCACTTCCACCATTTCCACAGATGAAAATTCTTCCATGCTTTTTTCTAGTTTCTTCCAATACATTCATCACTGTACTGATTTCGTTCAAATTAAGAGAATCAATAACTTTCTTTTCTTCTTCAATGTAATCTTTAAGTTTCTGTGTATAATCCATATTTAATTCCTTGCTTATTTATTATTCTTTATAACCCACTGAATTGTTTTACGAACAGCTTCATCTGATGAATACTGTGCTTTCCAACCAGTTGACCATATTTTTTCCATACTATAAGAAAAACGAGGGACATCGCCTTTCCAACCAACATTTCCACCTGTATATTTATATTCTACATTCTGTAATTTCATTTCTTCACAAATAATATCAGCAATGCGAGTTACAGTTGTAGCACTATCAACACCAACTACAAAAAGCGAAACTCCTTTCTGCATATCTTTTGTACGAGTTATAATCGCAGAAACTAAATCATCTACATAAATATATGGTTTACATTGTGTTCCGTCACCAAGAATCTGAAGTTCTTTTGGATTAGCACAAAGTTTTTTATAGAAATCATATATTACACCATGAGTAAGATTTGAACCTATAACATTCGGAAATCTAAAAACAAGAACATTCAAATCGTTCATATATGCATAAGCAGAAATAAAAGCTTCTGATGCTAATTTACCAGCTCCATAATATGAAACCGGAGAAAGCTGCCCTGTTCTTTCATCAAGCAATTCATTTGTCTTATCTCCATATACAGCCGAAGTAGATGAGAAAAACAAATTCTTTACGCCTGTACGACGTAATGCTTCTAATACAGAAAGAGTTGTTCCAAAAGTCATTTCAGCATCTATCGTTGGTTCTTTTGCACTTTTTTGAATATCAGAATTTGCTGCAAGATGATAAACAAAATCAATATCATGCTTTTTGATAATATTACACAATTCCTCTATTTTATTTATATCCTGCTCATAAAAATGGAATCGTTCGTTATTAGTAAAATCTGCAATATTTTCTTTTTTTCCTAACAAAAGATTATCAACAACTACTACAGTATTACCATTGTCTAACAAGGCTTTTGCAAGATTACTACCTATAAAACCTGCTCCACCAGTTATAAGTACATTCATATTTTCCCCCATTACCAATTTCTATTTCCTACATAAGCTATACTAGAACCTGCATAATCAAAATCAAATTTTAATTCATTCAACTGATTCAAAGCAGATCTTAGTTTTGTCTGTTTTTCTTTTTCACAATAAAAAAGCAAGAATCCTGCACCACCAGCACCTAGAAGTTTTCCACCCAGGGCGCCATTTTGCATTGCGATATCATAATATTTATCAATTGCAGGATTTGTAATACCACTTGCCAGTTCGCGTTTTAACAGCCAACCTTTATGAAGTATTTCTCCAAAAGAATCTATTTTTTCTTCTAATAAAACTTTTCGCAGTTCATATGCAAGCTCTGTCATTTTAACAAGATTCTGAAATTTTGCTTCCTGACTAACATTTTGAGACTGTTGCTTTAATATTTGACCTGCGTCATGTTCACCACCAATATAAAACATCAAAAGATTTTCATGAAGTTTTTCAAGGCAATCTTTGCTAAGTAAAAGAGGCTCTACTTCTACATGACCGTTAGGCATAAACTTTATGAATTTTAATCCACCAATTGCGCAACCATATTGATCTTGTTTGCCAATTGGCTCACCAAGTTTATTAATCTCAACATCGCATGCTTCTGCAGCAAGTTCTTCCTGCGATTTAAATTTTCCGACATATGCATTTACAGTATGTAAAAGTCCAACAGTAAATGCACTACTAGATGCAAGTCCTGTACCAGAGGGGATATCTGCAACACTAGTAATTTCCAGACCTTTCAAATTGTAATCAAGAAGAATTTGTCTTACTATTGGATGTTGAATCTTACGAATATCATCAACAATCTCTGTTTTACTATATTTAACAGATGTTGTTGCCTCATTAAAAGATGGGTGTGCAATAATATACATATATTTATTAATTGCAGCAGAGAGCACACAACCTTCGTGGCGAGTATAAAAACTTGCCAAATCACTTCCACCACCAGCAAAACTGATGCGAAATGGGGTTTTAGTAATTATCATATATAACTTCCTTGTAAAAAATCATTTTTCAAAACTTAAACCTTGTATATCCATAACACATATATCTTTCTACATTAATCTAAAATAAGTTAATATAGCGGATATTCATAATCATAATAAAAATGATTCTTTATACCATCATCAATTATTATGAAAAACTTACTATAGCTGCATATTTTTATCATTTATTAAAAGAAATAAATATACAACTTTCAGCTAAGATTATTAAACCAAATTTAATTTTATCACATTTTTATCAATTATCAAAGCAGTTACTATAGTTCAAAATTCTTTTTTAGCTATACTCACAGAATTAATTTTTCTTTTTATTCCGTTACTCACTTCTTTTATACCACCTTGTTTAAATAAATAACCTATTTTGTAAATCAAATCTCCAACTCTACTAAAAAAATACATTATTTGATAAAGACATAATTGAAACGAATTTATGCTATGTTTTTCGTGTTCATATAACAACTCAGGAATTGATTTAGTATAATCAATAACAATATTCTTTAAATTAAACCTTTTTCTAAGTGTTTCGTAAGCATTCTTTCTACACTTTTCGATAAGATCTTTGTTTGTTATTATACTCTCTATTGCTTCTAACCAATTTGAAGGTGTATTATCTACAAGAATACCATTTTCTTTATCGTTTACTACAAATGTATATGGTTCAGTTTTTGAATACAAGCCAACTATTCCAAACATTGAGTACTCTATGAACTTATTAAAATATTTACACTTTGTAAATTCATTTGTAACAAGCGGAGCAAGCCCAATATCAAAGTTTTCTTTTTCAATTCTTAATCTATATTCTATTAACGGCATAGGTTCAATAAAAAACATTTTCATTTTATAGTTTTTCGGGTCTAAATCAGGATGTACTCCCATGAAAGAAAGAGAGATTTGAGAACCATATGTTTCATCCAATTTTTTTAGAATTGGTTTAATCATATCTTCAAAAACCTTTTTATGCCCAATACCTGCTGCATAAACGATTCTTATTTCTCCATTTCCATTATCATGATGCTGTTTTATATCATAATCTGGAACCGCTGTATTTAATAATACAGTTCTTGGGATATCAAAGTTTTTCGCATATTCTTGCAAAATATATGAATTTGAAGAAACTAATATATCTGTATTTTTGGATGAAAAAATCAGACCTTTCTTTCGCCACGGCATATCTGGGATTCCTTTTGGCAATATTAAAAGATGGTCATCTAAAACAGTTATTGTCATAATACCAGATTTTTTTGCTAAACGTGAAATCCTTCCAAATATCATATTATTTGGTCTTATCATATACAAAATATCACACCAATCAATATCAGACTTTTTAATCTTTGACACTGACTGAAATCTTACCGAAATTTCATTTCTTTCATTTGAGAGTTGAATTAGAAATTCTCGAGTTCCGGAAACTGTAGCTATAATATTCTCATAAATGCATAGTATATTAGCCATAATTATATCTTTTTCATTTTTATAATATTTATAACTTCTAGAAATACATCATTTTTTGTAAGTATAGATAACATTATATATGAAATGACACCTATGAATATTTCAATAATTAACAAAAGTGAAATTGGTAAGGATATTGAAGAAAGAGAAAATCTCACAATCATTACAAAGCCACACATTATTAATGCAGATAATAAAGATTTAATAGAATCGTTAAATCTTTCAAGAAAAGTGTATCCAATAAGCTTTTTTACTTCAATATGTGTAACTAATGTTCCCAATGTTACCGCAATAGCATTCATCATTGCTAAAAATTTAATGTCAAGTTTGAATATAAAGCAACATGATATTACTGAAATTAATAAGAAACACATTCTATATATTTCTGTTTTCAATCTTTTATTACTATGACCTAAACCAAAAAAGATTTGAACATCGATAAGCATTAATGGTGTAGCAATATAATATATACAAATAAAACACATTAAAGGTACCGAAGGCAACCATTTTTCTGTAAATAAAACAACAATAGCTTCTTTTGAAACTACTAACAATCCAAGCATAATTGGAAACAGTGCATATGATGTGTAACGAACAACTTTACGAATAACAGATTTTAATCGTTCCAAATCACTTTGATATGAGGATACAGTTGGTAGCAAAACATTTGTCATAGCGCCGAATGTATTTAATGATATCTGTTCAGGTAAAATAGTTGCTTTATCCATATATCCTAAATCATCTACAGAATAATGTTTTCCTATAACAAGGCTATTTACACAGTTTTCAACATAATTAACTAAAGATGCTCCTATTACTCCAGCGCTGAAACCAAATAGCTCTTTAAACTTTGAAACATTAAATTTAAAGGAAGGTTTCCATTTTACACATATAAAAAGAAGCATTGTAATAATAATCTGTTGCAATAATCTTTGAACAATCAAAGACCATACTCCCATTCCTAAATAGGCAAGCACAATTCCTAATCCCCCTGATATAATAGCCGCAACAGTATTACATTTCATCAAAAGTTTAAATTTCATATTACGATTTACATAAGCATTTCGAGTTGAAGCAAAAGCTTGAATAAAGAGAACTAAACTTATTACTCTTAATATAGAAGTCAATTCTAATTTATTATAGTAGTTAGCAATCAAAGGAGCCGTAAAAAAAAGAAAAAAATAAAGAACAACAGAAATCAAACAGCTAATAGTAAACACACAACTATAATCATCGTCATCAACTTCTTTTTTTCTAATCAGTGCAGTTCCAAATCCAGCATCAATAAGTATTTCAGATAAATTTGTAAAAACTGTTGTTAATGCAATAAGTCCATAATCATTTGGACTCAAAAGTCTTGACAGTACAACTGAAATTACTAGAGAAATTCCTCGCGCTGAGAATCTTTCCAGCAATTTCCATACAGTTCCTTTAGCAAATTGTTCTTTACTCACTATATCCATCGTAATTTGCCTCATTTATCTGCGGTTCAGTAAAAATCATATTATTTTTAAACACTAAATTTCTATCATTAACTGTTCCTTTGTATGGCATATTTGCATAATAAGAAAAGAATAGTAAAAATCCTAATAAAATTATATTTTTTTTATGATACTTTTTATTTACTAATGAAGTATCCTTGAACCGTAATTCGTCATCTTTGGCAAAAAGTAATATATTCAATAATAGTATTTCCCATAAAAATCTCGAACTTGCGTTCGTAACAAAAAAGGTGGGGATAAAAATTAACATACCAATATTAATGTAATAAACATCATTTGTAAATGGATTTGTAGTTTTATTTCTAATAGCATTTTTTTTATTTTCTCGATAACTCAAATATGAAAGAATAATTATCATAAAATCAAGAATTATAAGATAAACAATCCATCTACTTTCCTGATCTGAATGACCAGGCATAAACCATTTTAAAGTTCTATCACTAGATATAAATATTGAAACAAATGAATATAAAACACCCGAGTAAAATAAAAAAAATGCTAAAAGGACTAATCCAAGCATTATTATTAAGCTGTATTTCTTTATTTCTTTTTGTCTTAAAAAGTAATAACCAATAAAAAAAATGGAAGTTAAATGTATTGAAACAGCTATTATAATTATAACCCAAAACCGTATTTTATTGTTCCTTCTGGCTATAATTTCATGAAATGCTAAAATTACCAATATACTTGCAATTCCAGAGCGAATTACTGAAGAAAAATAAAGAAAAGGAAAGAGCATATAATACCCTAAAACTTCGGCTTTATTATTGGTATATTTTCCAATAGTATAATACAGTAATAATAGGAAAAGTCCTCCAAAAACCATTCTAAATTGAATAAAATTCAAACCACATTTACTACATAAAAGCATCAATGCTGTAAATAAAGGCTCAAATTCAAGCCAATAAGCTGGCGTTTGTATATTTTTATAAATCCAATTATAATTTCCAAAGTCTCCGTTATATGTACACAAACCAAAAACAATCCACATTATAAATAGCATCATAACAGTAAGAATTCTTGAACGTTTTCTTATTATTCCGAGAATACTTAATAAATAATATCCGAATTGCAATATCATTTTTCTTTTCCCTGATTAATAATTTCTTCAATCATCTGTTCATAGTATGCATGGCTAAAGAAACTTGAATGCATTTCAATATATGGTGAATCTAAAAATTGCTTAAGATTATCAAGGTTATCTTTTCCTAATATAAATATATTATTTGGATTATAAAAATCATAAGATATAATCGTTTCATCATCAGTTATTAATTTGATTTTATGAATTAACGCTTCCTGAATACGAATCGTTATTCCCTTTTGAGCTCCATCCAGCAAATGCAATATTGCTTTTGTTTTACCTAAATAATCCAATACACTTTCATATGGTAAAAAAGGTTTATGTATACCATCATTTTTATTTTGCCACCCTCTTTCCCATGTTATATAAAACATAGTTTTTATATTCTTATCATTGAATTGTTTTTCTAAATCACGTAATTTATTTAATCTATTTTTATCTTTACCTATATAAAAAACATCATATATAGGTTCAGTTTTGTATACTTTCCATTGTGGGAAATATCCTCCACCTTCATAAAGTTTCATTCTATATTTTTGTGCATCATCTTTATCACATGTCCATTTTTCACATAAAGAATCCGGTATCTTATTAGGCGATACACAATATTTAACAGGATTTTGATATAATAATATGAGCCTACAATTTAAGCATTTCTTTTTTAACCATTTCAAGTATTCAGATGTTATTAAGGACTCTCCAATAAATAAAACTTTATTATTACAAATAACTTTTTTATTATAAAACAAAGTTTTACCAGGTAATTTTAAACGAAAAAACAATTCTCGAATAACTCTGAATAGTAATCCATGATTAATATATGAATCTATAAAATCAAAACCAAGTTCTTTTATATATTTGGTCAACCATCCATGTGATTGATCAATAATAATTATCGATTTTTTATCTAACATATTATTCCTCTTCAATCTCATAAATTAGAGACTGGAAGATATTTGACAGCATAATTTTTCTTTACAATGAGTACTTTAATAACCTCATTGTTATTCCATTTTAGATTAGATAAATATTTCTGTCAATTTGCGAATTGAACCAAATAAATCCCAATCAGTAAAACTGTAAAAAAATAATTGTATTCCAAATAAAGAACAGAAACTAAAATCATAATTATAATACGCGACAATCAATAATTCTTTCGAATATATAATAATTGAAGAAATAATATAAATGACATACTTAACTCAAAAATCAATTATTCTTCGTATTCCATTCTTCATCTGTAATTGAAAATCTTACAATATCTTCATATTCTCCATCGCTATTAACTGCTTCTTTATTTAAAATTGTTTCTTTTCTAAAACCAGCTTTCTCCAAAAGACTTGCTTCATCAAGAAATTTATAAAACACATACGAATATACTTTATGCATATTCAATTCAGAAAATGCTTTATCTAAAAGCATCTTAACAGCAATACTTTGACTTTCGGTATTCCATTCTTCATCATCACTTGTAAAAATACATAACTCACATCGATTATTTGTATGATCAATATCTTTTAAATAAACTGTGGCAATTGAATAAGAAGCAAGCCCAAAATCTTCTTCTATTCGTTCAACAATAAATTGTTGATATAAACCAGTTTCTACAAATTTATGAAAAAAAACTTCATTAGATTCTAAGGTAATTGGATTTTGATTAAGGCAATGTTGTTTTACACTAGGTGTATTTCGCCATTTTACTATTTTTGCACCATCTTCCAATTTTATAGGTCGCAGAATAATACGCATTTTTTTCTCCCTATTGTTTAAAAGTATTTTTTATTCAATTAAATAACAATCTTTATTCATCTATGAGCCAAACACACATACATTTTACTTAATGACCCATTTTTCATCAAGTTAAAAAACTTTACTTGGATTAACAATATCTTTAATATTTTATTCATTTTATAAAAGGTATTATTTCTATGTAAACACAATTCTTAAAAATTGTTACCAATTATATAAATAAATTAAACCCATTTTACAAATCTATTATCTTCCAACAAGTGTTTATGACATTCTAATAAATTATCAGGAAACTTATCAAACCATTCTAAATACCCTTCATCAGATTTTGATTTATTTCCGTTATCTATAATATAATTATCTGGGACTTTACAATTATACAACAATGCTATATTGTGTGCACGCTCCATTTGGTTTTCTAGACCATCTCGATGGTTTCTTATAATGTTTTCATAAACAGCAATAGGTTCTTTATCATAAAAAACTTCACATCCAATCTCTCTAATCGAGGTTTTTTGAATACGTTCTTCTATCGTTTCCATCATGCGAATAATTCCGCCAGGAATATGCCAACCAACACCATAATGAAAATCATCTCTCCATGATAAAAGAATCTGCCCCTTGTTGTTTTGAATAATTAAATCAACATTTACAAATGGAAGTAAAGTCGTACAAAACTCAAATAAATCAAGTGGTAATCCATTCTTTGGGTTTACACCTTCTTTATTCATTTCATTTTGCAAATGCAAAATTGCATCGTTTATTTTATTCATACTATTTTTTGCTTTCCTGTTTAATCAATAATTCTTTTGGAAAATTGTTTTACAATAAATCAACTACTTTCTGAATATCATCTTTTTCATTTATTGAAATAATAGTGTAATCATTTTCATCTTTGTCTAAGGATTTTAGTGTTTTTTTAACAAATCCACTAAGAACAGCCCCTGGTCCTATTTCAATAAATTTTTTCACGTTATTATTTATCAAGTATTCTATACATCCTTTCATATTCACTGTTTTTTGAATTTGATTAATCAATAAATCAGTAATACTATCCCCTCTTGTATTAGGCCCACCCAAATAATTATATAATACCTCACATTTTGGTGCCTGAAAGCTTATATTTTTAAGACTATCTTCTAACTTATCACCAGCCTGACTCATATATGAAGTATGGAAAGGCCCAGATACAGACAATGGGATACACCTTCGTGCTCCCAAATCTTTAGCATATTGAACTGCACAATCTACAGCTTTTTTATCACCACCGATTACAACCTGTCCAGGAGAATTAATGTTACAAATAGAAACAACTCCTTCGTTCTGAGCCATATCACAACATTTAGCTACTTCAGCTTCTGTTAAAGATGTAATTGCTACCATAGAAGCTTCAATACCTTCAGATGCTTCTGCCATAGCTTTTCCACGAACAGATATTATTCTCATAGTATCTTCAAGAGTCCATACTCCTGCAGCATAAAGAGCACTATATTCTCCAAGAGATAAACCACAAACAAAATCTGGAATTATTCCCTTTTGTGTTAATATATTTGTAATACCACAAGCGAATGCAACCATACATGGTTGTGTATATTGAGTCTTTAATAAAATATTATCAGGGTTTACAAAACAAGCTTCTTTAAGATCAAAACTCAATTCTGTACCATCAAACACTTTCTTAAATTCAGGATATGAATCATAGAAATCTTGTCCCATTCCTGTTTTTTGACTTCCTTGACCTGCATATAAAAAAGCAATCTTTTCTTTCATAATTATAATCCTCAAATTATTTGTTCTGGACATTTATTTACCGATATCATATTAAACAAAGATCCGGTAGAACCATGTCCTGGATATACTATTTCAATCGAATTCATGGTATTAAATCTAGGAATATCTTCTTTCCAAAATTTAATTGTGCTTCCACTTGGAAATCGAGTAACAGTAGGGATTGATAGAAGTGAATCACCTGAAAACAAAAACTTATCATCTAGTATTGCAATCAGACTATCAATTGAATGCCCATGGACTGCTTGTAATTTAATATTATGCCCATACCAATTAAAGATATATTCTTCATCAAACACTTCGTCAGCCGGATTACATACAATTGGTTCAAGGGAAATATCTTTTTTTCCGTTATAAAAAGTCATAAATGCAGTTGCACATGAAGACATATTTCTATAAATATTTCCTAAATACTCACTACAAATCTTTGTAGAAATCACTTTAGAATTTGGAAATAATTCTCTAATATGATTAAGTCCACATATATGATCAAAATGTGAATGAGTAAGAATTATACTTAATGTCTCTAAATCTTTAAGTTCCTTATTTAGATTATCATTAGAAACTGCGTCAATTAAAAGACCATTACGCCCTTCCTTAATTAACCAAGAATTAGAGTCAACAGTATTCCACACAAACTGTTTTATTTCCACTATTTTCTCTCTAATTTATAAATCAAGCACCACATACCATCATGTTTCATTCCATATTTTTGATGAAATTTCATAGAAGGTATATTATTTTTTTCGACCCACGCATAAAGATATTTTCCATTTGCTTTAACATATTCATCTAATTTATACAGAAGAATTGAATGGATAACTTCTCGACTAGACTTATTTATAATTTGATTTATGTAAAATTTTTTTGGCAATACTTCAGCTTGCAAAATTGCATCTATTTGATTATCTGCATTCTTATGAATGGTTAATTGACCATTTTTTATTCGTTCGCATAATTCTTTATCATCGAGAAGGTGACTAATTTCAGTATGAAACGTTGTCCATAAAATATTATTTATCTCTTTAGTATCTTCTTCTTTAGCTATTTCAACTTTTACCGCATCTTTATATTGTAAAACAGGAGAATCATTCTCAAAAACGCTTCCACAATCTGGATTCGCAAGTCTTTGTAACTCGGCAATTAATAACGCATTTTTGGGCTTAAATTCATTAGGATCCTTAGTCATAATTTCCAAAAAGAAACAATCTCCTTCAACTTCATCAAGTAATTGATCGACAGACTCCCATGACTTAGCAAAAAAAATGAGTCGCTGAATTCCATGGTCATCATATGAAAACATAAAGTCATCACCATGTATCCATGTATTAACACAATAATCAACCACATCTAAGGAATAACAATTTGTCAGAAATCGCTGAATTCGAGCAGTTTTTATTCTTTCATATAGTAATTCCTTATCCATAAAGTGAGTACTCCTTGAAATAGATATTATTAAAACCTACTAAAGATTAGATTCTATAATTTCACAATGGTCTAATTCACCAATATCCATAAACATTACACCCCATGCTAACCCAGACCCGAAAGCAGAGAGACAACATTTATTATTTTTTTTCAATAATTCATCTTTACAGTTATAAATAGCAGTTAATGGTATAGATGAACCACTTGTATTTCCATAAGTTTCAACAAGATTCATTGGTAATTTTTCAATCGGAAGTTCAGCTTTTTCTGCTAGCTTTTGTAACATAAAACGATTAGGTTGATGAAAAAAGAACCAATCAAAATCATTCACACTTTTTCCAGTTCTTTTAAAAGCATTTTGTAGCATAACTGGAACTTCTGTTTGGACAAAATTAAATACAGCACTTCCATCCATATGCATATTATCAAGGCTTCTAAAATTACCATCCCCCTGATCAACCATTTCTGCAGTTTCTGGGGTACTAGGCATACGGAAAGCACCTGCTGGGATTTTTAAAGCTTCACCCCTAACACCATCATTATGCATCTCATAATAAACATCATCAGATTCAGAATTATTTTCAACTATAGTTATTGTTGTTGCATCACCAATCAATGGATAATCATTACGATCTCTTTTCGAAATTTTGTGACTTAATACATCACCATTAATTAGAACAATTTTCTTATTCTCCATATGTTCCAATAACAAAAAAGATTGCATAAGACCAAGAAGAAAACCACAACAGCCCTGAGCTACATCAAGACAAATAATATCGGTTCCTATTCCACATTTATTTTGAACAATATTACTTATATGTGGTACATAATGATCTGGACAAAGTGTAACAGTAACTATTGCACCAATTTCTTCTTTTTTGATCCATTTGTTTTGTAAAATATGATTTAGACCATATACTGCAAAATCTGATACAGTCGAAGTAACTTTGGATAATCTATGCTGATTATAACCCATTATTTTTTTTAGTCGCATCGTCTGCTTTGCAGGAAAAGAATAATTATCTACCTCATCATCAAAGTATCCAACAGTTTCTGGAAGGATACCAAGCATTGATGTTATTTTCTTTCCTTTGAATATAGTCTCCATTACTCTTTTCCTCCGGATTTCTTTACCAGAGCACTAATAGAATCTATTGAAGAAAAATTTTCCGGAACGATATCCATTCCATCAACCTTACAAGCATACTTTTCTTCAAGCATTGATATCAATGAGATTATATCAAAAGAATCTAATAATCCATCCATTACAAAATCATCACTGTCAGTGAAATCAAATTCAGGCCTAATTTCGGCAAGCATTTGTAAAATTGTTTCATTCATTTTTTAATTCTCCTCATTTGCTTTTGTTTTTAATAACAATCTATCAATTTTTCCATTAGTATTTCTCGGCAACTCATCCATCTTAATAAATACAGAAGGAATCATATATGCTGGGAAAGACTTACTAAGAGCCGTTCTGAAATCTTTTTCCGTCAATTCCTCATCATTCTGATAATAAAGAATTATTTCTTTCTTTGCATATTGATAAACTGCGCAACAGTATTTAACAAGTTTTAAATCATTTTCAATTACATGTTCAATTTCTCCCAGTTCTATTCGATAACCCATATGTTTAATTAAACTGTCTTTACGTCCTTTGAACATAATATTTCCATCTTCGCGATAATATGCCATATCACCAGTACGATAAATAAGTTCTGGATAAGAAGTATTAAGAGGATTCTGTGTAAATGCAGCAGTTGTCTTTTCAGGATTGTTATAATACCCCATAGCAAGTGATGTTCCTCTTACACATAACTCTCCTTCTTCTCCAATACCACATTTTTTATTCTCATCATTTAAAAGTAATATATCTGTATTGCGATAAGGAATTCCAATTGGTAATGGTTCTGATTCAACAGGTCTTTTCTCAACTACAAAATATGTACAGTCTAAAGTAATCTCTATTGGACCATAAAGATTTGCAAAAGTAGTATTAGGAAGTTTATCATACCAAACAAGGAATTGTTTGGTTGGGAAAACTTCACCTGCAAACCACACAAGTTTAAGATCTGGTAAAGCTATTTTATCTAACAATCCCATATTAGCAATATTAACCATTATGGAAGGAACCCAGAAGATAAAATTAACTTTATTTACTGCTAACTGTTCAAGCAATCTTGCTGGAAAAGCTGCAAGCATTGCATCTAAAAGAACTATTCTTGAACCGTTGCACATTAACATACATAATTCGAAATCATAAATATCAAAAATAATTGGAGAAAGAGAACCCATTATCTCCGAACCATCAAATCCAAATCTCTCATTTGACACAGTCATAAAGTCAAAAAAACTTCTGTGATTCAAAACGACTCCTTTAGGAGTTCCTGTTGAACCTGATGTATTAATTAAACAGAAAGGATCAGTATCAATAAGCTGTTTTCTTATGTTCAATAATTCTGTATCTTTTTTCTCTAACTCATTCCAATTTAATTCATCAATCAAAATGATAGGCACTGTTACATCCTCAAGAGCTTTTGAGAATTTTTTATTTGTAATAACAGCAACAGGCTTTACAAGATCAAAAATATTCATAATCCTTTCTTTGGGAGTTTTAACATCCAAATTCATAAAAGGATTAGAAGAATACATAATACCCAAATCAGAAACAACTGCATTTATTTCCTTTGGCATAAATACAGCGATTGGTGTATTTATACAGCCCTTTGTTACATTATGTAAAAAAGCTCCTAATTTTTCTGCCTTATCCTTAAGTTCTGCGAAACTAATACTCTGATCATTATGAACAAGAGCAATAGCCTCTGATTTTTTTGTAACAGTCTCCTCAAAATAATCTAACAAATGGGTTTTCAATTTTACCTTCCTCCTTTAACAATGAGTTATTCTACCATTTTCAGTACTATAAGTATACTGATGAATTAAATCTGCATCAGTAAACGGTATAGCAAGATAGTAATTTATATTATTTTCAATATTGCATTTAATCTCTCTATATGCATCTCTTTCATCTAAACAAGAAATGTATTTATCCCCAACTCTTTTTTTCTTGAGGAATCCTTTACTCTCCATTTGTTTCTCAAAATAATCATATTTTGGAGGGAGAGTTACTCCATAACATTGTGTATGAATATACTGGGTTCTATCTTTAATAGTTCCATCTTCATATATTACTTTACCAGAGAATCCCATATCGAAACGATAGGGTACATTCATCATTTTCTCAACATAGTGTACATATGTAAAACAATCTGCCATTTCAGCACCAAGGAAGAGGAATTTAATTCCATCCATATGATGTACAATATCTAAAGCACTACCTTCACCTAATGAATGATTGCTTATATTACTAAATAGGTTTTTCAATGCCAAAGGTACCGAAACCGACAATAATGGATCATCAGTACGATATCGATTATCTAGTTTTCGTACAAATTCATTATAAGCTCCCATTGAAGTCTTACTATCTAAAATAGAATAATCCTCATTGTTTGGAAAACTATAAGTAAAGGTCGGAATAATAAGATTCTTTACACCAAGAGCACAAACCTGCTCATGTAAAATTTGTAATAATTCTTTTCTACGAATTCCTCTTTCAAGCATACCAAACGCTATATCTGAATGAATAAAAAGAGTTTCGCAATCCCCAGCTCCAATTTCTTTCAGAGAATTAAGAATAGCTTCTGATGTTATTTCATTTCCATCTCTATCACGAAATAGTATCGGCACTTTTTTTTCTCCCTATTGTTGTCCAAGCATTCCACCGTCCGCATACAAACTTCTTCCTGTGACTGAACTAGAACGATTGCTTAATAAAAACACTATATAATCAGCAATTTGTTCCGGTGTTTGAATTCCAAGAAGTTGTTTAGACACGATGTTATCCAGGATCTCTTTATTTATTGTTTCAGACATAGGTGTCGCAACTGCCCCAGGTATAATGGCATTTATTCTTATATTCTGATCAACTAATTCTAATGACATAGTTTTAACAGAAGCTTCAATAGCTGCTTTTGATGCGGCATATAAAGTCATACATTTTTGTGGATTATGTGCATTAACTGCAGATATACCAACAATACTACCACCGTTGTTATATTTTTTCTTGGCATAAAGACTTACACAGTTAATAAATCCAAAATAATTAATCGAAAAAATTGTTTCAAACTCATTACTAGAGATGACTCTCAAAGGTATAGGTCTAGCGATACCTACAGTGTACACTAGACCATCTAATTTTTGCCCATCTTGAACAGCTTTATCAAATATAAGTTTACCAGATTCATAGTCTCGAACATCATAAGGAATTACAATATGAGTTTCATCATTTGTTAATTCCTTTTTTACATCAAGTAATTTTTGCTCATCTTTATCAACCAACACTAAGCTGGCTCCAAGGCTAGCGAGCAATATTGCTGTCTGTCTACCAATACCCGAAGCAGAACCCACAACCATTATCTTTTTTTCTGAAAAATCAATAAAAGACATGAATAATTACTCCATCATTCCAATAATATCTTTTACTAATTTTGCTTTCTTCAATTGTTCACCAGTAAGAGTTTTATGAAATTTTTCATCAACCATTGCTATAATAGACAAAGCTGTAACAGAATCCCATTCTTCAAAGCTTTCTAATTCATCATCTTCTCTAATTGTTCCAGAATCCAAGTCCATACATTCTTCAATAAGTGCTAATTTTTCTTTAATGTCCATAATAATTCTCCTTTATTTAGAAATTTATTTATTAATCAGTTCCACTAAATCTGAAACTGTACTAACCATTTTAAGTTCTTCCCCAGTTAAATGTTTATGATATTTTTCATCTACCGTTGCTATTATTGAAAGAGCTGTAAGTGAATCCCATTCATCAAAATCTGACAGACAATCATCCATTTTTAAAGTTGATTCTTCAAAATCCATACAATTCTCAATCAATGTAATCACTTCATTATTGTCAATCAAAACAAACCTCCAAAATTAAAATTTCCTAAATCGTTCATATCTTTTGTTTACCATTTCATACTTATCAAGTTTTGACATTCGTTTTAAGAAATTTATTATTTCTTGCTTCATATATATTGAAATATCTACTATTCTTTCGCCATTTGAACCACCAAATTCCGGAATAATCTTATCTATAACTCCAATAGAATGAAGATCTGTAGATGTAATTTTCATTTTTTCTGCTGCTTCAGATGCCCTACTTGAATCTTTCCAAAGAATAGAAGCATATCCTTCTGGGGATAATATAGAATAGGTAGCATTTTCCAACATCCAAACTTCATCACCTACAGCAGTTGCGAGTGCTCCTCCACTTTCACCTTCTCCTGTAATGATTACTAATATTGGTACCTTTAGAGATGATAATTCAAACAAATTCTGAGCTATTGCCCATCCTTGTCCACGTTCTTCAGCTCCAACACCAGGATAAGCTCCTTGTGTATTTACAAAAGAAATAATTGGCCTGTTAAATTTTTCTGCCTGCTTCATTAGTCTGAGAGCTTTTCTATAACCTTCTGGCATTGGCATCCCAAAATTTCTTGCCAAATATTCATGAAGATTTGTACCTCTATAATCCGCAATAATTGTAACAGGTTGTCCATCAAGCAATGCTATTCCACCAACAATGGCACCATCTTCTCTATATAGTCTATCCCCTTTCAATTCTACAAAAACATCAAATATTTTTTTAATATAATCTATTGTTGATGGTCGCTTCTGTCCCCTATTATCTCTAACCTTTTCCCAAGCTGATTTTTTTGAAATAGATGAACCTTGAATATTATCAGTGAGAAACGGAAGAAAATGATTTTTTACATCTCCTGCAAAATTTGTGTATCCAACTCTTTGCTTATTAGTAATAGTCAAGAATTGAATCATTTGGCGAATTCTATTTCTTTGAACAATTCCATCTACCATTCCATGATCCAATAAGAATTCAGCAGTTTGAAATCCTTCAGGTAAATCTTCGCCTATTGTTTGTTTAATTACCCGTTTTCCAGCAAAGCCAATAGTTGCGCCAGGCTCAGCCATAATTACATCACCCAAAGAAGCAAAACTTGCAGTCACACCACCAGTTGTTGGATCTGTAAGAATTGAACAATAAAACAAACCTGCATCAGAATGGCGTTTTAATGCAGCAGAAGTTTTTTCCATTTGCATCAAGGAAATCATCCCCTCTTGCATACGAGCACCACCAGAACAACAAAAAATAAATACTGGTAATTTTTTTTCTGTAGCCCTTTCAACAAGTAATGTTACTTTTTCACCTACAACATGGCCCATACTTGCCATAATAAAATTGCTATCACAAACACCAATAGCTACGTCAACACCCAAAACAACTGCTTTTCCAATAACAATAGCTTCTTTTAATCCAGTCCTTTCTTTTGCCTTCTTCAGAGTTTCATCATAAGTATCATCTTCTAAATAGTTCTCAGTTTCAAGATCAGACGCCCATTCTTCAAAAGATCCTTTATCAACAATTAAAGAAATACGCTCCATAGATGATATTCGAAAATGATACCCACATGAATTACAAACGTATTTCTTTTTTCTTAAGAGACCGAGTTCATATTCCATGCCACACACCTTGCATATGCAGGTGCTGTTTTTCATTGTTTCATTCATCGTTTAACACATCATTTCTATAAAGAAGTTTCTGAAGTTTTTTCTCTGCTTGATGAAAAGAATCATTCGTTATTAATGTTCTTCTTATCAATTCACCCTTTTCGTTATATTCAGGCTCTCCAGTTTCACACCCAAATTGTTTATTAAAACGATCTGCTCTTTTATTACCATCTACAATATAACCTGTTACTTGTTTTAAACCAAGAATATCAAATGCAAATCGAAACAACAACAAAGATGCTTCAATATTCTGTAATGGATCCCCAATAAGAGCGAGACGTCCTGATTCTGATGAATCACCTTGTATTTCATATATACTAACTGTTCCTATTGGGATATTATCAGTTGTCCACACCACAAAAAAATAATCTCCCTCCTTGTTTCTTTGTGATGCCAGCCATGATTTTTGCTGTTCAATGGAAATGTCCAACTTTGGTAAATATTTTGTTAGGATTGGATTTTTTCTCAAAGAAAGAGTAAATTCAGCATCTTCAACAGTCGCCGATTTTAGATATACATATTTTCCTTCAACAGTTCCATCAAACACCATAACATCATACCTTGTGGGAATATTGGAAAATATTTATTCCAAATTTTCCCTTAGTATATCATCATCATTTATATGACAATAATTATACATATTTGTTTACACAACTAATAATTGTTTTAACATCATCATCTGAAAGCCACATATGCAAAGGCATTGTTATTAAATGTTGACTAACTTCGCGTGCTTTTGGAGCCTGTCCGCCACCATATGAAAATACGCTATACTCTGTATTATCTCTATAATGTACACCACAGTTAATACCTTCGTCAGAAAGCTTGTTCAGAAGATCTTCACGATCTGGAACAATTAATTCGTAAAGATGATAACTGCATTCATCAGCATATGGAGCAGGAACAATCTTAATCTTAGGATTATTCTTAAAACCTTCATTATACATATTTACAATCTGGCGACGACGAGCATTCTCTTCATCAAGGTATTTAAGTTGAGTCAAGGCAATGGCAGCCATAATTGCATTTCCGTTATACTTGTAGCCAATATAATCTACATCATATTTCCAAGCATAAGTTCCTTTATTTGAACGAGCGTATGTATCTTTATTAATTCCACACCATGCAAGCATTCTTGTCATTTCTGCAGATTTTTCATCTGCCCAACAAATCATACCACTATCACCAGTAGCAAGATTCTTAACAGCCTGGAAAGAATAAACAGTTACATCAACACCATCCCAAGTTCCAGGACAAACACCGTTTACTTTTGTACCAGACATATGAGCAGCATCCAAAATCAATTTAAGATTATACTTCTTACAAATTTCAATAATCTTATCTAACTGTCCTACTCTTCCGCCGTATCCAACAAAAATAACAGCTTTTGTTTTTGAAGTTATCTTCTTTTCTACATCAACAGGATCCATACAAAGATAATCGTCAACATCCGCAAAAACAGGTTTCATGTTTTCATAAGCTATTGCAAGATTTGTGGATACAAAAGTAATAGGAGTAGAAATAATTTCATCTCCATCAGCCCAGCCATTATTCATTTTCAAGATTTTTACTGCAAGATGAAGTCCTACAGTATTAGAATTCAGGTAATACGCATATTTATGACCTGTATATTTTTTCCATGCTTCTTCCATTTCAACGGTCTTAAAGCCCATTCCTGTCCAGCCTTTTTCCAGACATTCTCTTACGCCTTCAAGACACTCTTCTACGTGAAATTTGGGTTTTAACACTTGAATTGCCATATTGTTATCTCCAATTATATATTAAAATTCCTAATATATTAGAGTAGTATATCATTGCAAAATGAAATAATCAATCATTCAAAAAAATACCAATAAATTATCTTTTTACGACCATAAAGCCATTGATAATGTAAAACAAAGCAATTCACCAAAAACAACAAATTTTATTAGACAATTATCTTTCGTTAATTCTACATATTCATCCTTATCAACCAAAATTTCGCCAACAAAGGTGTATGCAAAATAAATGAGTAAAATGATGAAAAAAGTCATAGAAGATCTTTGTTCAACATGGCCTACTAATTTTAGACAAACACTAGAAAAAAAGATCAACCAAGATAGTCTTTTTATTGGAATTGATACTTTCTTATTTTTTAAGAGCACATATAAACCTATAATAAGTATTAAATAATTAAAGAAACTAAATACCAACCCATAAGTTTCTCTCCAAGTAATTGCAATTCCATAATTAACGTTGTCTTTTTTATCAAACATTGTAAAACATTTTTTTATGAGCGTTACAGCTGTTTCAACTGGGCTATTTGCATACACATCCATACATTGTGCTGGATGTAATAATTCATCGCGTTTTTCATAAAGCTGAGTTTTCATTGACATTATTTGCCCATCACCTATAAATTTTGGCCATAAAATCATTCCATAAGAAAGGAAAGTATTCCACATACTCCATGAAACAGGTTTTCCAACATACGCATCTTCTGTATCATGGGGAAATAATCCTATATAGTTCGATTTATAATTAATCTGAGCCTGTGGCACACATACTATTAAAAAGCAAGTTACCGCCAACGTAAAACCCACTATGCGCTTTTTTGTGATTATTTCCTTAAGTTTTAATAATACTCTATTTACAAATTCCTTAACTGTCAACAAAACTCCATTCTTCTTATAATTCTTGGTCACTATACAAATTGGATAACCGACTGCAATTACAATAATATAGATTCCGAAATTATAATGCATATTTACCATCAAACTTAATGTAGTTCCAGAAATAATTGCACATATAATTGATTCTTTTCGATATGCTTTAATCGCATAAGTAATTGATGCAAAAAATAAAACATTATTGTATAAATCTGTAGCGACAAGTGTCAGATATTCAGCCCAAAAAAATATAAATATCCCAGAGAATAAAAGTATAGAAAAAAGTTTTGGTTCTTTCCCTGTTAAACAAATATATAAATCTGGTATAATAACAGAAAGGAGCCATGCAAAAGCAAAAGCTGGAAATATAAGATATATTTTGACTGGATCAATAGAAAGCCTTGATCCCAAGAACTTGGAAATGGAAGATAGTAAGAAATTTGTATAACCACGAAACGGGAAAATTTTTACACCTATGTCAATCTTTCCATCCTTAAAAATATAAGTATTCCAATAGCTTGCCTGATCACCCACAGTGTTATCCGGCATATAATAAGGCAAATGTATTTTATTTACATATTGAAAAAGAGCAATAGAAAAACAAATTAAAAAAATCACAAAAAATACAACATATTTGTTTGTATATTTTTTCTCAAATATGCGTGGAACAGTTTCTCTTGTATTAATATATGCATGAATCCATAACATCCATATCATTACTAGTATGGCAGAAAAAAGATAAACAACCAAACTTAATATAACCTTGCGAGTTGAATCTGCAAAAGGATATATTTTCACTTCTCCCCTTGCTTTATCATCCGATGTAACAGTATATTCATATTGAATATTATCATAAGAAAAATAAATTTTAGAAATTTCATTATTAACACCAACTTTTATGTAAGATTCTGGAACAATAGTCATTCTAAAATCTTTGATAAATAGTTCATCTGTATACTTTTCTGCTATCGCAAAATTATCCGGAGCAATGCCATTTCTCAAATCTCCAGAGCCAATATCTATAGTAGTTCTTTCATTTACAGAAACTTCAACTTCCACTTTTGGTAACAAACGGTAAATGATAATAGAATTAACATTATCCTTAAAACAACTAACCAGGGTAAGTGAAAGCAGAAAAAAATAAATAGCGGTGCTGGGCTTAATACTTTTAATGAATTCTATATGATAAATCAAATAAGCTAGATATGAAAAGAGACAAAAGAAAAGGAAAAACAATACAAGGTATATTAAGATTTTACTATTTGATCCAAATTTATTTGCAACAAAGTCAAAAACCTGTCTTTCTGGCCGCATAAAAAAAGTAAAAAGAAAACTGGAAATAAAAATCCAGATTAAAATACATAGATTTTTTAGTACTTTTTTCATAGCAAAGTCTCCATCCTTATTTTTTATAAAACTAGTAATATTATTCCACATAGAATTATTATTCCTCCTATTATTTTTTGTTTAGTAATTTTCTCATTAAAAAAAATTCTTCCGCTTATGAAAGAGAGCAAAAATGGTAATGATTCGCTTATTGCACTCATGATACTAAGCGGTATAAATTTCAATATATAAATATTTACAATTAAGACCACTATATATATAACATAACCAGTAATAACATAAAAGTTTAAATACTGCCGTAAAAAAGAATTATACTCTTTACCTGCAGATTTCTTTAATAAAACTTGAGAAAAAGCAGAGAGAACACACATAAGAATAAGGAGAAATATATATAAGCTCTTATTTTCCATATTCCGCCCGAGAAATTATAAAAATACCAAGTATTACCAAAACAATTCCTGTTATAGTTTTAAGAGAAAGATGCTCGGAAAAAAGAATTATTGACCACATCACAGACAAAACAAGACATAACGGTTTAAAAGACATAGCTATTGAAAGTTCAATATTTTTCAAAATCTGTTGCCAAAGGACAGCATACACCCCAAGAACAAGAATAATTCCTAAAAAGCATAATAAATAATTAATTGAAAAAATGTCAAATTTAGATGCAATCTTTGAAAAAACACTTGAAAGCGAATAAATAAAAAAAGCCAGAAACATAATTAAATATTCTTTTTTATTCTTCATCTATATTCACCGTATTTCTTATAACATACTGTGGAGATTTATTTAAACAAATATAAATTCTTCCAATGTATTCTCCAATAAGACCAAGCATAAGCATTAGCATTCCACCTATAAAAAGTAACACACACATTAAAGAACTATATCCAACTGCCATAGCTGGATTAAGAATTTTTCTTATGACAATAACAAGTGCATATATAAAACCAAGGGCAGCAAGAAATGCTCCACAGAAACTTGCTATACGTAATGGCTTTACAGAAAAAGAAGTAAAATTATTCATCCATAAGGAAATTAACTTCTTTAATGAATATCCAGATTTGCCGGCAGCACGATTATGATGCACAATATCGACATTTGTTATTTTCTTTGTTGTTCTAACAATTAATCCTGCCACATAAGTATATGAATTCTCATAATGAACAATTTCGTCAATTATAAATCGTTTACAAGCAAAATATGAATTTGTTTCTATTTTTTTTGGGATATTACATAACCAATGTTTTGTCTTATTAGCAAGAGAAGAACCTACCCTTCTAAATAAAGTTTCCTTTTTCTTAGGATATTTTGCGTATACAACATCTACATCTTCATTTATTGAATCAATTAGTTTGTAACAATCTGCAGGATCTGTCTGTCCGTCATCATCAAGACAAACAACGACATCTCCACTAACATATTTAAAACCAGCCATTAACGCATTATGTTGACCAAAGTTTTTAGCAAGATTCACTATCTTTATAGTTTTATTTGAAGAAGCTAGTTTTTCAAGAACTGAATAAACTCCATCAGGAGAACAATCATTAACGCATATAATTTCAAATGAATCTTCTTTTTTAACTGTATTTTTTATCCCATTTATAACAGCTTCAATAGTTTTTTCTGAACCGTAGCAAGGTATTACAAAAGATATTTTCATATTTTTCTACCTCTATTTAATATATATATATAACATTTATTAATCAAAATACCAATTGAAAAAGCAAAAAAATAAAACAATACCAAACTTAGAGGAAAAACCAGTTTCTGAAATATTGGTCGAATAATAAGTTGAACAAGATATATTTCAAGAGTACTCGAACCAATTGCATATATTATTCTTCCCCTCAATGAATCGTTCTGTAAGTTTATATTCAATGACATTATCAAAATAAAAAATAAGATACAAAAAACTAACACAGAAACATGAATAAGAAATTGAATTGTCAAACCTTTTGATAAAAGCATGATAGATGTATATTCTGCAGTCCATAAAAATCCAAACAGCAGAAGGAGAATGATAATAATACTGTTCTGTTTAATTGTTTTTTCATGGAAGAATTTAGGATAAAAACGAAGATACCCACCAATAATCATAACACCAAAGTAGAAAAATACTTTAAAAGGAGAAAACAATTCCTTCTCTACAAAGAAATAAGATTTATCATGCAATATATAAATAAAAGTATATGTTATAAACCAGATAATTAGGGATATGGAAATAATTTTTATATTTCTGAAATGAAAAATAAAATAGAAAATTGGATAAAAGATAAGAATCGCAGTTACAAACCAATATCTATTTATACAATATTTCAATACATCAAGAACAGTAAAATAATTATTTGCAAAAAATACATTATCAAAAAAAAAGGATATTGATAACAAAAACAGATAGATTGGTATTATACGAAAAAAACGTCTGCAGATCCATTCGCCGAAATTACTCGTTATATAACCTAAACAAAATCCAGAAACAAGAAAAAAAATGCAGTTGCCGTACCCTCCACCTATACATAAATACCGAAGCGGATATATTCCAACACAATGACTATTCGTAATTAAAATACAAGCAATAAAACGCAAGAGGGATATTGAGGATCTATTAATTAAAGATAATTCCCTGTTTATTTCCATTGTCATTCACTCTTATTTTCAAGGTATTTCTTATATAATCCATTCTTTCATTAAGCTGTTTCAGATTATCAGCTTCTATTGTTATAACATATCTAGAAGTTTTATCACAAGTAACTGTTGTCTTAGAACCAATAACAATTGTATCAAGAAGATTTCTATGTACATAAGGTAAGTTTTTAACGACATCAAGTCCTTCGACAGCTTCAATTGTTCCAGAAGGCAATACAAAAGCCATATAACTGCATGCCTTTTTTCCCTCTTTTAATACAGGCATGTTCTTTTGTTCATCAAGAGCTAAATTAACTAAAAATTCTTCTGTATTAAGGCCTGAACCAATATTTATCAAATCAGAAGAAATAAAACATCCTCCTCCACGAGCAGCTGTTTCAATCAGATAAATATCATCCCCATCCATTATATATTCACTATGCGAAATACCCTGTTTTAATCCAAACCCTTTTATAATTTTTTCATTCAATTCAAGAAGTTTATTAATTGTAGTATCTGATGCATCACTTGGAAATATACGTTCATAAGGTGCAAACATATTATTTATAGTAAAATAATGACTATCTCCCCAAATTAAAGGTTTGTATTCACCTTTAAAACAAAGTGCTTCAACAACAAATTCTCGACCACATGCATATTTTTCAATAACTGCTGTTGAACTCTTAGAATAGGCTATAGCTTTATTAACACCATTTTCCAATTCAGCTAGATTTCTGCAAACTTCAACACCTCTTGAGCCCTGATTATCCGCAGGTTTTATAATAACTGGATGTTTAAAATTTGCATTAAAAAAATCTCGCGCTTCTTCAATATTTCTTATGCTTTTAAATGGCAAAGTTTTAATTCCCAAATCTACAAGTCTTTGTCGCATAAGAATTTTATCAGTAAACAGACAGGCAACGTCATATCCAATTCCTGAAAGTCCAAGCTTATCTGCAACATAAGCTACAGTTCTTACAGCAATGTCTGTCTGATCTGTTATTACACCATCAATCTTTTCTTCTCTTGCAAAGTTAAGAACAGCATCTTTATCTCTGACATCACAGATATATGTTTTACTTAAGTATTTCTTAAGTATTTCAGGAATTAACGGCGCAGCACAAATAACAGAGCAAACACTAGAAGCATATTCTATAAGAGGCATTTGATATATTCCCGCACCGACTATTAATAGTTTTTTCATAACCACAAATTTACCTGTTATAAAATTGCTTTAGTTTGGATATAACTTTATCTATATCCTTCCCTTTCATCCCATAATAAAGAGGTAGTCGCACAAGTCTTTCACTTTCGATTGTTGTATATTTATCCTCGCTATTAAAAAAACCAAATTTTTGACCAGCAGGAGAAGAATGAAGTGGAATATAATGAAACACACACAGTATTTCATTTTCTTTCATATAATTGATAAAAGTAGTGCGCTCCTCTAGGTTCTTGCATTTAATGTAGAACATATGTGCATTATGACCACAATAATCTGGAATATAAGGTATTTCAATTTTTCCTAAATCTGCGAGAGACTTTAAAGCTTTGTAATATCGATTCCAAACTGAAAGGCGGGTCTCATTAATCTTATCTGCAACTTCCAACTGAGCCCATAGATATGCTGCATTAAGTTCACTTGGAAGATAACTTGAACCATAATCAACCCATGTATATTTATCAATCTGACCACGCCAAAATTTTGATCTGTTCGTTCCTTTTTCTCGTATTATTTCGGCCTTTTCAATATCTTCATTGTTAGTATTTATAACAACAGCACCGCCCTCACCCATACTATAATTCTTGGTTTCATGGAAAGAATAACAGCCATAATCACCAATTGTACCAAGGGCCCTTCCTTTATAAGTAGACATTACAGCCTGAGCTGCATCCTCAACAACTTTTAAGTTATACCGGCGTGCAATTTCCATAATTGTGTCCATTTCACAGGCAACACCTGCATAATGAACAACACAAATTACTCTTGTTTTTGATGTTATTGCTCTTTCGATAAGTCTTTCATCAATGTTCATTGTATCGGGACGAATATCGACAAACACAATTTTGCAACCCCGCTGAACAAAAGCATCTGCAGTTGAACAAAAGGTATAACTAGGCATTATTACTTCATCACCAGACTTTACATCACAAAGAAGAGCTGCCATTTCAAGTGCAGAAGTACCACTCGTAGTTAAAAGAACTTTTTTAGCTTTGAATTTCTCTTCCATCCATGCGTTGCATTTTTTAGTAAACTCGCCGTCACCGCAAATTTTATGATTTTGAATTGCTTGAGTTATGTATTTTTCTTCATTGCCATAATGAGGTGGTACATTAAAAGGAATCATATTCAATCCTTTTTAATGAATAAGATAAAACTGTTAGAAAATCCCATTTTTCTCATATTAGTTCCTAATATATATTGTAGTCATATTTAATCAATTTTTCAATGTTTTATTACAAGTCATTTTTTATAATAACCATTACTTCCTTTATTATTCCTTAATTTATTTATGATTTTCAACACCATTCTTTAATTGTATTAATTTAAATAATCAGATTTTATCATAATAAAGAATATATTTTTGTCATCATCTAATTCTTTTCTTTTACAAGATTATGATGTATCCGTATAAAAAGTCTAGACATTTTCGAAATGTGTAGTATTATCAAAGTATTGACAAGTCATAAAATTCTGACTATTAAATTGGAGGTTTTTATGCAAGATCCAAATTGTAGTGCTGCAAAAGCAGTTGAAGCAGGCGATGAAACATTTTATGAATGTACAGACAAAAACAGTCCTTGTTATCAAAATCTTTGTGATACAGAGATGTGCTTAGAAGAAGATGATTATACACCAGTAAACAAAAAAGAATGTCTATTTAAAGATTATTACGGTGTTTGCCAAAATGATGATATTTACAATCATGGAGATTACTGCCCTGGGCACTGTGATTTTTTTGAAAGTAAATAGTCTTTTTTTGAAAAATAAGTTGTTGTTAAGGTCATTTCATTTTCATAAACGGTAGGCTATGTAGCAGCACGTAGTGGCCACCGCAAGGAGCAAAGCGACTGAGGAGGCTGGAGCGAAAGCGGAACTGCGGAACAGCCGACCCTGTCAGGCACACAGTGACTGACAGGGGACCGCCCGGATTTTTTTTAATTCAGAAATTCCTCAATTTCTTCGATTGTAGGCATGCTGCTCTTAAAATCAGACGGATAAAGTTTTGAAAGCTCATACTCAGAGATTCCAATTGGTAGAGCAGAACTTTCCAAAGAATACTGGGCAACAA